>Ga0116230_10007929_pt1 | contig 10492 bp, 10 predicted proteins | sample S1TSphfallax_3_FD_88678 | JGI IMG/M metagenome (GOLD analysis project Ga0116230, IMG submission 88678) | Host-associated microbial communities from peat moss isolated from Minnesota, USA - S1T2_Fd - Sphagnum fallax MG | ecosystem: Host-associated > Plants > Peat moss > Unclassified | place...
CAGGCCGGTCTGCCGTTCAGCTTGGGGCTCATGGCCGAGGTGCTGGTGAACAATACGCCGCTGGCCCGCGCCTTTGCCGACCTGTTTGCGGCCCGCTTCGAGCTGCAGCACACAACGGCACGACGCCGCGCTGCGCTGACGCGCATCGAGGCGCGTATTCGCGGCGCGCTCGCGGAGGTCAAGGGCTCGGACGAGGATCGAATCCTGCGCGCCCTGTGGAATGCGCTGTCCGCGACCGTGCGCACCAATGCCTACCAGAGCGCCGCCGGCGGCGGATTCAAGGATTACCTGTCCTTCAAGATCGAGAGCCAGACGCTGCGCGAGCTGCCCCTGCCGAAACCGATGTTCGAGGTGTTCGTATTTTCGACGCGCATGGAGGGCGTGCACCTGCGCATGGGATACGTGGCGCGCGGCGGCATCCGCTGGTCCGATCGCCGCGAGGACTTCAGGACCGAAGTCCTCGGCCTGATGAAGGCGCAGCAGGTCAAGAACACGGTCATCGTGCCGGTGGGCGCGAAGGGAGGCTTCGTCGTCAAGCGCGCGCCCGTGGCGGATCGCGACGCGCAGGCGGCGGAAGTCATCGCCTGCTACCAAACGCTCATCCGCGGGCTCCTCGACATCACGGACAACATCGCCGGCGACCGCATCGTCGCGCCCACGGGCGTGGTGCGGCACGATGGCGACGATGCCTACCTCGTGGTCGCCGCGGACAAGGGCACCGCGACGTTCTCCGACATCGCGAACGCCCTCTCGCGGGAGTATGGCTTCTGGCTCGGTGATGCATTCGCATCCGGCGGTTCGGCGGGCTACGACCACAAGAAGATGGCCATCACCGCGCGCGGCGCGTGGGAATGCGTCAAACGTCACTTTCGCGAGATCGGGATCGACGTTCAGCGGCAGGATTTTTCCGTTGCCGGCATCGGCGACATGGCGGGTGACGTGTTCGGCAACGGCATGCTGCAGTCGCCGCACATCAGGCTGATCGCCGCCTTCAACCACAGTCACATCTTCATCGATCCCTCCCCGGATGCCGCGCGCTCGTTCAAGGAGCGTGAGCGACTGTTCAAACTGGCACGCAGCTCCTGGGAGGATTATTCGAAGGCGGCGATTTCCAAGGGCGGCGGCGTGTACGCGCGCAGCGCCAAACTCCTGACCCTGTCGCGCGAGGCCCAGACTCTGCTGGAACTGCCGGGCGAAACCACGCCCAACGAGGTGATCAAGGCGATCCTGCGCACGCATGTGGACCTGCTGTGGAACGGCGGCATCGGCACCTACGTCAAGGCCGGCGCCGAGAGCAACGCCGATGTCGGCGATCGCAGCAACGATGCGCTGCGCATCGATGCGCGCGAGTTGAACTGCCGGGTGATCGGCGAAGGCGGCAATCTCGGATTCTCGCAGCTCGGCCGCATCGAGTTCGCACGCCGCGGCGGGCGCCTCAATACGGATGCCATCGACAATTCGGCGGGGGTCAATTGCTCGGACCTGGAAGTCAACCTCAAGATCCTGCTGGACGGCGCGGTCGCCGCCGCGGAGATCACCCGCGCCGCACGCGACCGTCTGCTCGTGCAGATGACCGATGAGGTCGCCGCCCTGGTTCTGCGCAACAATTATCTGCAGAGCCAGGCGATCAGCTGCAGCGAGTTCAGGTCGACATCGCGTCTCGGCGAGAGCGCCTACGTGATCCGGGCGCTGGAGCGTTCCGGGGATCTGAATCGGGCGCTCGAGCACCTGCCGACCGAGGAGGACCTCGCCGAGCGGCGCCAGGCGGGCGAGGGCCTCACCCGCCCCGAGCTTGCCGTGACCTTGAGCTACGGCAAGATCTGGCTGTACAAGGCGCTGATCCGCTCGGATGTGCCGGAGGATCCCCATCTCTCGGCGGAGCTCGCGCGCTACTTTCCCTCGCCCGTGCAGCGGCGCTTCGCCGCGCGCATCAAACGCCACCGGCTGCGCCGTGAAATCATCGCGACGGCGATCACCAACAGTCTCATCAACCGCATGGGCCCGGTGTTTCCCATACGTGCCCAGGACGACACCGGCGCCGATCCGGCGGCCATCGCGCGCGCGTACACCATCGCCCGCGAAGTCTTCGCGGTGCGGGAACTCTGGGCGCAAATCGAGTCGTTGGACAACCGCATTCCGGCCACGGTGCAATACAGCGCCCTGTTCGAAACGACCCGCCTGCTGCGGCACATCAGCTACTGGCTGCTCGAAAACCGCCGTGACGATCTCGGCATCGAACGCGCCGTGCGGCGCTATGCGGCACCCGTGGCGAGGCTGTCGCAGAGCCTGAACGACGCCCTGAGCGCCACCGGGCTGGCGCGCCTGAACGCGGCGCGCGCGACGTTCGTCGAGCAGCGTGTGCCGGATCCGCTCGCCGCGCGGCTGGCCGCGCTCGAATCGCTGCACTGCGCGCTCGATCTGGTCGAGGCCGCCATGGCCGCACGCCTCGAGGTTGGGTTCGCAGCCCGGGCATACTTCGACATCGGCGAGCGCATCGGCCTCACCTGGATCAAGGACCAGATCGAAACCCTGCCGGCCGAAGGCCATTGGCAGGCCGTGGCGCGCAGCACGTTGAGCGACAACCTGTTCGCCCTGCAGCGTAAGATCACCGGCGCGGTGCTGGCGTGCCGCGGCGGGACCGCCGGTGCGCGCGTCGACGAGTGGCTCGCGCGTCACGACGCGCCCGTCGAGTCGTTGAAGCGTATCGTCGTCGATTTGCGCACGGGCACGGCGCCCGATTTCGCCACGTTGTCCGTGGCGCTCCAGGCCGTTCGCAGGCTCGTACAGGATTGAAGATCATGCAGGATTTCGGCAGGGAATATCTCCAGCAGCGCATCGTGTCCGAATTTGCGCTCGCCCGTCACATCGGGATCGTGGTCGAGACGGCGGACAACGGCGGCGTGGTGCTGCACGCGCCGCTCGCTCCCAATTCGAATTACAAGGGAACGGCCTTCGGGGGCAGCCTGTTCTCGGTCGCGGTCCTCGCCGGCTGGGCCTGGGTCACGCGCTACCTGGCCGCGGCCGATTTGGCGGCGGATGCCGTGATCCAGGAATCCACGATGCGGTATCTTGTCCCGGTGGACGGCACCCTGCGTGCCGCGGTGGTCGAACCCGAGACGGTGCAGGTCGAGCGCTTCAGGCGAATGCTCGAACGCGCCGGACGCGGCCGCATCAGTTTGACGGTGCAGATCCACCACGGCGGCATGCTGGCGACCCTGTTCGACGGTGTGTTCGCGGCAGCCCTTCGCCCGCGTCAATTGACATAAGGAGACCATCGTGCCCGGCAAGCTGATCTTGGTTCGACATGGACAGAGCATCTGGAACGTCGAGAATCTCTTCACCGGGTGGCACGACGTCGACCTCAGCGACCTCGGGAAAGAGGAAGCCGTGCAGGCGGGCCGGGAGTTGCTTGCCGAGAAATTCGAGCCACATATCGCGTTCACCTCGGTGTTGAAGCGGGCCATCCGCACGCTATGGCTGATTCTCGACACGACGGACCGCATGTGGATTCCGGTCGAGCGCAGCTGGCGGCTGAATGAGCGGCACTACGGCGCGCTGCAGGGACTCGACAAGGCGCGTACCGTCGCCGAACACGGCGAGGCCCAGGTCAAGATCTGGCGCCGCAGCTACGACATACCGCCGCCGGCGCTCGCCCTCGACGACCCGCGCCATCCGCGCTTCGATCCGCGGTACGCCGGCCTCGACCCGAAGGCGCTGCCGGCGGCTGAGTCGCTGAAGGACACCCTGGCCCGGGTTCTACCCTTTTGGGAGACCCGGATCGTTCCGGAGTTGCGTGCCGGCAGGAACGTGCTCGTCGTGGCCCATGGCAATTCGCTGCGCGCGCTGGTCAAGATGCTCGACATGATGTCCGAGAGTGACATCCTGGAATTCAACATTCCGACCGGAATTCCGATCCTGTACGAGCTCGACGAACAGATTCTGCCGATTGGGCGCCGCTTTCTGGCCGACCCCGCCGCGCTCGCAGCGGCGCAGGACGCGGTACGGCGTCAGACCGAGAAGAAATGAGGCCGTTTCGCGCACCGCGCAGCCTTGGGTGGCGGCGGTGCCGGATGCGCCGGCTAAGTGTCGGGCGCGATGGCCACCTTGATCCCGCTCAATGCTTCCGTGAAGTCGACCTGGCACGACAGTCGAGACGTGGCCTCGTTGAAATCCGGCAACTCCCGGAGCAGTTCGAGTTCATCGCTCTGCGGCTTCGGCAGACGGCTCGTCCAGCCCGGATCCACGTACACGTGGCAGGTCGCACATGAGCACAGGCCGCCGCAAATGGCCGCTACGCCGTAGTCCAGCTCCCGCAATATCTCCATCACCTTGAGGCCGGGCTTCGCTTCGATATCGTGCTCTTTGCCGTCACGGTCCACTACCAACATCCGCGCCATTGAATTCTCCGTTGTCTCGAGGCGGGTAGTGTGCCGGAATCCACCGGGCGCGACCACCGCAACGCATCGCATGGCAGGGGCTGCCGGTTGCATCCTCGTTCAGCGTGGCCGCGCGAGCCGCGTCGCGAGCACGTCGGCGCGCGCGGCGATTTCCGGGTGGGTTGCACCGCGGCGCCCGTCCAGGTAGCACTCCGACCAGAGCAGGCAGACGTAATCGTACAGCCATGCCCAGATCCCGAGCCGCTCGAGTTCCGGCGCGCCCGCCGGGCGCTGCAGATAGCCCGAGAGCAGCCGCTGCGCCTCGTCGTCCGTCCAATCGTTGTTCGCCACCCATCCGCCCAAGTCCCACAGCCCGTCCGACACGTGTGCGAACTCCCAGTCGAGCAGCAGAGGGTCTGCGCCGATCAACAGATTCGCGCGGTGCAGGTCGCTGTGGCACAGCACCGGAGCGGACCCGGGCAGCCGGGCCAGTTGCGCGAGGCAGGCCTCGGCCGCGCTGCGCAGTCCGGCCGCGGGTCCGCGCGGCGTGAGCGCGGACTGGTACAGCGCAATCCAGTCGCCGGGATGCATGCGGCGCGGCGGCGCGGGGATCTCGAGCGCATGCACCCGCCGCAGCAGCCGCGCCATGAGGTCGATGTTGCCGGGCAGACGTGTCTCCTGCGCGCTCCACGCCCGCCCGGAGGCCCAATCAGCGATCAGGATCCCGCTTTCGGGGTCGCAGCGGTGCATGGGCGGCGCGAGGCCGGCCGCGCCCGCCCGGGCGCGCACGGCGCACTCCCAGCGTCGATCGAGCCCCAATTCGCGCCCGGCGGAGGCCGCGATTCGCAGCGAATACACCCGCCCCGCGCGGACCACGCGGCAGGTCCTGTTGACCAGACCATCCGCCAAGGGCAGCACGTCCACCGGACCCTCGCCCGGCACCCAACGCTGCGCCACATCGTCAAACCGGCTGGACGACATGCAGCGGCTCATCGACGCTGCGGCGCCACTCCCGCATGCCGACGACGATCATCACCAGATAGGCGGCAAACAACAGCGTGGTGAGATACAGGCCGCGGCCGTAGTAAAGGCACAGGCTGACCGAGTCGATGATGAACCACCAATGCCAGTTCTCGTACACCTTGCGCGCGACCAGAAAGGTGGCGAAGACGCTGGCCCAGAATTCGATCGAATCGAGGAAGGGCGCGGCATCCGCCGTGAAGCTCTGCAGGATGACGCAGCTCATCGCCGAAAGCACGACCACCGCGGCGGCCGCGACGGCATTGCGCGCCGCCGACCAGCGCGTGACCTGCAGCACAGTCCCGCCGGCGGGCCGCGTCCATTGCCAATAGCCATATACGGCCATCGCCGCATAGAACGCGTTCAGCGCGGCGTTCATGTACAGACGCACGTCCGCCAGCACCCACACATAGAGGCACGAACTGACGAACGCGGCGGCCCAGCAGGCGCGCCACTGTTTGATGGCGAGCACGAGGTACAGCACGGCGAGGAACGCGGCGATCATTTCTGCCCAGCCCGTGGTCCGCCAGGCGCTCGCCACCTGCGCCGCGAGACCGTGGATCACGGCGGACCGATGCCCGGCAGCACCTTCATGACGAACACGGGCTGCGGCCCTGCGGCCGCGGCGCGGCCCATTTCCAGCGCCAGAATGGCCATGACGCGTTCGAGCGGTCCCCAAACCTGGGTGCTCAGTGAATTGGTGAGCACCTTGAGTTCGGGGTATGTGTTGAGGCGGTCGATGAACGCCTGGATGAGCGGCCGATAATCCCCGGCCAACGGATACATGCTGATCTCGACGGCTGTGCGCATCGTGTATCCAGTCACAAAGTGCGCGCAAGTGTAGCTTGATGCCGGAGGCCGTGCAAAACTGGCGCCCAATCATTCAAGGAGGTGCGCTTGCGAATTTTCCAGGTCGATGCCTTCACACGAACACGCTTCACCGGCAACCCGGCCACCGTCATTCTGGACGCCGATGGCTGCGACTCGACCATCATGGAGGCCATCGCGCGCGAGTTCGCACATGCCGACGTCGCGTTCGTGTCGGCCGCCGCCGCCGCGGATCACGACGTGCGGCTGCGTTTCTTCGACTCGCGCAAGGAGGCGCCGTTTGTCGGACACGCCACCATCGCCGCGCACGCGGTGTTGCTGGCGCTCGGCCGCCGCGGCATGGGCGTAAGCCGCCAGCATTCCGCCACCGGCGTCATCGACGTGCGCGCCCGGCCCGCTGATGGCACCGGCGCGCTGATCGAGTTTCGCCAGACGTTGCCCCAGTTGGACCCGCCGCTGCCGTTCAAGACCACGCTGCGGGTGGCGGAGGCGCTGCGTCTGCCGGCGACACAGCTGCATGAGGCCATGCCTGCCCGGCTCGCACGCAAGCGCAGTACGCGCCTGCTGGTGCCGGTCGCGGATCCGGCGGCGCTCGACGCGCTGGCGCCGAACTTCGCCACCTTGACGAGTCTGGGCGAGGAGCTTGGCACCGAGGGATTTTTCGCGTTCTCGGTCACCCGCGGCGCGGACTCGTTGTCCACGGATTCGCGCATGTTCTGTCCCGCGCTCGGCATTCCCGAGGATCCGGTCAGCGGCAACGCGCATTCGATGCTGGCCTCATACCTGTGGGATTTCGGTCAGATCGGCCGCGACATCGTCGGCTTCACCGGTCGTCAGGGTCGCCAGATGCGGCGTCCGGGCGAGGTCGGCGTGACGTTCGAGATGCGCGACGGCGCTCTGATCGCCGTTCACATCGGCGGCGGAGCCGTCATCATCAGCGAGGGGACGCTGGCTGCCTGAGGGGCGGGAGTGGGCGTGCCGGGCCGGCGCTAATTCAACTCACGGCGCGCCTGGTCCAACCACTCGGCCTGTGCCTTGCGGTAATGCGCAGGCCCGAGTTTCGCTCCATCCAGGAGATCCTTGAATATCCGGCGCGCTTCCTCGAGTTTGCCACGCCGCTTGAGGAGCAGACCATAGCGCAACCTCGCTTCCGCCCCCGGATATCCGGGCGCCACGGCGCCGTATTCGTTTTCCGCTTCATCGAGCGCGTCCTGCGCCTCCAGCGCCCGCGCGTACAGGAGGCGTCCGTCGGCGGATTTGAAGTCCGGATTATTCTGCATCAGGCGCTCGAGCGAGGCCCGGGCCGCGGCGAAATCGCGCGCCGCAAATTGAGCGCGCGCCAGGCCGAGCAGCAAGGTCGGGTCGTGCTCGAACACGCCGCGCAGCCCGCCCTGGTATACGCCGACGGCCTCCGCGAACTGACCTCGCCCGACCAGTTCCTCGCCGAGCCGGAGCCGTGCATCGACATTACCCGAGATCTCGACCTCCGCAGCCGCCCGGCGCAGACCGCGGTTCGGATCGAGCATGCGTTGCACGCCGGCCCTGGTGCGTTTGGCGGCCCTTCCGCCGAAGAACGCCGGCAGGATCTCGACCACGATGTAGGCCAGCGATCCGGCGGCCGGAAGCAGGGCGATGGCCCAGATCCACAAGGAGTTCCTGCCGGTCTTGACGACGTGCACGATCAGCCCTGCCTGGATGGCGAGTGTGAGGATGAAGATCAGCGACACGATTCGAGCTCCGATGCGCGACGGCGCCGGGTGGCGCCGGGTGGGGCACCATTGTAATTCAGGCGCCGGCCGATGAGTCAGCTGCCGGCTGATGAGTGAGCTGCCGGCTCAGCGCTGCGCGACGCGTATCCTGTGTTCGATCTCGCGGCATCTGCCCCACCCGACGTTGGCCAGCGCATAGCCGAGGACATGATCGGAGCGGATGTCCACGGTCACTTCCAGTTCGCAGCCGTGAAATCCCATCGGCGCGCCCGGCGGAACCTGTTCCAGGAACCACACGTAGACCATCTTGGTCGGCGTCGTCTCGACCTTGCGCGGTGGGCCGAAGTCGTCCTTCAGACCCTGCACCGGCTTGCCGACCATGTCGGCGGCGATCCGCGGCACGGGACGGACCGCGTAGCCCGATTGGCTGCACCCGACGAGTGACGCCGAGCCGATGGCGAGAGCCGCAGCGCAGATACGCAACATGGGCCGATGTTGCCGCAACTGCCGCGGCCTGCCGCAGACTCAGGTCTCAAAACCGAGATCCAGCGGCGTCGCACGCTTATCATGTAAATTCAAGGCCCGCGTGATGCCCTGGGGCAGGTCCTCCGGATGATGCACGGCGATGACGAGCGTGACCCTGAGCTTCATCAAGCGTTCGAGGAGGCGCTTCATCACGGCCCGCTGGCGCGGATCGAGGCCGGTCAGCGGTTCGTCCAGCAACAGGAGACGGGGCTTCCCGGCAAGCGCCCGCGCGAACAGTGCGCGGCGCAGCTGGCCGTAGGACAGTTCGTGCGGGCGGCGGTGCGCGAGGGACACCAGCGCGAAGAATTTCAGCCAGCGGCGCGCGTGCCGCTCATCCGCGGCGGTCAGCGCATCGGACAATCCGATGCTCGCGTGGCGTCCGCTCGCCACCAGTTCGAGCACCGTCACCTTCACCGCATGGTCGGTCTGCAGTTCGGGCGACACCAGCCCCACCTGTCGCTTCCACGCGCTGATCGGCGTGCCCCGAGGCGCGCCTGCGCGCTCGATGGTGCCGCCGAGCGCCGGCGACAAATCGCCGTACAGCAGCTTGAGAAAGCTGGACTTGCCGGCGCCATTCGCCCCGAAGATGGCCCAATGTTCCCCCTCGCGCAGCTCCCAATTCACGCCCCGCAGCACCTCGCGATACTCGACGTACAGATCGGCGTCTTCGATCCGCACCAAGCGCTTCGCGCCCCGCGGCCGGCGGCGCGGCGGCGCAGGCCGCTGCTTCGCCGGCGGCATTTCGGCGGCGCGCGTCGCGAGGCTCGACACGTCGGCGGCGCTCAAGCGCCTGACCGAGACGATCCTCCCGGCGCGCAGCTCGATCAAGCCGTGGGTTCCGCGCGGTATGTCCATGGCGCGATGCGCGCTCGCGACCCACGACTGGCCGCGCCGGCGGGCATGCTCGAGGATGCCGTCGATGCGCAGCCGGTACTCCCGGTCGAGGCCGTTGTAAAATTCGTCCAACAGCAGCCAGTCGGGCTCCTGGATCAACGCGCGTCCGAGCAGCGCCAGACGCTTCTGACCATACGACAGCGTCGCGAAGGGACGACCCGCGAGTTCGGTGAGGCCGCACAGCTCGAGCATGGCGGCGACCCGCCGCCGCTCCCGAACCGTCACCCTGCGCAGCAACAGGTCCGTGCGATGCAGGCCGGTCGCCAACAGAGTGTCGACGCTCGGATTCCAGCCGTGGCGCGAATACTTGTCCTGCAGCTCCGCGCCGACGTAGGCGATGCGCTGCTTGGCCTCGATCAGGTCGACGCGCCGGCGGCCGAGACGGTAGGTCCGCGTTTCACGACCCGTCGGCGTCGGCCAGACGTCGGTGCCGATGAGTTTCAACAACTGCGTCTTGCCCGCCCCGTTGCCGCCGACCAGCGCCCAGCGCTCGCCGGCCCGCAGTTCCATCGACAGGTCGCGCAGCGCCCACCTGTCGCCGCGCCGCACGCTGACCGCATGCAGCGAGACGCGGAGCCGCGGGGTCATGCGCCGAGGATCCGCCAGTTCCCGCCGTCTTGCGCCACCCTGCCCTCGCGTTCGAGCTTGATGAGATGCGCCTCGAGCGTGAGCCGCGCCCATGAATGCCGGTCCGGCGCCACATCGTCATACACCGGCGGGGTCAGGCGCTCGAGCGAAGCCGGACCGAGGGTGGCCATCACCCGCAGCAGTTTGCTCTCGCGGGTCATGCGGTGCAGACGCAGCGCCTCGATGACCCGCTGACCGCGCGGCATCACGCTGCCATGGCCGGGGGCGATGAACTCGAAATCGAACGCCCGCAACCGCTCCAGTGAGCTCATGTACGCCGACATGTCGCCGTCGGGGGGCAGGATCACCGGCGACACCCCTTGCAACACGTGATCGCCGGTGAAGAGCAGCCGTTCCTCGTCGAGCAGATAGCACACGCAGTTCGATGCATGTCCCGGCGTGCGAATGGCGGTCAGGACGATATCGCCCAATGCCAGTTGCTCGCCGTCGCCGGGAGAGTGGTGCGGCAGGAAGGTCTCGTCCTGCCGGCCGTCGGCCGGGGGTGGCAGACCG
>Ga0116230_10007930_pt1 | contig 10492 bp, 6 predicted proteins | sample S1TSphfallax_3_FD_88678 | JGI IMG/M metagenome (GOLD analysis project Ga0116230, IMG submission 88678) | Host-associated microbial communities from peat moss isolated from Minnesota, USA - S1T2_Fd - Sphagnum fallax MG | ecosystem: Host-associated > Plants > Peat moss > Unclassified | place: USA...
AGTTTGATGAAACCATCCGTGCACTTCACAGCGACAGAATCGGTCAACCAATTCACCGCACCAATAAAAGTGATCGGGATGTGCTTGCATACCCTGTTCCTGAATGCATGTGTCAGCAGAACCCCACACCGTTGTTGCAGCAATCATCATCATCATCATCATCATCGTCATCATAGTAAGAAAAAAAAACTACCCATTAACTTGAAAATTACTAATTCAAGCCCAGCTACCTACCTACTACTTACAGTTAGGGTTTAGGGTTTAAACCTTAAACCCTAAACCAAAGTTTTTGAACTTACGACCCATTCTTTGAACTGGTAAACAAAACCCAGCAGCCAAATAAACATTGAATTGTTGTAAATGGAAAAGTATATATAAGACTTCAAAGTGCTAGAAGGGCAGCAGCTGCCACAGAGATTAGAGGGAACAAACCCGAACACACAAAAATTCCCATGATACCAAGAGTATGAACTCTAACAGGTGCCCAAGTGTGTACATTTGTATTGATGATATATAGCATTAGAGTTGGAGTAGGCAGCTCAATCACAACCTCCATCAAAGACTTTATACTCAATCTCCATTTTACCACTGATAATAAGTTTGTGTCTATCAATCAGCTGAATCTGCAAATTTACATACCAGTTGTAAGGTAATGGCACAATTTTGCCATGGACCCATTTTTTTTGTAAAACATGAGGATTTTGTAGCAAAGGAATTGACTTCTTTCTCTTTTCATGTTATCTATGTTCATTCTCCCATGTTTGCTTGTCTTGTTTCATTTGTAAAATTTTGATGTAGGAATCTCACATACTCAAAAACAGGGAATTTTTTTTTTTCCAACAAATATTGTATGTTTCTGAGATACAATTTCTGGAATCTTTTTCCTTTTTTTTCCTAGTGTAAATTTGACTAATTTTTGGAAAGAAATTGTCAATTTTTCGATATTGCAAACTTGGAAAAAAAAAAAAACAAAACCCTGGAGTCAAATTTGTTAGGATGCTACCACATTCTACAACACCATTCTCCCAAAGCTTTCAAAATTGCTAGGAAACAACTCTTGGCTTTTGGTTTGGCAAGGAACGAAGGAAACGAATCGTGATGCCTTCAAGCATTGCAACCCCACCATCAAATGTTGTTGGAGCATAGCAAAAGGTCACTAGTTGAAAGGGGAGGGGTATTGGTGTGGAGTGGCAGTTTTGTTGAACATGGTGGGTTAGTGGGGAAGGCTAATGGAAGATTGGTGATCATGGACATTGACCATTTTAAAGACATGCTTCTTTGTTTGAGTCAATGATTTCCATTGTTTGTTTCATGAATAAACATGACTAGGGTAAGCATGCCCATCACCCAACATAGGTCAATCATCCATCACTTAGAATAGCATTTTAAAAAGATAACTCCTTACATTTCTAGTTCCCATCTCTTCTTCATTTCTTGCTTGTTTATAGTGATCTAAACAATTATGTGTGAGTTAAGAGGACCTTTACATAACCTATTTGAACTCCAAAGGCAAAGGACTTATGAAAATGAATCAAGAAAAAGAGGAGCATGTTAAAATCTTGCGGGTCATCACCAAATGTTAACAACCTTTAATTTTGTACCCCATATTTTTCTCATTTTTATTTTTCTCATTTTGAACAATCTAAATGGCTATGGGTGCACCAAAGCAAAACTTTACACAAACCTTTTGAACATTGTACACAAAGGAAAAATGTCTCAAGATTTTAAGCTTTCAAAGTTGCTTAAGTGTTAGATAATCACCATAAACATGACCCAATGAGTAAATTAAAGATGAATCTTGATGTCTTTATACACAATGACAAGTTATTAACAATCTTTTTTACAAATATAAGCTCCAACAATCCTGACAATCTACAATTTGTTTTGACCAAAACACATAATTGTTTGTGTTTATAGAGGTGAGGAAAATGATTTTGTAATTTGTTAGATTTGTGTTCTTATTGAGTCCAAATTGGTTCCGTATTTAAGACATTGTTTACTATTTAGGAACTTCACCAAGTTCATTTCTATCACACTAACTTGCAATTGTCAAAAAATTAATGTTTGACTACTACTTGGTTTCAAAGTTGTCCAACCAATGATTTTTCTGGTTGCAAAATCTCACATTGCCAAGATTTCTTTAATTTTAAAAGCATATACACTCTTAAAGCTCTAATTTCATGGCTATTATATTGCTAGTTTTTAATGATTTTAAAATAAAAATCATTGCATTTTTTTCGTTAGGTAGTAAAAAATGAAAAGGAAGTTTGAATTGTTTTGAACAAACCTTTTTTTCCCGTCTTACTAATATGGTAGTCATTTTGGCTCCATTAAAAAATTAGAATAAATATAATATAATAGCACGCAAACATATCATGGTAACCCTCTTTAAATGTCTAAAAGGCTTTGAAAAGGGACTAATTCTACAAAGGAAATGTCAAAGACCTAAAAGGGTCAACAATTAGCCCTAGAAACTAAATGATTTTGGACCCTAAATTAAATTTATGTATAATTATCATAAAAAATATTTCAAAGATGTAAAATTGACAAACTTTTCCCCAAAAGAACACCACACCCAATAAAGGAAGAAAAATAAATAGAAGGATTAATTCTTAGTTCAATAACCAACCTAATAGGTCCTAATTCAATTACCAAGGGCAAAGTTTTTTAAATACCCAAAGCCTTTGCAATGTGCAAAAATGGTAATAAAACTTAAAAAGTTTCATGATAGAATCAAAGCAATTAAAGAAAATTTCCACCCAACAAAAGAGAAGTAAATCATATATTATATTTCCAAATAATAATTTGTAATTATTGTCAAAACAATTAACTATTCCCAAAGAAGGATTTGATGGGCCAATTTGAATATTTAATTTTTTTGAAAGTTTGGAACAAGTGTATAAAATAAAAGGCAGTTTTTTGTCAAACTTATTAATTATTTTTAAACTCAAGATGGACACTTAGTGTAAAGTTTGGGATCTACGTGCATGACCATTTTTAGGGGGTATTAGATAATTGTCCAAACTATTTTTTATCACCCTATTGTTATCTTTTTCTAATATGTACATATTAAAATCACCCTATATTAATTCTAATCTATTATTTTCAGATTATTATATATCCTATATTATAATTAAATTGATTATTTGAATAAAATGTACCCTTTTAAAATATATTAACCAATAATTTCTACCCAACAACCAATATATTGCACCTTATATTTTTATTCACGTATTTTAACTAATTTTCACTACACATATATGACCTAAAACATAACTCTTCATTTTTTCACAACAAAGCACCCTAAAATGCAAAAATCAATATTGGATCTACAATATGAACATGTATTAAATAATTGATAAACACCAAAAAAAATCTTATTTATTTCATATTGCTTTATTTTCCCACCAAAATAAAAATTTCCAATAGCAAATTAACTAACCTAAGCCAAATAGCTTGGTGATTGAACATTTAATATATCAATGGTCTCCCTCTTACTTAACAGTGATCCTTTGATTATAGGGTTAAAAAACAAAGTGTAAAGCATTAGAGGGTACACCCATATCCTTTTAAATGGTTCAAAAACAAGTTTAAATGAGGGAGATATGACCCCTTAAACTTTGGGGCATAAACTTGAAAAAAAATTGATAACCCAAGAAATATATATGTATTATCACCTATAACCAAACAATCAAATGTTACAATTGGGCATTACTTACTTACCCCATCATCGAAATGGATGAAAAAAAAAAACATAATCTTATGTTTTAATTTCATACTTGTATGTGCAAGTTAGTGATATAAACTAAGGAAAGGCTTTGGAACCCATGGTTATGAATATTTGAGGGTTTCATGAACCTTAAACTCGTGGATGCACATGAGTATTGCCTCAAGTCTATGGGTCTTGTGATTCTATTCTTGCAATACTCTCATTATGTTTAATATCATGTTTGTGCCCTTTTATGCTTGGAAGCTTTTGGTTTTGCCGATTTTTTTCAAATGTTCCCCTCTCCCTTCTTGTGACCATGATCCTCTTCCTAGTCCGTTCCATGTAAAGACCATGTGCTTTCACTTCAAACTCTGAGTTGTTCAAGTTTATTTTCATGGTTCCCAACTAGGTATGTCAAATCTAAATGACCCTCTTCATGAATTCATGTTCCTCCCTATTGTTCAAATGAATAATCTCCTACCTTCTACTTTTTTTTGGGTTTTTGTTCTTGTAGGTGTGAGTGGTGCATAAAGGCTTTAGCAAGTGATGATGATTTTTTTGTGTTTTTGATTCCACTCATGGTTGTGATGGTCTTAGTCATCTTTGTGACCTTCTAACCTCCTCCCCACTCACCCCCTTTTTCTTTTAATTAGGAATTAGAAAGGTGGAGCTTTGTTGCAACATGCCCTCCTATTCACGTTTTAGCTTTTACTCATTGATTGGCCTCTTATTGAATTTTTGTTGTAATTATGAGGTTTACACCTTTTTTAAAACCCTAATGGATGTGCTCATAAACAAACTTAAAATAGTTGTGAAAGAAGTCATATGTCTCCTTTACAATTGTTGCATACCAAGCCAAATAAACTTTGTTTTTGCATGTTTATTGGTTGTTATTTGAGTTGTTTATTTTGCCATAATTAGACAATCCTTGTCTATTCTAACTTGTTTTTCCTCCCTTTATTTTTGCAACATTTAATTTTTTTTTTTTACTATTGCTTTATCCATAGCTTTTATTGTAAGATTTACTTAAGTATTCATAAGATGTCACAACATGCGACTATGAATAATCTATTAATGGCTTTTTGCCCTTGGTGTTTTTTGTAAAGAAATGGGGGAGTGATAATGAGTTGTGGAAGTTCATTGCCTCCTAAATTAGATTTAGAAAGGTTTACAATTCATTTAGTAAACCAAAACTATGATCAAATTAAGTTGACGAAATATTGATTTTTACTTCACCATCTTCTACCACCATAGAGTTGTGGGGCATCTCAACATAGTAACATTATTCATGTTATGTCTTATCTAAAAAGATATATTCAACTATTCTTTCATGATTATCCTATATATATTGAGTAATTATATAACTATTGATTGTTCCACTAATTGTTGATTGTGATTGATTTTGTCATCTAATCTGTAATCATGTTCATTTCCTCATTATAATTTGATGTTGTGTAAATGTTTAAAGGTTTTTTCTTATCATTTATGGCCTTAGGGTTAAAAGGTTATAATGTTGTAACTGTAAACCATAACCTAATGTTTTGTTTGTTTGATGACTTGTCTAAAATTTTGTCCACCCATCTAGCTAAAATAATTTTCTCTAGTTCTTTATGATTGTTTCTAGCCACAGTTGTATCCTTTTTTCTAATGTTGTTTTGAAAGGTTTGAAGCAAGAGACATCTATGGGTTGGAATGCATATAATGGGTGAAAGGGTACGGCAATCAAGTTCCTATGCATGTTTTATTGTTTTTAATGTGAACAATGACCATCTATAATTAATGAATGTCTATTGGTTAAAATAATTCCACCTATAATATACCTTTTATAGAAGGACCATGGGGGGACATTATGTGTTCATTTTTCCCTCTATGTGGATCAAAAGGGTATTACTTGGAAGGTATTATGTGAAACAACTTTTAAAAATTCATCCTATTATTATCATAATTTTTTAATATCCACCTATTAGACCTACCTTAAACTTAATTTAAATTTTATGTTTGCATTGGATTTTGGCACCACATATTCGTTTAAATTTTAAAAAATAGCTATAGACATGAAAAATGATGAAGGAAGGACAAAGATTTTGTGTGACTCAAGAAGAATCATGCATGAAATGTTCAAATTTAATTTTTAAAACAACTTATTCAACATTTTAGTACCAAATCACATTTTAAATGATGAAGGCCATGTTTGGCATCACAAAATCATTACACACAATGGACATTTGAAATTTCTTTCCATTGGGAAAATAAACATGAAAAATGAGACTTATGGGTTTTAGAATTAATGTGAACATGGCGTGCATAACAACCCAAATAAATGAACGCATCTAAACCTTCATCAACATAATTCAATATTTAGTTATATAATATGATTACATGTTTTTTTACTCAAGTCCATATATAATTTATACAGGGCATGCATTAATAAAAAATATGTTTCATGACTTGTCTGCCCTTCTCAATGAACATGTCTTTTTCAACAACATCCATAATTTCCTCCAATGTTTTAGTTCTCCATTTTCCCCTTCAAGTTGTTTGACATGCTCCCAAGTTCCTAGTTAGACCCAATATGGGTTTAAATTACTCAAACAACAGAATTGTGAGGAACTCGGGGCACTCTCTTAGTTCTCAGGATTAAAAGGGGTAGAGGGGCATGTTGAAGCTTCAACATGGGACTAGGAAAAGTGACAAGCTTTAGTTACTTATTCGAACCTGCATCAAACCAACCAACAAGTTGGTTAGTACAATTTTTGAGGCACCTTTAGTGCTAGGACAAGCCACGAGCAACTGTGGACTCACAAGACTCACCATGGCCCAAACTCGAGGGAAGCCATCACTTTCCCCCATATAGTATTTTTTGTGTCTCCCCGCGGCACCCACATTCGAATGGTTTTTTGTCTCGAGACTCCCAAGGAGGAGTCATGGAATTGCCATGGCTTGGACTTTCGCAACTTTGTGGGACTATAACTCTTTGCTCAGACCTCTGATTGGGACAAGGTCTGAAGCAAAGTTGTAGCTCTCGTCGAGAGCTTTCCAATGGTGTGTCGAAATCCCCTTACACACATCAAGGTCAAGTCGATTCCCAACTATTAGTGGTCGGGAATCAAATTGCCAGTTTGACTCCCGACCTTTCTTTTTGCCATAACTTGTGTTGCAAATGTCCAAATGGCTCATGCAAGCCCGTTTTCAACATTTACACTTTGATAGTTTTTCAATGATATAAAGAATGCCCCAATGCGAGGTGTTTTGATCCCCGCAATTGAACTCTAAAGTTTCGAGAGTCCTGGAGGATTCCCAAATCCCCATTTCAGGAGTGTGAGTCTCATCTTCACACTCTCTCAAAGTAGGGTTACGCCATTATTACAGGGGCCTATTAACTTGTGGTTTGTTTTTTATTTGTAATGGAAGATGAAGGGGCACATCTTCTTCCAGTTCAATGCTAGATTGTTTAGTATGTTATTTTTTCATTTGAAAGGCACATTGAAGTTCATGACAAGCCCATTCTTCTTGGCCCTTAGCTCCAGCAAGTGAGGGGTGTGCATTATGTACTAGAAGTATACCTTTTTTTTTTAAAAAATAACGCAAGAATCAAGAAAATCAAAATGTGTTAGTAATGCATTTGATGTTAATGATTTAGAATCTAGAGGAAATGAAAATATAGAAATTAAAAAAATCATTCCACATTAAATTGATTTTTTTTGTAGATGTGCAAGTTCTGTGTGTGAATTTCAATGTATGGTAATTGATATGATCTAGTTGAAATGGGCCTTTATTTGGACTTAACTTTGGATGTAATGCTCTAGAATGTGGGACTACATATTGCTAGATTTAACAACAATATAAAAATTCTTGAACTTATCATTATGAAATTTGTCTATGATTTTAACCCCATTTCATTATATACAAATTTTGGCACTTTCAAATATATTTTTTGCAATTTTAAATGTACTTTTAGTGGTGACTTTCTAAATTCTCAATTTTTAAATTTGATTCATACACTTTTACATCTACTTTTTGTTGTGATTTTATTTTCTTTTAGATTTATCACAAACCCTTGTATTTTAATTATTAACATTATTGCACTAGGAACTTAGGTTTATAATAAAGATTGGAGTTCATTTGATATTACTAACATTAATTGGTAGGGGGAACATACTTTGAGAATTGGGAGGGGTAGAAATGAAAGAATTGGTGCTCACATGAATTTGGCTTTTAGAATATTACCTTGTTCTTGTGATGTTTTGTTTTGGCAAAAATGCGAAGTGCCCAACATTGCAAAGAATTTGTAAGCGGTTTTCAATTATGTTCCTTTTATTTGTAGGATCCAAATATTATATCGTGTTTGTTACTAGGTTTAATTGTCTCTGGTAATCTTTGTGCATTGTAACATTATTAAAGTTTTTGCATATTCATGATTGATTGCATGCCCTTTAATGTGACGACCAACCCATGTAACAAACACACAACATTTGTTCGTGTTGTTGGGTTTAAAAAAAAATTGGCCCAAGTGATACACATAGCCTTTTTGTTGGTAGAAATATTTCCAAATTGGCCAAAATGACCCTCATAACCAAATGCTAAAAACACCATCCCATATGTTCCACCTTATTTATGATCACTTGCATGCACTAGAATGTTACAATTCACATCCATCACCACGAATAACCACACAAAAGGGTGATATATACATATGTACAATCCTCCATCCACACCCATAAATGAACAAAAAAAATCAATTTCTATATGGATGTGGAAACAAAATCCAAACACAAACAATAAATTTTTGTGAAGGGTAATGAAAAATATTTGAAATTTTTTATTTTGATAGGGAATTTTCAAATTTGATTAATTATTTAATTGACCTATGTTGAAGATGCCCTTGTACTATGTAATGTTCAAATATGCCAATTTGAAATTTTATTCCTTCAAAATGTGATGACATTTCCAAAAGAATCTTTTTGTGCCTTTACATACCTTTTTTTTAATTTTTAAAAAATTATTTATTTATTTATTTATTAAAGTGTTGCCAAGTGACAAAAAATTGCCCAAAAAAAGAGAAAAACATTGGTAGGTACTTGTTGAAATTTTTGCAAATTTTTAGTTTTAGCATGCTCAAAACACTTGGGGAGGGCATTCCCTTGTCATTTTGGTGCACACTTGACATAAAAGGGTATTTTTTGAAGGGGTATTTTTTATTAAAAAAACCCTATAATTATATAATATTTTATCATATAACATTTTTTAACATGTTTCTTTTATATTCAACAATTGTCATGGAATATTATATACCTTATTTTAACATAAAAGTTAAAATTTTACATCAATAATATTTAATCTTTATTTCACTGTTTTTATTTTAAAATTGAATCTGAATTTCAACATTTTGTCAAAGTATTGACCCAAGAAATAATTTTTGAAAATAGAATATTAAATATCTGGAATTAAAGGATTATTTTTTCTATAATTTTTTTGGGGTTTCTAAATTCTGGTTCTTTTGGGGGATGAGGATCAAATTGACATTTTAACAAAAATTCCTCCAAAATTTTTGCCAATTTTGGTTCCACAACAACAATTTTTCCTAGGAGGACGAAAAAATATGAAAAAACCCTTTATATATGAATAAGTTGTGAAAATAAGTTTTCAAAATTCACATGATCATTTAAATTGATTATGTGAAAATTAAATATTTATTTGCAAAGTTTTTTCTTGTGTCAATGTGTTACATGTAACCTTTTGTTTAAAGTTTTTCAAGCTTCCAATTGACTCTCCTTTCATCTTTGATAATGCATAACCTTTCTTCGTTGATTTTTGTTTTATTTATACATATGGTTATTATGAATCTTCATCCACCCACAGAAGGTTATGAAACTTTTACATCCACCCTAAGGACAATTATGGAATATTGTGGCTCACTTCCAACACTCTAAAGAGAGGGTTTTTTTATAAAAAAACCAATTACACCAAGACATTGGGTATAAAAACCATTTCAACATTCCTTCAACTCAACATTTTTTTTGAGGTTTTCATTTATTTATTAAAAATTCAATAATTGTTTGACATGTGTCTTATGACATTAGTTCTACCTTATTAATAATCTTAAATAAAATGTAATTGGAGCCTTCTTTATAAACTCTATATCAATTAAAAAATTTCTTGCCCATTAATCTTATTTTGAAAAGTTTTAAAAATTTACCTTAAAAAAACATGAAACATTATATTGTGTTGCATGTTATGTGGTAATATTTGGAAGTGGCCTCCCTTGGTTAAAATTAGCATGATTGTGTTCCATCATTGGTCAAATCACACCTATTATTCTAGTATGGCCAAGTATATATTTGCTTCATGGCGAGGTTAATGTGACTAAAGGTGATTAATAGGCTTGTGCAATTATTCGAAAAATAGTTCCATTGGTGGTTTACATGACATATTTTGGATGAAATAGAACATTTGTATGTCCAACCAATGTGAGTGCACACCTTGTGAGTTAGTCCAATAATGATAATTTTCTAGTTTTTAAGTAGAAAAAAAAAGCAATTTTTTAAGTTTCAACTCCATTAGTTGGGTTTTTTTTTGGCAAAAGCAATGATATTTAAATTTCCTTCATTTTCTTGCAACGGTTTCTCCTTCCAACATGGTACATTTGTGGTCTACCCAAATGTGATGAATATATCTTTGCATATATGTAGGAGATTAAGAAACTCATAAAACATGTGAAAATTTCTAGAATATATGTGGTTGGATGCATGCATATCTATATCTATTTATTTCTATAGTATGATG
>Ga0116230_10007931_pt1 | contig 10492 bp, 10 predicted proteins | sample S1TSphfallax_3_FD_88678 | JGI IMG/M metagenome (GOLD analysis project Ga0116230, IMG submission 88678) | Host-associated microbial communities from peat moss isolated from Minnesota, USA - S1T2_Fd - Sphagnum fallax MG | ecosystem: Host-associated > Plants > Peat moss > Unclassified | place...
ACCTGCGAAGTAGTGTTTTTTCTTTTCTGGAATTTTTGTTTGTTAGCCAAAGTGGCGACCGTCCTTAGGAAGGTTTAGCCAAATCTGGCTATTACCCAAACCCAAATGTGAAGTACAAATCTTGAATCATCTTTCTGTGTTTTTGGCTAAACTTCCACTGAAAGCCAAATATAGAGATCTGACGATTTCTTTTTTCCCTCACTTCTGGCGATTTGAAAACCTCCAAAAACTCACTTCATTTTCAAAATTTTAAAATTCTAATTTCGCTTCTAGGCGAAAATTTTCGCCAATAAAAAAAAGGCTGTTAATCAACTTGTCTATATTTCTGGCTAAACAAGGAAAACCAAATATAGAAATCTGAAGATTTTTACTTTCGTTTTTCCTTACTTCTGGCGATTTGAAAACCTCTAAAACCCCACTTCATCTTCAGTATTTTAAATTCGCTTTTAGAGACGAAATTTCGCCAATGAAAAAAGGATGTTAATCATCTGTGTATATTTCTGGCTAAAACCTGAGAACCAAATAAAGAAATCTGGTGATCTTGACTACCCCTTTTTTTTCTTCCCTCACTTCTGGCGATTGAAAACCTGCAGAATCACTTTATTTTCAAGATTTTAATTTTTAAATACTCTTTTTTGGCGAAATATCGCCACTAAGGTTTTTTTTGGTTTTTGTTTCTTTTATAAAAAAACATTTTTAAAAGAGAAAATGAAAAGGCTGAAGTCAGACTGAGAAAGTCTGTTTTGTTTTTGTTTTCTTTGTCCAACTCCACAACAAAAGGCGGAAAGAAAAGGGCAGAAGAGGAAAAGAAATCACAAAGGAAGGAAGGAAGCTCCCTGGTGAGGAAGAAAAAGCGATAGCCACACACAAGAGGAACCAACCCCTTGTGTCCGTCTTCTGCGCATTCGCGATAGCGCACACACCATCGCTGCGCAATCCACAAGAGTTTCTCACCATCGCCACCAGCAACAGCAGCAGCAGCAGCAGCAGAAGAAGAAAAAGAATAACCCTTCTCTGTATCGATCTGCTGTTCCATTATCGTCTGGATTTCTCTTCTAGCTTTTCTGTTGTAACAGGTAAGAAGAGTGAGTTCATTCATGTGGCTGCTTCTTACATGTGGTTTTGGGTTTGGTCCCCATTTCACTGTGGCTGTTGCAAAGTATTCCACAAGTTTGTTGTTGTTGTTGTTCAATTTTATCTTATCTTATTTTATTTGATTTTGGGGGATTCATTTAGATTCCTGTTTCTTTTCTGGTTCTGGATTTGCTGTTGTTTCTGGGAGTTGAATTTGTTCTTTGTGGATTCTTTTGTTTTGTGTTTTTGTTGGGTTTTGGTTCTTGCGGTAGTAGGGAATCTTCAGGTTTCATTCTACTTGTGTTTTTGGAAGGTGGGTTTTGTGGAGAAACATAGTTTCTTCGTTTGATGCTCTTGTTGTTCTTGTTGTTGTTGAGTGGCGTCTTTGAGGTTTTTGTTGTTGTGGTTTTGTAACAAGGTGTTTTGTGGAGCGAGTAGCTGGGGTGGACGGATAAGAAGGTGGTCATCGTCGTCGTCTTCTTCTTCTTCTTCCTCTTTCCAGGAGTTTGGCCATGGCTGCTGCAATGCATTGCGGAGTAGGCAGTGTGGGAGCCGTGACGGGGTCCGTTATAACAAGTCTAGCCAGTGACAACGCGACGAGACAACTGGGAGCGTCGTCGTCCTTCGCGGGGTTGCGACTAGTTGGCAAGGGGATTGCTAGCGGGAGCCATCATCATCATCATCTTCAGGTGCCATGTCCACAAGTAGGCATGGGACGAAGAAGGCCACGACAGGATGGGAAATTGGCCAATTTAGCAGTCGCTGCGGCAAGCGTGGAAACGCTGGAGAAGAAGACGGACGCGGAGCTGGTAGAGTTGTCCATCAACACCATCCGCTTCCTGGCCATAGACGCAGTGGAGAAGGCGAACTCAGGCCATCCAGGTCTCCCCATGGGTTGCGCGCCAATGGGTCACATCCTGTACGACGAGGTCATGCGCTACAATCCCAAGAACCCCTACTGGTTCAACCGCGACAGGTTTGTCCTGTCTGCTGGCCATGGCTGCATGCTCCAATACGCCTGCCTGCACCTCGCAGGCTATGACAGCGTCCTGGTACGAAAGACCAACTTTCCCTTCACACCCATTGCTCCAGTAGCTCCTCTAAACTGCAAACCACCCATTGCTCTATTGTTGTAGTATTCTGCTATTCAAGCAATTCTAACAACCTATCCCCTTCACTAAAATTTCATTGAAGATTGGTCATCAATGTTTCAAGCAAGAGTGTCATGAAAAGCAAAAACACCCATGTGAGTGAATGGATTCATGGAAGGAGCTTTTCATGAGCACCACCCAACTGATGATGAGATCACCAGCATTTGTTTGTTTGTTTGTTTTTTGCATCACTTTTTTGTGTGTGTTGTGCAGATGGAAGACTTGAAGCAATTCAGGCAGTGGAAGAGTCGTACACCTGGTCACCCAGAGAATTTTGAAACCCCTGGTGTTGAGGTCACCACAGGTAAAATAAATTAATGGACTACTTACTACTTGTGGTATTGTTTTCTTCCTTTTTTTTCCTCTCACATGCCACATACTGGGTTTTTCTTTTGTAATGGAGGAACTTTCTGTCTAGTGTCAAGGGTTTGGTGTGTGGGCAGAGTTCATGGTTTTTACTTGCTGCAAGTTATCAGGGCAGATGTTTGGCTGAACAGATAGATGGGTTCCAACATTGGATTGATTAAATTCACACAAGTACTTTGCTACTGCCAAAGGATTTGATTTATGGGTGGGTTGTGTATAGGGCCTCTTGGGCAAGGTATTGCCAATGCTGTGGGTTTGGCTCTGGCTGAGACTCACTTGGCTGCTCGCTTCAACAAGCCTGATGCCAAGATTGTTGACCATTACACGTACTTGCTTCACCTAATTGGAGTCACTCCTGGTTTTGCTTTTGAGTATACATTCTTGGGCAAGCTGTTATTCTTTCTTAAGATTTGGAGCAGGGAGAAGCTTTAAAAGATTGCCTTCTTTATGGTTAGGTGCAACAACAACACCATGTGTTGTTGCCAAGAAGTGCAAAGATCACTGAACAGGAATTGGGTTTTGTGTCCTGCAGCTACTGCATTGTAGGAGATGGTTGCAACATGGAAGGTATCTCCAATGAAGCAGCATCACTTGCAGGTCACTGGGGCCTTGGCAAGCTTATTGTGTTTTATGATGACAACCATATTTCCATTGATGGAAACACTGCGATTGCCTTCACAGAGGATGTAAGTGCTCGTTTTGATGCACTTGGATGGCATACAATCTGGGTTAAGAATGGTAACACCGACTATGATTCTATCCGCGCGGCAATTGAGGAGGCCAAATCTGTGACTGACAAGCCAACCATGATCAAGGTTTCAGTCCTGGCATTCTAAAAGTTGTGAATTGTTACAATCTACTAGGCTTGTATCATTCTTGTTCCTTCTATCTTTCTTAATTTTTTCACAAACCAGACTAAATATCTGTGTTGGCTGATGGGTGCTAATTTCATGACTCTGGAATAATACAGGTTACCACCACCATTGGTTTTGGATCACCCAACAAGGCAAATTCCTACAGCGTGCATGGGGCAGCCTTGGGTTCTAAGGAAGTTGATGCCACCCGTCAGAACTTGGACTGGCCTTATGAGCCATTCTTTGTACCGAATGAGGTGAAGAGGTAATGCACTTTGCCTTGCAGGACTTCACTTCTGATATGAAGTCTTGCAGTCCTTCCTGCAGGCAGACCCTGTTGGCTGAAATCAGCCCATTAGATGCTACTTATTTCTAAATGCTTTGACAGTGATGGAATGTCTTCAACAGAGGGGTTGTATGAATTCTGATGTTGTTTGTCTTCTGAATAGCTCTGAGTGTCCTGGTATGCTGCTCTTTCTGGAAACATGGTGACTAATGAGGTTCTTTGATGGTTGTCTCCCAGCCACTGGAGCAAGCACATCAAAGAAGGAGCTGCTCTGGAGTCTGAATGGGAGGAGTCATTGGCTGCCTATGAAAAAAAGTACCCAACTGAAGCTGCTGAATTCAAGGCTCTCCTCAGCCTCAAGCTGCCAGAGGGATGGGAGAAGGCTCTTCCAGTGAGTTTGTATCTCTGGAACATTTCTGTGGAAAATAGCAAAGCCAAGTTGTTTTTTATGTTCTTTTTCTTCAATGTTGTGTGTACTCTCTGTGGGTGACTTAGTGTCCATGGTCTGTGGCTTGAGTAATGCTTAGTTGTGCTTGTGGTGTGTTTCTTTTCTTCTCAAAAGATCTTGCTTGTTAAGTTCTCCATGTTTCTCTCTCCTCTTCCTCTCTGTTCGTTTGATTCTTTTCTGGTTTTTGTTTATGTTCCTATTTCTTCTTGGTATCTTTGGTCATGCCCTTCTCTGTCATTTTTTGTTGAGTTAGCCAGCATCATGGCTGAGTCTTCCCCTTGTTGCCATGGCTATGCGTGTTCTCTTAAGTGGAAGGATTCATGTTTCATTAGTGTTTCTGATGAAATTTGGGGTGGGTGATTGCAGAGCTTCACACCTGAGAATCCTGCCGATGCAACACGTAACCTCTCCCAGACATGTCTGAATGCCCTTGCAAGAACATTGCCAGGTCTAATTGGAGGCAGTGCTGACTTGGCTTCATCCAACATGACCCTGTTGAAGATGTTTGGTGACTTCCAAAAGAAGACCCCAGCTGAGCGAAATTTGAGGTTTGGAGTGAGGGAGCATGCTATGGGAGCCATTTCAAATGGAATTCTGTTGCATTTGAGTGGGCTTATCCCATACTGTGCCACTTTCTTCATCTTCACAGACTACCTGAGAAATGCAATGCGACTTTCTGCTCTGAGTGAAGCAGGTGTGATCTATGTCATGACCCATGACTCCATTGGGCTGGGAGAGGATGGACCTACACATCAGCCCATCGAGCATCTGGCCAGCTTCAGGGCCATGCCCAACATGCTCATGTTGAGGCCTGCAGATGGCAATGAAACCTCTGGGGCCTACAAGGTGGCAGTCCTCAACCGTAAGAGGCCCAGCACATTGGCACTCTCAAGACAAAAGTTGCCGAATTTGCCTGGGACATCGATTGATTCAGTAGCATTGGGAGGATACATTGTTTCAGACAACTCTACAGACAACAAACCTGATGTGATCCTTATTGGAACAGGGTCAGAACTGGAGATAGCATTCAAGGCAGGTGATATTATTCGGAAGGAGGGCAAGACCGCACGGGTGGTATCATTTGTTTGCTGGGAGCTTTTTGAAGAGCAAAGTGCTGAGTACAAGGAAAGTGTACTGCCAAAGGCTGTTAAGGCCCGTGTGAGTATTGAGGCAGGAACCACATTTGGGTGGGAGAAGTATTTGGGTTCAGAGGGTAAGGCTATTGGTGTGGATCACTTTGGTGCCAGTGCCCCTGCAGGCATTTTGTACAAGGAGTACGGGCTCACTGTTGACAAAGTTGTTGATGCAGCTAAAGAGTTGTTGGGATAGATACATGGCTCAAACAAGATGGTTTCAGGGATGTGATTCTAATAGGCTTCGGGCTTCAGGATCCCAATGTGTTCCAACCTTTTACATCACCAGCACTTAGTCCAAAAATATGTTGTATTTAGATAAGATGAGGGCCCATAGTAGTGTATTGGGTACAACAGAGATGCTTTTCGTTTCTTCAGTTGTAGCTTTAAAATCTTGAAATTGGCATTGCGCTTCACCAACTGAGCTTTATGGGCCAAATCATTGATTATCAAAAGAGCATGTAATGAGTGGCTTTTACACCATGGGTGTTGGCTTTTTACCTTGCTTGCAGATCAGTTGCAGACTAAGAGATTCAAGACTCTTTGTCCAATAACTCATTGGTTATGGAGGCTACCAAAGGAAGTGATTGAGGGCTGTGTTTTGGGTTGTTGATTCTGTTCACTTGCAAGATGCAAGGGCATTCTTGTTCTGAAAACAAAGGTGAGATCATGTATGTTGGTGAAATATATGCAAGCAGCTGGAACACCCACCCCCCCCCTCCCTTTGTGTGGAACAATAATGTTTTGAAAGTTATGGAAATTCCATGGTTGGAACAACCCATGGCCCCAACTTCAAAACTTTGTAAGGGAAACGGACAACTGAAGAACTTGGAACCACTTCAGGACTACATAAAAAGGGGATGTGGTATGAACCACCATTGGGAACATGTGGCAAATTTCAAGGACACAAGGAACAACTTCTGTGCAAAAAAAGATTGGCGATTGATTGAAGTTCCAATTGTCCATTTTCATGCTCTAATAGTGTACTAACTATGAAAACATTTTTCCCTGCAATCCATGATAGAAAATTTTCCATTTCCATGCACTATTGGCATGCCAACTACAAAATTTCTTTTCCTGCAATTCATTGATAGACAAGTTGCACATCAACAATTGAATTCCTCAAAAAGCTTGAATGCTTACAAAACACTTTTGGTGGTTGCAAATTGTTTTGAACTCTTTGGAGCCAAACCTATAGAACTATCAAACAAGACCCCCACTACTTCAAATTCATGAAACCTCAAATTGGACAAGTTTGGTAAAATGAAGTGGTTGCTAACAAATCATTGAAATTATCTAAGATGATGAAACGTATGAAATAAAGACGCAATTGAGCATCTTTGCATTCGTCATGATGCAATGGATGCATTTGGATGTAAATGTAACTCTATGTCACGTCAATATAGGGTCATCTTAGGTCAACCTAGGTCAAAACGAGACCAGGCTGCCCAAAAAATAATTAAGGGAAACCAGAAATCGTGTCATTCAGTTGTTATAAACCTTGTGGCTACTGAAATAACTTTTAGACAACGCTCGATGTTTTTGGGCAGTGACAATTTTTTTAATTGTTGGATCAATGGCCATTGCTGATTAGACAATTAAAATTATTCGGGCAAGTCTCAATTTTTTTTGGCAAATCAAAAAAATTCAATCATCAATTATGACAACTAAAAGTTGATGATTGAAAATTTTCAATTGCCTAATTTAGTGATAGGAAATTTGAAATTTTGATCATACTCCTGCGACAATCAAATTTGTTTTCAATCACCATACATAATGGGCACAACCATTATCTTGGATAGTGTGAAAAATATGATTTTGCAAGCTACAAATATACAATCATGAATATTTGTATAACAACTGTCCCACAACCAATTTATTGACTTTTATATTCAATTGTATGTTAATAGTATGATCATATAATTGAAACTTAGTTTACTAAAACTTCAATGGGTCGTGGTTTCTTAATGTTTTAAATTTGTGGATATTTTGTAATGACATAGAAAACATAAGACTTTGCCAACATGTTTATTCCCTATCAAGGTTCCTCATGTTACATTTAATCACTTTTTGAAACCATACATGGGTGCTTGAGCCTATCAACATTAAAAAAACCTTAAAAAAGTCAAAATATCATTGAAATTAAGTACCCAATTTAACAAACTAACTTGATTTCAATGAAGTGAAGTTGGATCAATCATTGAACAATTGTAAACATTGATCAGTAGTTCAACATTAGTCCCAAACACAACTTCCATGCAACCTAGACCACAATTGAGTTGCTTTAATCTTACCACTAAGTTCAAGCCTCCAATTCAATAGAATCTTTCAATGTTCAAAAAGAAAACATCCAAAACATAGTTTCATCTTCTTTGTAGTAACATCCAATGGTCTACTCTCAAACCTCAACTTCATTATACATTCCTTTAACCTCAATAGAAAAAGAATGCCCAAAACATTCCCAAAAAATATTTTAAATGGTGAAACAACATTCCACAATATTGCAAAGTTGCAACTACCCTATACAAAATCTTTAACAAAACATAAACACCACTCCTTCTATTACTAGTTTATACAATTTTTAAAATGGTTCACCTCTCATTTCTTTCCATTTTGCATTTGAAAGTGATTGTTAAATTTTTAATTTATCAAATGTTTATGATCATTGCTTTGAAAAATATCTATTTATAATATGATAATTATCAAACTTTTCACATGGTTTACAAACTTATTACAATCATATAGAATCACAATATTTAATATATTATACAAATTTTATAAAAAATAAAAATTATTTCATTCAATTTTTAATATATTTACATTTTTTAATATTTTGAAATTTACATTTTTTTGTGCAAATATATTTTAACATTACACATATGAGATAAAAAAATATATAATATAATTTTTTTGGCATTTGATTTTTTTAATGTTTTGACCTACTAAAATATACCGAAAAAAAGAGTGAAAATTCTTCTTATTAGTAATGAAATGATTTAAGTTCAAATGTGGTAACTTTGAAAAACAATATTATGTGACAACAATCTTGCCCACCTATGGTGAACCGCTAGTAATGTTTTGCATGGGTGCACTCATAAAATTTGTGATTTGAAACGAGCATTTGATATTTCTCTCTTTTATTACATATGAATTGAGTGTTCTTTACAGTAGTTTTTGTTACTGGAAGTGCATCATGGCAGATTTGGTCTTACTCCTCCATGTGAATTCATGTACACTTCTGTTCTATGGGAAATCAGTTTGTTCGATGCCATTGCAAATGTCAATTGGAAAGGACATGGGACTGTCCCATGAATCCCTTATGGTCTGCATTCCCTGATTAGTGTGATTGCAACTGAAACCTAATTGGGGGATCTCTTTGTTTTTCACATGAGGGAGCTCCCCATAGCCCCCCCTTAATGTGTCGAATTATGCTAAAGCAGCCTGTTGGTTTGAACATGTTGTGGCTTGGATAATTCTTCAAATTTCTTGACCGGCTTGATCCATGCAGACGGATACATGTAGATTGCATAATGCTTGAACGGCGGTGTGATGTGGGCTGAGTCCCGGTGGCTGCAACATTACCGGCTTATTTCCTCTAAATCAGATGGGGATAGCCAGATGTGATGCTTTAGCGTAATTCTCAGATGGTGATTTTCATGCCTTCCTAGTGGATTCGACCAGATCCAATGGCTTTCCATCGCCTTTCCATCTACATTACCAACTGGTTGATTATAAGAGGAACCTTCTCCCCGACTATAATTTGTTGCCTGGATATTTCCATGTCATGTTTCGCTGCACACATGATATGCAAATGGGCTACTTGTTTACTAAAGATTACTGTACACTTTCTGTCAGCTTCTTGATAATCTAGAGTTTGGATATTGTGTGGAGAGATTAATTGAACCTCTCCAGACCATGTAGTTTCCCTTTCTCGTCATCACAGCTCGATTGAATCCATGGAGCTTGCTTACAGTATTTTCGTCCACCTACTGACTTTTTCTCTTTCCTCCAGTTTACTTCCTTTCCCTTTAATTTGAAATTCTTTATGATCCTTAATGCTCAGTTTTTCTGTTAGAATTGCTTTTGTAAACCAAATTGCAAGTCTGTTTTTAAGGATACGGATTGGTGTCGAGGTCATGTTATAATCATTTCCGAAGTTTCATAAGTTTGATTTGACACTGCCACATGTTTGATTTTTATTATTCATTAGATTAATGAAAACCAAGTGAATGAGTCACGATTAAAAGAAATTATAAATTCAAGCTTATATAAAGCATGAATCAGGTTACAATACATACTACCAAAATTGTGATTGTAATCTCAGAACGAGCCCTACAAAAATAAAGTTGCCTGATAGAATGCATCATTGTAGCGTCGATCCAATTGCCACTTCAAACTAGTAGTTCTAGCTGCTTTGTCATCTTGTAAATTCGTGTTAAATTCAATAGTAGCATTCTACATCACCCATAGTTACAGGCAACGGACCTGGCTACCAGATCACTGCATCAAGTGAAGCAAACTAAATGGAGTGATCCAAAATTGTGAGGAGACGACTCTAAATTGTAAACTAAAAGCTAATTACTATCGGTTAACATAAAATATATAGTTCCTTTTCCTTACTTGTATGTATAAAAAGCATTCATTTGTGGATTACTTGTAAAATTCTGCGGTGATCACTTGGAATGATTGATCATGGTGCATTCACCAGCAAAGTTCTAGAAAAGATTTTCATTCCAAGTATGCACAGTATAAGCATACTGCATATGTATCTTTGGAGTTTTGCATATACTTCCAAAGGTACATGTAAAACTAATTTTTTTCTCTGAACTTTACGAGCGTCGAGCTCCAATTTTGGTTCCTTCTCTTCTTCATGAATCTCGTATTTTAATTTAGTCATCAGCTACAATTAATTTCAACCAAGGTTGCTTCTTGAATGTTGTTTAGTAATTATCAGGGTGTTGTTTATTGATCATTATTGTTCACAAGTTATCATTATTGTTCAAGTCATTTTTGTTGTTATTGCCCACCAACTGGTTTGTTGCGATTCCTCTTTTAGATCGTAAGAAGTGTTGCGCTGTTAACATAAACTTTAACAGACCCTGGAGGTTATCAGGATGGTTATCCATGCTCATAAGCGTGGTTCTAAAACTTGAAGGTTCAAAGAAAAGGTTCTGATCTAT
>Ga0116230_10007933_pt1 | contig 10491 bp, 9 predicted proteins | sample S1TSphfallax_3_FD_88678 | JGI IMG/M metagenome (GOLD analysis project Ga0116230, IMG submission 88678) | Host-associated microbial communities from peat moss isolated from Minnesota, USA - S1T2_Fd - Sphagnum fallax MG | ecosystem: Host-associated > Plants > Peat moss > Unclassified | place: USA...
AAGGCCTACCTAGTTGGGGATCTACTGGTGTTTATCACATTCATGATTGAGTGTTGATTGTTTCCTCACTCCCACCCATAAACCTTAGAAATTGAAGAGTATATATAAATACCACCATTTAGATCAATCACTTTGGACTAGGTAACCAGCGAGACTACACTGGTTTCTAGATATAATTGAGGCCTGGTAAGGTGGAAGTTAGTTTTGGTAATCAGTGTTCTCAAGCTGGTCCTTCACAATTTTACATCGAGGTAGGGTAAATTAATATCACATGCGTAGTTTCTACACTTATGTAAATATTTTTTTGGATGTGTACAAGGTTATGTAAATAATTATTCTACATTGATTTAACCCCAATATACACATTAGTGAGTGTCACAATTCAATTTTTAAAAAGATAATTGAACTTTTCAAACAATCAATCAAAATAATTTACCATCACAATGTGTGTTATGAATTTTTTTTAATAAATTTTGTGGCCCATGGGAATAAGTGGCTAAGCATTTCATGGGTCTTCTCAAATTTGAATTGAGTAAAATTTGAATTTTGAAGCACATAAAAAAAAACTTTAAAATCTCAAAGCTCACATGACAAACATGCCCCTCTTCAAGATTCTAAAAATATTTCCAAAAGCTTGCTCACCTTGCAAGAAATTAAAATCACTAGTGTTTAGCGACACGATTAATTGATGTGTAGTCAACACACTTTTGTCATGTTTGTATGCATGGCCTCATACGTGATGGCCAATTACGGGCATGCCAATCATTCCTTTAGGGTTAATGTACGTTCTTAAGTTATTGTACACTATTAGGTGTTTTAGGATTATGGCTTGTTTAGGGTTTCAACTTTATTGATGACTATATAAAAGGTTATACTCTTTTCTTATTTTGTCAATTTTTTTAAAATTCTTTTGTCAGGGAGAATTTCCTCCATAGTCATACTGGATTTCTAAATGCTCACAATGGCTATTACACGACCACCATTTACATACACTAAGTTTTTTTTTTTTTGATTCAATTTAATTGTAGAAAAACTGTTCTTTGTTACTTAATGTTGAAAGCAATAGATTTTTCCTGGTCTTTTGTCTTCTTGATTTTGAGTTTCTTGGGTTTCTTTTGCTTGTTGGTTTCTTGTGTTTTTAAGTTACTGCTATTTTTTCTTCTTTTTCTACTTTTTTACTTCAACTACAATAGGAATAATAACAACCATAATTAGCATTAGTGTAAACGAGGGAGAAAGGACACCGAAAAATCCCATGATAGTTGTTACTACAAGCTTTTGCAAGCCTAAGTTTTCGATATCACCCACACGCTTGCTAAATACCCACCGAACATTTATACAATAATTAACGCGCTCCCAATTCCTTGAGGGACTCAAATGTGAGTCCCAAATAAAAAACACTGGAAGAACAAGGAGTCGGGGCACACTCCTTAACTCACAACACTTTGGAGGGGTAGAGGGGTGTGCTAGAACTCCAAGATGGGACTAGGAAGAATTAACAAGCTTCACTTACTCACACATGCCTACATAAAACCAACATAAGGTGGTTAGTGCATAGTTGAAGCACTTTTGGTGCTAAAATTCACCATGGGCAATTCTGACTCACAAAATTCACCACGGCCCAGATTTGGGGAAACCACCATCTTCTCCCTTATAGTATATTATATGCGTCTCCACGAAACCCACATCCAAATGACATGTTGTTTCGGGATTCCCAAGTGGGAGTCCCAAAATTACCAAAGTTGGGATTTTCGCAACTTTGGGGGCCCATAACTTCGCATGTAGACCTTGGATTGAGATGAGGCCTAAAGAAAAGTTGTAGCCCTTGTCGAGAGCTTTTCCAAGGATATGTCGCATGTTGTCTAAACACAAGTAAATTGGGTCAATTTCCAACTTTTAATGTTGGGAGTCAAATTGCCAATTTGACTTTCGACCTTTCTTTTGGCCATAACTTGTGTTTCAAATGTCCAAATGGGTCATGCGAGCCCATTTTAGACATCTACGTTTCAATATCTTTCCAATGATATAAATAACTCTTCAATTCATTGGATTTTGACCCCTATTTGGGAGTTCACCGGGACTCCAACTCCCAATGTGGGAGTTGCCTTGGGAGTGTGAGGGTCTATTCCCTCACATTCTTTTGCACTTTCGGGAGCATGCGACATGACTCCCAGGTTTCCCTCTCGGCCCACAACCTTGCAACCCCTTGCCTTGGTCACAAGCCCAAGGTTAGGGTTCTAACACTGGTCTACATCTAAATTATTTTTCCTCCTTTTTTTCTTTTGTGTTTTAACTTTTTTGTTGCTCTAGTTTCTAGTGTAAATTTGCTAGAGGAATTCCAGATCGGTAAACACTTGGCTTTCTTTGTTTCTTCAAAGATCATTTTTATATTTCCATCTTTGCCAGCTCTTTACACAAATGATAAAAAAAAACAAGCTGCAAGATTCGTAAAAAAAACGAAGAAGATAATTTTTTTTAAAAAAAATCTTTCTTATTTTTTGCATGCCATTGTTGTAGAGTTCGTGAACGCGAATCACTCTGCAGCATCGTCGTTGTTACAATCATTGTCCATTACCATTATCATCTATCGTAGTCACTATCTGTCACCATCTGCCGTTCCTTGTCAACCATCACAATTTTGTCAATGTCATTGTTTGTCGCCATTTGTCACAATTTCATCTGATGTCCATTAACTTTTGTTTGATGTCCATCAACATCCGTCTATTCGACCCCTTTTGTCCACCAACGTTCGTCCATCGCCATTCATCCCCATTGACATGCCGGATTCTTCAAATCGTATCTATTACATACATACATGTCTAATACGGTATTATTTAACAATATGTATGTATTCTTCAAGATTATATATAATTTTTAAAAATAATAATACATACATCTACATACTTTCGTATTAATACATACATTTACATATTTTGTATTAATACCTATATCTACGTTATTTTTGTATTAATACATACACTTATGTAATCTTATTAACACATAAATATATAATTTTTTCTTCTTCTACTTCATAATTTAACATTGGTAATTATAGAAACTAAAAGCTGTTTATGGTACGTTTTCTTAAGCACTTCAAATTTCAGTTTCCATTATGGTTGCATTTAATTACATACGTTGTGTTAGAACTTTGTAACTAATGCTCTGTATTGCTACAAAATTTTGGGGCATGGGACAACACCATGTCCTCGGATGATGAGAGCACTATCACTTAGCCAAAACCAAGGTATTAACTACGAAGATCATTTGAACTAATTTCTTTGAGTTCATGATTTTCACGACAACACCATCAAGTGTTTACAACACCATTGTCATCTAGTATAACTTCTACCAGGAATTGAGGTTCAGGTTTCACTACATCAATGGTACATCAGTGTCCATTTGGAGGGGTTAATTAGTGGGGTACACTTATTACCACACCGACTTTCACACCATCACCGTATATTTCGTTGCAAGCCGGTACCTCTACACCCATATACACCATGGAGGTCAAGAGTTCCTCTTGGAGAATTGAGAAGTTCAACGAAAGGCCATGTACCATTTTTTTGAGGGAATTCAAAGCTCTTTTTGAAAACGTAGAGAGCCATGGTGAACCAATTAAGCCATTACTTCGTCAACTAATCACCTAGACATTGCCTAAGGAAAAGAACACATTATTAGAACTCTTTGGTGGTATTAATACAAGTTTCAAAACCTTACTACAATCAGGGATGGTGGTTTAAAGGTATTTCTACGTAGACACTGATCCTATTGCAAGGCAAGTGGTAGCATTAAGAATGATGGAGCTCACAGCTATATTTCCATAACAATTTACAACCACCACATGGAAGGCGAGTTTCATTTTCTTGTCCTTTGACATACAACTAATTCAGAAAAAACATATGGAATTACTTGGCCTTGTGGACCTCATCATTTCAAGTTGGGGGTGTCAAGGATTTTCAGTGGTTGGATTTGGAGAAGCTTTAAGTGACACAAGATTCGGTTTCTTCACAGACATGGTACAATTGATCACCTCAGTTCAATCCATTTCTCCTACACTTGATTATGTAATTGAGAACACCCCTTTTCAATTTGACCAGAGGGAAAACGTCCAGGAGCACTACACGTTGGTCAAACATTACCTTGGAAAGCCACTCCTATTTGATGTGGCACAATGTGGTTCCTTTGCGCATTGACTATGCAATTAGTGGACCAACCTTGCACCATTTTCAGTTCTATAGTTGGCTCTAAGATGCACCATCAAAAACCCCAATTTGCAGGTTTTTCACGTATTGGATGATTAAAGCTCCTGCCAACCAGTTACAAGGCAAAAGAAACCTCCTTGGTTTCTTGCAAACATAATAGGAAAACCAAGAGGTGTTCAGCCCACCTTTATTTCCTTGCCAAGAGCACACGCCTTTTCAAGGAGATGGAACATGCCTGGTGTATCATCATGCTTTAACTACTTGGGATGAATCAAGTCTAGAAGAAAGAGAAAGGGCTATGGGGTTCCAAATTGGCACTACTACTCACACCAAAGTGCCTAGATTATAATGTAATGTTTTGTTGAGGAGAGGCATGGACCTGAGCTCCCTTACATGGTTATTGGTAACCTGTGTACTTTTTCAAATGTACACAACACTAGCACTGATTCAATTAGCTTGCAGTTCTAGTAGTGCAATTACATGGCACTTCGACCAAGTACACTTGCCTATTTTCAACACTTTACACTTCACTTTTAATGTTTGGGGGGAAGAGGTACCATGTAATTTGACTCAAGTTATTTCTAATACACCTGGAAGTACATCAACTTTTGGAGAAACAATTACAACCTTCTACAAATTTATGTAGTTGGATAGTGGAAAACCCAATACACCAGGTTCTTCAAACACATTTTCTCCATTCCATGTGTTTCCAACTACCCTTTCATTATGGGGAACTAGCTCACCAAAAAGGAGAGAGATTAGGTCATAGACTTGCTAATTAAGTATGAGAATGTGTTCACATTTTCAATGAAAGACTTAAGTAGGTGTAAGACCATTTAGTTCTCTATAGAACTTACAGATGAGACACCCATCTATCGGAGGAGGCATAGGTTGAGCAAACATGAGTGGGAACCAGTAGATGAAATATGCAAAAAGCTCCATGAAGCTAGTTTCATTGAACCATCAAGTTTTGACTTTGCAACTGCTACAATAATGCCAACAAAGAAGGATTTAGCTGGATTATAGACTGAGAAAAGGATGTGCGGGGATTATAGGCCTTTGAACTTGGTTACACCTCAGGATACGTACCCCATGCCCATCCCTAAAGAATTATTTGATAGCATTGGAGACTCAAACATCTTCATAATTGTGCATATGAGGCAAGGCTTCAACCAGATTGAGCTTCCAAGGCAATGGTTCCATTTGGATTGTGTGGAAATTTGTAGGATATTGGAAATTGGTGATATCTTCATGTGGATGTTAATATATCAATATAGATGTGGAATAACCAATTTTTTTGGTGACTCTTGAAGACATTGAAATTTTACAAATTTGATATCTTCTATTGTTTCCAATGTTACTTGAAATTTGTTTGAAATTTCCATGAACCCAAATATCAAATTGACTCATTATTTGAATTGATTATTTGTAACATTAAACATTGTTTTCCAAAACTTTGGTGTTGATATTTTATGTTTGCATTTAGCTTTCCAAACGTCCATTTATCTCTTGTTGGGGGTGTTTGGTAAATATCACTTTTCATAATAAGGGTGACACTACCAAAATATTTGCATTGAATACATTTTATAATTTTCTCTTAAATGGTCACTTATGATGTTAAAGATTCAAGCTTCAATTACAAAATTTCATCTTTGATAACAAAATTTCGCAATTGTTCATGTTCATATGTTAGGGTAGTTACTGAATTAAATGATGATCGGACAAGTTTAATAAATATTGATTGACAACAACAATAGCATGTTAGGTGGTTGCAAGTTAGTGTGCCTCATTTTGGGTAGATACAACATTCCACAAAGTCTATATTTTAACACTAAAATGAAAAAGAGAAAAAACCAATGTTAAATGAGGATTATATGGTGACTAATGAACTAATAGAGTGTCAATGACCAAGAGATCAATTAAATAACTCTTTATTTATGCATGCTAGAAAAGACAAACATCAATCCAACAAAAAAATAAAAATAAGGACTTTTGAAAATGATGTCCAAATTGGGTGATTTGAAAGTTCATAACTATTTGTTGATTAAAGTTTTTCTTTTAATTTGCTGGATTCCATGTTTATTTTTGTACCATGTAAATATATTGGAGAACACAAATTTAGCAATTACACCAAATTCTTATTGTCCTTGTGTTTGTTAAAATGAACAAATGGGACAATTATAAAGTTTTGGTTTTGAAAAAAGTTTAAAGATGAAACTTCTAAAAGAGGAAAAAGTGGGTAAAAGCGCATTGTGATGGACTTTTTTGGATGTCCCAATGCCAATTTTCTTATAGGTTTGACAAATATTGTTCTATAATTCATTGTTCGGCAAATGAAACATGATTTTTTTAATTTAAAAAGGGACTCAATTTATTAAAACATTATGAATTAATCCTTCAACTTTTAATGAATCACATGAATATTATTAATATTCAATCAATGATGAACTTTTTAATTGAAGCATGTCCGAAATCCTTACCCACTTATGGGTTTATTGCTTATAACCATTGTATGGGAAATATTCAGAACTTTAGGGCATGTTATTTCAAAGGTCTATGACATATTTCATTTTCAAATGCTTTCAAGAATTTTTTAAATAATTTTTTTTTTGGGTTACATTTTAGGCCTTTTTTTTTGGTATTTTGAAAATCAACAAGTAATTGATTTGAAGCATATCCATATGTTCCCATAATATATTATGAATGGTATTATATAAGTAAATCCAAAACAATTAAGACTAACTTAAGTTATCGCCACCATAAAACATCTAATATTATGCAATGGTTACAATTGTTTTCATATTAACATAGGTCAACTTGAAAGATATAATGAATTTATTTTTTGAACTTATTGTCACACAAAAGAAAAAAAAACATTAATCTTTTATAAATATTATTTATAAAAAGATTCTAGGAAATAATATGCTTCTAAAAGGTTTTGGAAGGTTTAGTTAACAGATGTTTTTAAAAGTATAATTAAGAAAGACTTCTAAAAGATTTAATGGATGAATTTTTAAAAAATGGTTGATGAACTTTTAGAAAGTTCCATGGAATAATATAAGTAGAAATCCCAACCATGACAACACCCTTCAATCTTGTAAATGCACTTGTTGTGAGCTTATGTAGGTAACTTTGCTTCATAACCTAATGTTTATATCACACTTGTTTATCTATAAAAAATTTCTTCCTTATTCATCACCAAGCATATAATTCTTGCCTTTCTCAAGTTTACATTTTATTGTGATGAAAAGTCTTTATTTCATCTGAGCCATGGCTTGGTGAAATTGTTTGTCAAAATCACCATGCATCTTGGTGGATTGCAATGGTGGATTCAATTAGTATCATATTCATAACATTGTGTAGGGTTCAACAAGAAATTTAAAAAATTGATGAAACAAATGTTCAATTGCAATCTAGTCAACCTAAAGTTTTAGTTTTGAATTTACAAAACTTTCAATAACAAATCAAGGTATTTCATGTGGCCAATGTTAGTAATTTAAAAATGTCAAACACTAACCAATTTCCATTACAACCAATAAATAAATAAAAATAGAGTCATCACGTTTAAAAAATTGTATTATATTATATTACAATGTAAAATATATATAACAAACAATGTAGAAATGTATCTTTCTCAATTCAACAAAACTTTAATTAGCTAGCAACAATCTAAGAAACATATAGGATGTTTCAAACAATTATTGATTAATTATTTTATTTTATTTTTTGAAATGCATAGGTAGACACATAGACACCAATGTTGGATGCTTTTTGAAATGTAATTGATTTTCAATTACTTTAACTATATGTTATCAAAATGAAAACCATTACCTTAAAACCTAGATTGTGAAAATTTTACTAAAACAGAACAAAACCCAATTTGGAACCTATAAATTGGGGATTTTTAGCCATTGAAAAGAATTGCCTTAACACCACTCTAGCCATGCCATTTCAAAATTTGAAGGTGTAACAATTTCTTGTACAAATCATGATGGTTAGGGTTTCAGAAAATTTTCATGAAATTCTTAGTCATCTAGTTACCATATTTGTAAGTTTTAAGTTGTGTTCTTCGAAACAAGGTTAAGGAGGATGGATTAAAGAAGAAATCCATAATGCTTTTTAATGTAGGGCAAAAACACAGTAGATTACATGTAAAAGAAAAAAGTTTCCACGTAAATATTATGTCATGCATAACATGGGACCAACACTTGAATACATGGTGAAGAGTGCATTTGTTTTCTATTTGCAAGTCTTATAAACTTCAACAAGTTAGACCCATTGAAATAGCATATTAAACAACTTAGAAAGCAAAGAAACCAACCTTGTTTTTGTCATTGATGTTTTTTCATAAACAACTTCAAACACTGAGGTGCATGTAAGGTGGGGAGTGCTATTTCCATTACTTCAAATTAATCAAGCTAAATAACATATTGCTCACAATTACACTTCAAGTTATTGGGGCATTTTTTGTGCCACACAATGGTGTGGCTTTAATGTCATGTAACCCTCAACAATTGTGATGCATTATGTTTTTTTGGACAAATGAATGGTCACATTCACTAGTGTTGGTTGAATCTAGTTTTTAAGGTTTTCGTTTAAGCAAATTTTTGGTGTAGAGGAGAACTTTTGATTTTTGTCTTTTGATCAGAAAATAAAATTAAAACCTTCAATTTTTGTCTTTTCCTTTTTGGCTATTGGTTTGATGGTTTTATAATTAGCAGGAAGCTTTAATTGTAGAATTAGTATGTGTCTAGTTTTTTTGGTGTAATTGTCTTAATGATTTTGGAGTTGATTTTGAATTTTTATTCTTTGATGAATATTTGATTATTCTTTTGGCCTTGGCTAAGAATGCCTCTCAACATCCTACATGCTAGATGCTTAGAGTAAAAGAAAATAAATACATTTAAATGTTTGCCTAAATGTTACCTTAATTGCTTGACATGGCCTAGACATTGTCCATCTTCGAAATGGAAAAATTAGAGTTGAAAGTTATGAAAATAAAGTGAGGTTGTTTCTATCATTTCATCATTGTACTATTATGTTCTTTTTCATTGCAAACCATAATATTTGAATGGCTTCAACACAAATTTGGGCTCTATCCTGCTTCGCATTCCAAGTGATGATGATTAAAATATTTTGTGTGAACATAATAGTTTTCTCGAAATCAATTTTTTTGTTCAAACAATAAAATTTTGTAAATTTCACTAGAAGTCATTTTGTTTCATTAATATTTTTTTACATTCTTGATTTGCTAGGCAAAATGCCAACACAAGTTTAATTCATTAGAGAAGTTCACAATAAAATACAAATAGACAAAAGAAAAAACATTGAAAAGGTGCAAAATAAATAACAAACTATAACCAAACAAAAGAAAAACAATAATTCTAAAATGAAATTTGATTTGCAATGAATTATAATCTGGAATGACTATGGAATTGTCATAGTGACGATCACCAAAATCCCATCTTACAAAACTAGTTCCCGTGAAACATCCTCACTAGAATATATCATTCTTAGAAATGTTGAAAATGTACAAAATTATTGACTTGATATGCAAAAAATTTCAAATAAAATAGACAAATGAAAACCTGTGTGACAGTCCACTGTACTTGAAAATCCAAGAAAAGCCGAATTTAGTGTAGGGTAAAGCCCTAGGGTGGGGGCATTCAACAAAATAAGGGGCCTAAGACCAGGTGATAGCCCAGTCCGGCCCCGCATTTTGAGAATGTCCACCACTCATGTGCTTTACCTTTCATAAAGCACAAGGAAAAATTTGTCATGAACCAAACCTATGCAGATCAGGAGGCCAATGAATGGGAGGGTTCTTATGCCTACTCAATAGTGGGAGGGTTCTTACACCTATAAGTAGGCATAACTTCCCTCCCACGCTTGAGGAGTAGGCATAATATCCCTCCCAATTTCTAGGAGGGAAATTAGGGTACTGTACCTTGGGGTTTTGGACGATCCCTAAAATTTTGAACATAAAGTTCTCTTGGGAGCTGTGTTCAAGCACAAAGATGAAATTTAAATAGTTCTTTACCAGTTTGGGATTCTACTCTTCGGAATCCTAAACAGGTCTTTCTTGAGAGAGGTGGTAGAGAATATGGCGCCAGAAGGTCCAGCCATCACGACCAAATTTCCATCTCCAACTTCTAAAAGCTGATGCTGAATCTCAGTGCATTGCATTGGTGCTAATTCACCCAGTCTCTCTTGAAAGCATCGTCATCTTGCAAATCCTTGGATGCCCAGTTCTTGCTTGTGTTGTTGTTTTTCATACGACCCAAAGTTG
>Ga0116230_10007934_pt1 | contig 10490 bp, 7 predicted proteins | sample S1TSphfallax_3_FD_88678 | JGI IMG/M metagenome (GOLD analysis project Ga0116230, IMG submission 88678) | Host-associated microbial communities from peat moss isolated from Minnesota, USA - S1T2_Fd - Sphagnum fallax MG | ecosystem: Host-associated > Plants > Peat moss > Unclassified | place: USA...
TTCCAAGCATATAGTGAAAGGAATTTTGCCTACATGTGCCTTGCATTACACCCTCTGAACTGAATAATGCCTCTGGTAGTGTAGCATTACACCTGACCTTGGGCTCCAGCCACCATCAATTTTCAGAAGGTGTAACGCCATGCTGCCAGGACATTATCCAACACACGATGCTACAGTTTGTTAACACAATATTGTAAAAAAATGATTTGCTCATCTGTGCAAACATCTAAAGATTTCTATTTGATAAAAGCAAGGAATTGATCTCCCTAATGTCAAATCTCAATAATTTCTTTCGTTCATTGGAGCCCCCTCTGAAGTCACAAATCCTTTGTAGTGTCAATCTCAGAAACTCCTTTCCTTTGTCTGAACCACTTCTGAAGAAGTTGCAAAGCTTCATAGTTACTACACATACACTCTGAAATTTGTAAGAGGTTTTCACAAACATGTAATTTGTTTGCATATACCATGTGGAAACTACCTCCTATGCAATGGTAGCAAAGGTATGACACATTGCATCATCATGTACCTTAGTTCACTCCCTACTACCATGGGCACATTTCTAAAGTGTATATCCATTGAATTGAGGGATTACATGACAAAGGGTTTACGATTTTAAAAAGGATTTCTAAGGTTGTAGGGTTTTAAGGTCAGGTTTATATTTGGGTGGGGAGCACATACAGGAAATGAAATCCAAAATACACAAAAAGATCTGCAGTCTGAGTTTCTGTTGCAAATTTCCAGAAGCAATGGGAAGAAGATTTAGTCATCACATTTGCATACGTAGCAAGCAAGCAAGAGACATAGCTAATAAAAACAGAAAGTCAATAGTGTATCCTCATTCAAGCTTGAGACCGTAAGCTTTGTGTTTTGATTTACAAATTTTCACTCAGAAATGTTTGTTGTTACACTTATCTCTTAGATGTTGCAAACTTGTCAGCATGGGGTGATCATGATAGCATGTGCTTAAACATGGATGAGTGTTTCATAGGTAATTGGTGATGGAGAATGAGAAAAAACCTTAAGCAGAGCTTGACTGACATCGAGGCCATCGCACATGATCAATCAGCCCACTTTGTTGATGTCCATGTATGTAAACTTTTGGAGCCATTGCCTGCCACAACAAAAATAAAAAGCTAAGGTAGCATTCAAGTTTGAAAACTGACTGAGAATTTTGCACTTAGGGTTGTAGTAAACCAAGTAGAAGGAACAATGTTTTAAGAAACAACAAAAACAGCCATTGTTTCAATAGCAAGTTCTAGAACTTATGCACTGAAAAGATGCTGAAAGAAAAAAGCTCAAAATATTGAGGAAATTGGAAGTGTAACTATTGTCCATTGAAGGAAAAGCTCAAAATTTTAAGTTAAATATTAACCCTCTGCCCATTTTTGTCTGTCCTTTCCAGTTCACCACAATTCACGCATATAGTCTCTGTAGTTAATTTCACTCAACCCAAATGTGCACTCAACCATAACCGTGTCTTGAAACCCAAACAAACTGAAAACATATAATATAAATAAGATTTAACAAGAGGACACCTACAGATTTTGCAGTGCAAAATTACCTACATGTTCCCTTGTTTTATGTTTTGCAAACTGACTGGTGGGTCAAACACAATTGGCAGATTATAAAACTCTGCACTATCAAGATTGCACAGATCAGATGACAGTAATCAGACACATCCATATGAATCTGATCACAGATCTCACCAGATGAATAGGTGCCAATATGGATAGCTGAAGTCGCACACCAGCATATCCTGGAACTGCGATCAGGCAATCAAAGCCTGCTACCCTGGGATGTGCACTGCTTTTCCACATACACAAAACAGAGGAAAACATACATCATGCCAAGCAGCACAATCTTCTAAAGTCAGAAGGACTTAGCTGTAAGCACCACTTCCATTTTTATCATGCAAAAAGAGATGCTGAGTATTGGGAGTTTTTCTATCTTGGAATAAGAAAAGGTGAGCAGAGACTAGGTTGGAAAAGAAGACATCTCCCTGAAATTGAAGAGAATCTCCACAAACAACAGTTTAAAGGTAACCATGACAATAAGCACAATCATAACCTTGTGAGAGAGAATTGCTCAGAAAGTGTCAGAGCATCATCTTCATCATGAGTAGCAGTGATGAGCTTCCATCACTACCCACTGACTTCATCAGCTTCCAACAGTTGGGTGTAGATAATTATATAATTATCTGCCCAAATTTTTGGGCAAACCATTTAGGTGGAAGAAGACAGTACAGTGGACTTCACATGAAGTGAGCAGCTGAGTTGGAGAGTAGTCTCCAACGTGGTTTTATGAAAGATCTGCTTGAAGACAAAACAACTTCTGGAGCAGAGAAATTTCCAGAAGACTAGTGGCAAAAGGATAAATCAGGAACCCTCAATACAGCAAGGTTGAAAATGACTTACTTTAGTAAATAAGTGAAGTTTTGGAGAGCAAGGGCATCATTTGAAATGTGTTCTTCCTTTGAGTACCTGCAATCCATGCAAATTTTAAGCTGCAGAAATGCACAGGAGTGTGAGTCCTTTCTTAGACTACAAATCTTCAAAGGTTGAATCCATTACCTCCATGGTGGACCCTTCTCACAGAAGCGTGAGACCCCGGTCATTGCTGGCAATGTGTCAATGTGAACAATCCTTGGCTCCAAATTGCTGACATTTGTCTCTGATAATACACACAGAAACTGGGCCTCATAAGTATTGAAGAGAAAAATATCTGGCATATTATTGGCTAGCAGTGATAAGTCACAGCTACAACAGTGAGCAGAAATTAACCTTGCTGATGAAGGGTATGGAGGGCTTGACCACCAGGGTAGTTTGCATATGAGGCTGCAGACATCAGTACTGTGGCCACTACACTGCCACCAACATAAGTAACATCTGTGAATGCTTTGGGACAGAAGGACCCAAGACAGAATCCTCAACAAACTAAAGGTTGTTCAATAGATGCAAAAAATTCTCCATGTTTGCAGAAGTGTCCCCTGGGCACCTTTGTTTCCTAGCAAGTCCCAAGCTAGCAGTCCTGTCATGGACTGCTGTTGCATTATCAAACTAATCAAACAAATACAAAGATAAGATTGCTAATGGTGCATCTACCATTTTGAAAAGAATAGCACTGTGTCAAGTTTGGACTATACCTCAAAAGAAACAACAAAATGCACACCCCATGAGCAACCATCCACATGGGCTTCTGCCGGTTGTTGTGTCTGCATTAAAATCAACAAAATTTTACAATGTATAGACTACAGATGCCAAACAAATGGCAACAAACATACTGTTCTCCCTCAACTCAATTAAGTCAACCAGAGCATATCTGTGAGACTGCAGAGGACACTCCACAATAACACTTTGATTACGTGAGTTCTGGCCAAATGAAAACAAACACAACAGGAATGGTCATAACCTTGTGAGTGTCACTCACAAAGTATAAGACCATCACCTTTCCATGAATGGCAGTGGCAGGCTCCAATTACTGCACACTGATTTCATCAGCTCCCAATGGTGGGTCTAGATAATCATATAAGAATCTGCTTAGAATTTTAGGCAAATAAATATACAGAACTCTTCATCCCGAGTTACTGTTGCATTTCCAGAAGCAACAGGAAGACTCAGTCATGATGTATATCACCATGCACTTGTGTCAGCTAGCACTCAAGAGACATAGTTGATAAAATTCAATATATCCTCGTGCAAGCTGCAAAGCTTGTGAGGGTAAGGTTCATTTCATTTCATCTTGCCCCTGTACAAGAAACAGCTCAATTGACTCAAGCAGAGCAATGCATATTGCTGGAGTGATGTGAGATTCCCAAGGCCTCTATGAGGGAAGTTTACACAATTTTGCTAAAGAATCTAAAAGAAGAAGAAAGACTGAGTTGGAACACATCTATGAGATTGCAAAGAGAACTCCACAACAACCCTTTGAAGGTAACATGACAAGAGCAAGTGTGGTTATAACTGTACAAATACCGCTCACAAAGTATCAGACCATCACCTTCATCAGGAACAGCAGAAACAAGAGCCACGACTCCCCACTAACATCTTCAACAGTGGGTGTGGATAAGTAGATAATAATCTGCTGAAAATTTCCTGAGTTTCTGTTGCATTCTGAAAGCAACAGGAGGACTTGGTAATGATGTTGGCTAGCACTCAATAGACAGCTAATCAAAGAAGTCAATTGGATCATTCTGTTTCAAGCTGCAACATGCTTGTCAGGGTAAGCTTATTTCATTTTAGATTGTTCATGTACAAGCAAGCATCTAAGCCTCATTGGAACATACATTCGAGCAATCGCTGCTGCTGCAGAAATGTTTAGCACAGGCACTACAGGAAGAATGAAGCGTAGTTCCTGCAGGAATTCAGACAACAAAAACCAAATTGTTAACTTCACTGCCAGCAAATGCAGATGCCAGTTAGCCAGGAATCATAATCCATATATTTCGGCCAGGACCTAGAAGAAAAAGTGGGATTCTCAACTTTTTCCATACTTCTCTTTTTGCATGATGTACACAGAGAGCCAGATTCATAACCCATTTACTTTTGGCTGTATGCTAGAAGAAGATATGGGACCCTTAAGTTTCTCTTTTTTTTGTTCTTTTGCATGAACTTCAGAAAAAGCACAGAAAAGCAGGGTAATTGACAACTGATTCTAAAGAGTATGCAACATGTCTTGCCTCAATCCTCCACATCCTATCAATCTTAGCATCTTCCATATTTTCCCCTGATGCCTTGATGACTAGAACTACACAGAATAGCACAAACTTCAAGAACAAGGAAACAATGAGCAAGACAAAGAGACCTTATGAGGAAGTTTGGAGTAGACCAAAATGAAGCTCAATACAGGAAGAACATATTTTGCAATTCTCTTTTCCAGCACTAGACCTACCTGCAAGACCCCAGGATTGTAGATGAATACAAGTTCCGAACAGTGACCCAAATTGGGATTTGAAGGCTGGCTATGACCATGAGAAAACCTTCTGCAATTGCATTCCATGCACTTCATCAATAATAGCAGTAGAGGCAAGAACCAAACTGTAGAGGTGACTACTTGGAAAGCAAGAAAGACCCAAGAGAAGTTAACATCTCCAGAAGTACAAGTAGAGAAAATACCAGTGACAAGGGGAAAGCAGCAAGCATGGCCCGCGGCAATGCAGAGGTGAAATACCAGTAAGGGGGAGAAACCTGTACCAGCATTAAGGGATTGCATCTTATGATGGATTAGCAGACATGTTTCTAACATGTTCCTGACATGAAAAGTGTGTATGAAAACCATGCATGACAAGACTATATGTGGCAATTTTCCTAGTCCTTTCCAAAAACTACTTAATGGTGTAGACATCACAGAAGGCACATCCAGAAAAGAAACTGAAGAAAATCAAAGATCAAAAGATTCACTGCCCCTTTATGGGTGGGCAATCTGATTTCAAGAGGCATGTGCTACCAACACACTTTTTACATAAAACTCTCCTGAGCAGAGAAAAGAAAGTTTTGGCAATTCTTTGAGCTTATCTTTTGTAAAAGGATACACCCCATTCAGAGCTGCGGTTCAGCACAGAGTTGAACCATAACACATGCAACTCAGGCCAGATCCAGTGATTCCACATCAGAGAATCCAAAGAGAGAGTCACAGCTGCATTAGAAATCACAATATATCAGTATTATTAAAGTCAACTTAGGAATCTGGAACAGTCTGGAGCAATATTTAGCTGCAACTACTTAAACAACTGACACCAGGGACAATCAATGCACAATGTGTGAACTAGAGACCAATTTGCAGTGTACACATTCTAACCAGACATGTCGAGGTTGGAATAATGATGCAGAAACTGCCCTAAAGAACCTGGATATATTCTCCCACTCGCCCTAACCAAGGACAGGAATTATTACATGCAACAGGAAGGCATACCTATGCTCACTATCGCTGTGGCTGCACAGCACCTAATTGCATCCCATAATGTCACTGCTTGTATCTGTCTCATGACCCACACACAAGCATCTGGTCAAAGGTGATAACTCAAATCTGGACCTACACTGGTATGCACCATGATACCATACTGTTGTAAAGCAGGTACTCACCAAATTAGTTCTGGATTGTTCCATGAACAATGAGGAGAACCTAGCAGTGACTATGGAGCTCTCTGTATATTTTCAGTAGGAGATCACCATATCCCTGTACTTAAGTGACTAGGTTTCTTGCTATGAACTTATGTTTAATTGAAGTCACATACTGTTATCATCATGCACGTGTCTGAATGCCAACCAACAAAAGACAAATGGAGGTCCATGGTTGAGACCTGCAATTTGTGCTGTAAAAGCTTTGGCAGAAGGCTGATGGAAGAAATTCAGACAAAAACTGGATAAAAATAGTTTGGTGATGGGAAGTCTAGCCATACCAAGAGAAGGGTGAGGCCAATAGGAGCCAGAAGCAGAATCACATCACACCGGAACACAACTGCTGTAAATACCTGCAAGAATGATTAACAAGGTGTCTCCCAAAAAAGAAATTGAACAAACTCAACACTGGGTAAGAGCACTTTAGCTCTCAGCCTCTTTTGAGTACACAACATGAGTCCAAAGCCTTCAGTTCTGGGTATTCAACAGCTTAGTTGTGGACTTGTAACATAACATTAGACATCATTTAAGATATGCCCATCTAGGTGACCAAGATTATATCATGAAATCAAACCAGCAACTTGGTGCCATTGTTTCATGGAAGAGCATAGTGTAAGTTGGCCACTAGAATAAAGGTAAATAAGAGTATGGCATACCAGAAGTCTCAAAGTGTTTTTGGGCTGCCCACTCATCCAGTAAGCAAAAGCCAAATTCACTGTGCAGAAATGAACTCAAACCAATGACTCAGAATCCTTCACTTCAAGTGAACATTGAACATGACCTGTAGTTGCTTAAGTAATAGTTCAAAAACTGTTCAAGACCCCTATACATCCAGAATCTCGACTTGAAATAGTAATGCTCAGCTGAGAAAAGAACAACCATTTGGAAGGAATTTCTATTCTCCATTCTGATCTTGCTACTCTTTTTAACTCTATGAAAAGCAGTAAGTTCATCACTCTCTCCTGAGGTAGACAGTCTGTTGTTGGGTCCTTCACTAGGTGATGACAAAGGAACAACAATGTCATCACTTACACTCTCCTGATCAAAAACCCACCCAAAACGAGAAAAGATTTCTGTTTTCACAAAAGCAAGAGAATGTTCACTTACCAAGAGCTAAAGCAAATACATTGGGAAGTGGTCGAGACAAGTAAAAGAGGAGATGAAATTGTGTTGCAGTGATAATTGCAAATGCTGTAGACACGTTTCTACCAAACTGTCTGCCAACCTGCCAAGAAAGTTCAAAAGCAAAAAGGTTCCCTAAGATTCTCCTCTCACAACTGTAGGGCAGAATATCCTCACCCTTGACATTCAACTGCACCATTTCAAGCTTCCATGCCTCATCTCATTCTTTCCCTAAGAATCATGATAGACATGTAGGGGGACTGGATGCAGTTGAATAAGTGGTCAGCTGGCAGCCAAAATGCAGCATCATAACATAGCAATAATATGGCAGATCTGAAATCAGAATCTATCATGAGCATCACAGTCTCAGTAGAGAGGCATGAGGCATGTGGCGTTGAAGAAGAAAAAGTGACAGATAAAGATGATACCTGCAAACGTAGAGCAAAAATTGTCCCGAGTACAGTCAGACCTAAAACCACACGCACTGCCACAGCAAGCAAGCACCATATGTTGAGGACTCTCAAGACAATTCTCTGTAGAACTAGTACACACACTGTAAGTGAAGTCAGCAAGGCACAAGCTTTAGAGTCAAGGGCATGCCACCCACATGTGAGTGAGTGATATATTTTGCATGGCTGGCCTGGTTGCATCACGTACCAGTGTAGAGGGCAGCGATCTTTGGAAGCTGCAAAAGATGAAGAATTGCAACAAGTGGTGATGATACTAGAGCAATCACCAATGCCCCTGTAACATTCACAGTGTTTGCATTTCTCAGGTGGCACATTTAACAATTTGATCAAATCAACTTTTACAAGTTTTCTTGTTCAATGTTTTCCTTCTCTTCCTACTTTCTCTGCTGCTGCTGCTGCTGCTGCTGCTTGCTACATTTCAGTTCTTCTTTCCACTATGAGCCACAAAAGAAAAAGAGATGAAGTTTCTGTTGGTACAAATAAGTTTTTACCAAGGAATGTGCGTGGCACCACTCCTGGAAACTCAAAATGATCATACTGCAAACAACAAACCATAGATGATCATCAACTTCAGTTTGGATCAAAAGTTACGCCCCCAGCAGATTTCTTCTTGCAAGAGGTGTGTGACATGATCATAATGACAGTTGCAATCTCTGGCAGATTTCTTCTTGCAAGGGATGTGAACATGATCAGCACAACAATTGCAATCTCTAGCTTGCAGCAGATGAGAAGACAAAATTCAAAGCTACTACAAGAACAAACAAACAAAGAAAAGAAAACATATTCAGTTGAGCTTTTTCATCAGCAAGGGGGAGTGACGATGATGATGCACATACATACATACCTCTTGAAGCTTCTGGCGATGATAGAGTAGATCATGCATGGCCTGCAACAGAGTATCAGACTGGATCAGGAACACACTTATTACTTGAGCTTCTTTCTTCTCAAGCTCACAGCAAAGCAACATCAATGGCAAAGTCTCTTCAGAAAAAGAATGGAGATGGGAGGAAATGATCTAATTACAAAAACAGTGTAATCTGATTTCCTCCATCTCCATTTTTGTTGCAGAAAATGAATTTCTGTGTGAGTTTTTTTTTCCCCTCAACCTCACACATCAGCTTCAAGCAAAAAGTTTGGCATTTGGCAGCAGATTCCTAGTTACCTGTGTGTTGAAGCTCTCCTCCACTTTGGTGTAGGGAGCCAGTACAATATGTGTTGCTGCAATCACTGCTAACAAAAGATCCCACTCTGGAGATTTCCATACCAAGTTTTTTGGCTTTTTAGTATATGGGCAGAAGCACAACAACAGCCTCAATATTGGTGATCTGCTGCTTTCTGATGCTCTCTGTCTCTCTCTGTCTCTCTTCCAAGGCAAAATCACTGTTGGTTGTTTGTTGTTGTTGATCTGTTTTTCAAGCATCTTTCATGTTTGGCACAATTTCTTTCTTTGGGAAAGAAGAAAGCTTTTGCCAAACGCTTACTTTCATCTTCTCATCCGACACAATTGTCTGGGAAAAAACAAGCTTTGCCAAAACTTTCTTTCATCTCTCTGGGAAAGATTTTCTTGTGCCAAAGATGAAAGAAGCTTGAGAAAACAGATCAAGCAGAGGACCAAGGGAGAACACACCAAAAACATGTTGGGATTCAACAAACAAACTGAAATCAACAAACTGAGAAAAACAAACGAGCAAGACAAGAAGAGGAACTCGAAAAAGACTTTCTTCTTGAGAGAAGAACTCTTATGTTGCAATGCCATTGCAAAAGCTACAAGTTAGAATTCCTTCCTTCCACTCCAAGCGTAGCTACAACACTACTCACTTCCTTTCCTTTAATCATGCTCCTCCTCAGCGCGATGTTTAAGGAAAAGATTCAAGATCTGGTTAATCTTGTGGAAAAAGTCCTACTGTCAGTCTGCGAGCAAGTAATTTTCGGCGATGATGGAAAGAGCAAGAAAATCTAGTTGATCTTGTCCTACTGTCCTACTATCTTTCTGCGAGCAAGAGATTTGCAGCGATGATAGAAAGAGCAAACGCTATTGAAGGTGTACAAGGAGCGATGTCGATTGAAGAACCCGGCAGAAGACATAACAACAACAACAGAAGAGGAAAATCACAAAAGGAGAAACGGAACAACAACCTCGAAAGAAAATCCAAAATAATAAAGAATACGCGAGACAAATGCTTACTGTCAAAGAGCGAGGAAAGCTTGCGAAGATGCATTGTGCTTCGAGGCCGGAATCCCTTGGACGTCAACGATAATCGCTGGCACGCAAGAACAAAGAAGAGGAAGACGCCGACGACGCCGACGAAGAAACTCGCCACCGTCCAGAGCAAGAAAGAAAGAAGGAAAGAAGGAACAAAGAGAATCGTGTAGTAATGAATGCTCCTCGAAAGAGGAAATCTGCGGCAATTTGGATCCAAAAATCTGCAACAATGAAGGGGAAGGAGAGAATTCAAGCTTCTTGCGAGGATTTCTCGCAAGTAAAAAGCCCGATCTCCTCTCTCTCTCACTCTAGGTTTTGAAAAAATGCTTGACGATGCTCCGGAGAAAGTACGCTTCTTGTCCGCCTCTTCTTCTTCTTCTTGATCACAATGCTGCTGTATTTTTGCTGATGTTTTGAAGAGGAGGATCAATCCTTCCCTTTCCGTCCCTTCCCTTCCTCCATATGAGAGAGCTGTGACAAGCACGAGCTCAGGATATCAATCCCATAGCCATGGCAAGCACGATTCTGATGAGGAGACAGGGAGCATCCTTCTCTCAATTTCCCTCCTGGTGTTGCTCCAAA
>Ga0116230_10007935_pt1 | contig 10489 bp, 7 predicted proteins | sample S1TSphfallax_3_FD_88678 | JGI IMG/M metagenome (GOLD analysis project Ga0116230, IMG submission 88678) | Host-associated microbial communities from peat moss isolated from Minnesota, USA - S1T2_Fd - Sphagnum fallax MG | ecosystem: Host-associated > Plants > Peat moss > Unclassified | place: USA...
AAGCAAATTATGGGAGATGTAAATTGGGTTTTCCTTTTACCTTTTGGAGTTTCTTTCGTGTGGTTGAAGAATGGGGCCATGTTTTGTACCACTTCAAAAATTATTTCATAATATAACCCTTTTATTTTTTTAATGATTGTTTTAGAATTGCCCCAAACATAAATAAAATACCACAAGGTAAAAGTAAAACCTATTTAATTATGATAGCCTTACTTGTCAAAGATAAGTTTGGAGCTATATTAAAAAGTATGTTTTTTAAAAACTTTGTTAAACAAAAAAACATTCGACATCAATAATGTCCATATGTAAACCAAAAGGAGTGCCTAATAATTTTAACAACTCTCCTTCCTTGGCCCCATGTCATTGAAACTCCTCTAACTACTTAAGGTTGATGAAATTTTGACCATATTAGTAAGTAATTTGCTTTTGCCAATTGATATTAATTTAGAAGCCTCGCCAAAGGATTGGAGAGTTCTTATGAAGACAGTAATTGATTCCCTATCACATTTAACAATGAAAGAAATATCATTTGCATATTGTGAGATGAATTCAAAAGATTAGTTGTTAAGGATAATGATTTTTTGGATTCTCCCATGAACAAGGTTCCTACTTGATATTTTGATTCAAAGCTTCACTTACTATAAAATTATGTAAGGGGCCAAAGGGCAAAACCTTGCTTGACACCACTATAAATTGGGGAAAAAAATGTATGGTGACCATTGATTTGAATTGTTGCTTGAGCATTTATGAATAAAAAAATTCAAGCTAGTGCCAAAAAAATTCTTCAAGGAATCCTATATGATCTCAATAATAAAAGGGTCCAAATACGCTAATAAAACCAAAAACTACATTGATTTTGAAAAATCATGTACCCCCATAACTTTGAAAATGAATTACATGAGTTCTAAAAAATTTAATGTATTTTTTTTTGGTGGACAAGGTTTATATATTAATGAGTTTATATCTCAATAATTTTTGTGAAATCTCAAAATGTTTCATTTATTAATATAAGGATATGGGTAAATAGTCGTTGACGAGGTTTTAAAATTTTCAAATGTGTTTCATTTTATGTGGAATTGAAACATTGATTCTCAAAATGCATAAAAGTCCATATATTGATGATTATGATAGCCTAAAATTGAAAGACAGGTTGAATAACATGTGGTGTTACATTGATGTACTTTAAACAAGATTTTGAAACTTGAAAATACATAATTTGAAGAATTTCTTTCTTTGAAAAAAAGAGTTATTTTTAATATAAAAAAAGGTTAGTTAAATTTTTATGAAAATTAGATGTGTTATTATGTTTGATCAATATTCCATTTTGAAAATTGCATGGATAATTATCAAAATTGTGATATTTAATGCAAATTTTGGTACTATAAAAAAATAGTCTATTAATACATATATGTTATTTGTTGTTTCAACATCAATTTTCCTAAACATTGAAACACATTATGCCAAATTAATGTGGGTACAAGAAATTAACATTGAATGTCTTTAAAGTTATGAAAATTTTCATGAAATGGATGATAAATATTGAATGTAATATGTTTCCATTTAATTTTGGGGAAAATTATTTGATACATGGAAGTTACATGGGTACTTTGTAAGAAAAAAACATTGTGGCCTTGGCCTAGGTGTTTTGCGTATTGTACTTGGACCCAAAGAAAAAGGCAAGAAAACACAGTCAAAAGTTTTTTAAAAATCTAATTTAAAAAAGATTAAATATTGTCTAGATTGCCTTGGCCATTCAAAGTCAAGTGTAAGACTATAATATTTATTAAGAATGTATTTCATTAACAAAAATTTTATATATTGCTTTTGATCAATTTTTTTTTGCTTAGGATGGTTTGACTTAACATTTTTGGAAAACCTTTGCATATATTTTATACATTACATTGAGTAATGCAATTGGTCTCCAATTGGTTAATTCTTCCTTTTGCCACCTTTGTGAATGAGGATGATAAGATTTATGGTGTCCTTTGTTGGGAATCAACTTATGTTAAACACGTGTGAGATCCTTAATCAATATTAATCATGACTAATGAGGGACTAAAAATGTTTGTAAAATTCAATAATGATGCCATCAAATTCTAGGCACTTACCTTGGGCCATGTCCAAAAGAACTAGGTGAAGCTCATTTTTAGATATGGGTTGCATCAATGTGTGTTTCATGATAGGTCTTAATTTTTTAAATAAGTTCTTTATAATGTTAACTTGTGTTTAGTAAAAGTTGAAAGATTCCAATGGAGCTTGGTACAAATCTCAATAAAAGTTTTCACAAACTCGTTCTAAATTGAATTGATTAGATGATAGTTAACCATTTGACTTTGTAAACTAAGTAACAATGATTTTTGAAGTCATTCACCAATTGCTTGGAAAAACTCCTTTAACATTGATTGGTAATGGTTTCCTATCATAATTTAACTTTTACACATTGACTATCAACTTTAATATTTTTAGGTTGCTGCAATTGAAATTTGAACCTCCTAACATCTTGTTACCAAATGTGATCTTGTGGAAAGGATTATAACTGCAATTGGGAAAACTCAAGGTTATGATGTTCAGCTTCTTGTTTTCGATATTTTGTAATGCGTTGTTTGCAAAAAAAATGTAAAAATTCATATTAACTTGGCAAATAAGTTGTTAGATGATGGAAGATTGTTTCATATTTGGGTATGTTGGAGTTTGCATCCTGGAAATAATGACCGTTCATCTTCCAAAATGACTAGTGTTGTTGTTGATGTTTATTGAGTTGGATGGACATGAAGATGATCAAATGATAAGAATACACCTCGTCACCTTTTACGATGTATGTGGATATCTTGATTGAATCACTACACGGTAATGAAAATAAGTTTGGTGTGTAAAATCCATTGAATTGTGCCGAAAGATGCCATCATTCAACCTATGGTTATCCCAAGTGTATTTGAACCCCCTTGATGGGAAAGCTAATCCTCAACTTGTAGAACTTGTTTTAGTTGGAACCAATGCAATTATTTATGTTCATCAATAAACATTTCGTAATTATTCGATCTATTGATACAAGACTCCACCATGTTGAAGTCACCTCCAATGGTCCACGTACAATCTTGAAGGAGATATGAGGAGATTCCATCCCAAAGTTGACAACAAGTTCCAACATTGTTGTACGTGTAAATGTTTAAAATGTTAAGATCATTAGTCATTACTTGACAATCCACTTAACTTAAGCCATAATTCCGTGTTACCACAAAGATTGCCAAATTCCCTAACAAGGTGGGACTAATTGTGAAATACAAGTGTGCAAATGCCTTCTTTGCCAACACCTAGCTTGTTATGATCATTCAAATACCCTAAGGAGCCCTTGAGGATCTAGCAACGTGCTAAGCACACCAAAATTTCTTTCCAAGATTGTTGGTTTTGTCCAATCATAACTTATGTTCTTGGAGAAGTACATATATTGATGGAGAAAGGGATTGATTATATGTACTCAAAATTTGATTCTTAAGGTCCTCATTGAGCCCCCTAAACCCTAAACCCTAAACCCCTAGTACTAAAGGTAAGGAGATTGAAGTTCATGGAGAAAGGACTGAGTTAAGCGAAGGATGGTATTGCATTTTCTTTTGCACAAAAATAGCTAGAAGATTTTGCAATGGGAGCCCCACAAGTTGGACCCGCTCTTGTCTTCTTTGATGCAATTGTTGTAAGCTCACATGACTTGGCTTGAGCCTCAGGCTTTGAGGCTCCTCACACTTGGATGTGGTGTGTTCTTGTTGGAGTGATGGCTGGTGAGCTTGCTCAAATGCACTAGTTGAGTGTGAACCACAAAAGGAAAATTAGGTTTGTGGCAGGATCTTCCATTTCTTATGGATCCTTTTTTGGTGTGTCTAAACTTTTGTGGGAGGAATTTTATGTTGCAAAAGACCCTTGGATGAGGGCATTACCAAAAAGAAAAAAAATTATTTTATTTTTTATTTTTTGAAAAATGAATTTATTTTGGAAGTTTTAAGTATCCAGAAGTGAGAGAAACTAAATATAAAAATCACCAGATTCGTATACTTGGTTTTTTGTTGTGTAGCCAAAAATATAGATCTTGATTATGAAATTTGTACTTTATTTATAGATTATAGCCAGATTTGGCTAAATCTTTTTAGGGACAATTGTCACTTTTTCTACATGTTCCTATGGATGATTGCAACTTTGGCTGCCAAAAAAATGTCCTTAAAAAAATAAAATTGCGTAATACCTTTACCATTTCGGCAACAAACTGTCAAATAATTATTTAAATTTGAAATCTTAATTTTGGCACCTGAATTATGGTTCCAGTTCCCAGAAATTAGTGTTGGGAATTAACTGAAGCCAAAACTGACAATTCTAACAGGCCAAATTGGGTAACCACCCACCCAACATTGGAAATTATGACAAATTTTGTCATAACAAAGTTTGGCAAAAAAAATTCCAATTTTTGTGGCAATTCTTTCCAAATTTTCACTTATAAAACATAATAAAAAAAAATCCAAAATTTCCCTTTTATTTGTCACACCACTGTGAAAATGGCCACATCCAGGTTCAGTGGATCTCATAACTACAAAACAATTTGATGAATTTTGGTGCACTATTATGGTGAACACTGAGGATTGGTGATTTTGGTTATATTATTATGATGACAATTTTGGTGAAGTTTGATGATTTTTTGGTTTAAAGTTTTTCAATATATTTTATTCTTCAAATAGTTCATTCTTGAAAACATGGAAGTTTGAAGCTGCACAATATTTGGAAATTAATGCAAATGATTTTTTTTTTATATCAATGTGTTCAAGATTTTTATAATTTTTATATTTGGGATGATATTTTATCTAATTTTTAGTAACAAAGATCATTAATTTTTGTAATCCCTTTCATGATTTTTTAATTTTAAAATGATAGTTTTAAGATAAATATTCACTACTAAACAACATATACATGGATCAACAAGGTTAGAAGTAAATGTCAAAAGATGGATAAAATCATATTGGACAAACTTATATGCATTATATTACAATAACTAATAATTTGGGAGGGGCTGAGGGTTTTTCATTTTTCCTTTGTTCCCCTAAGTTCCCAATGGGTTCTCATCAGGTTCTCAATATGTTCCCCAAGGGTGTTCCCAATACCACCTCACTTAAATCCCATATGTTTTGCCCAAAGTCCTCCCCTTCTTACCTATATAGCTGGCCAAAGGGAGAGGCACTCCATCTTCCCAGAGTTATATTTTGGGGAGCCTCCTTAGTTTCTACTTTGTTTTGTGATGGGCCAATCAAATTGGCTCATTGTCAAAAGAAAAAAAAGTTAGACTTAGACCCATCCAGTTACAGTTTTATTGGTGGGGTTGCCAAAAAGAAAAAGCTAAACGTAGACAATTAATTTTATTATCCAGCGTTACTGAGCACCGGTGGAGATGCTCTACTAACTGTGTTACAAGAGTTAGAGGAGTTTCAGTGCCATGGGGCCAATCCTTTTGGTTTACATATGGACATTCTTGATGTTGAATTTTTTTTGTTTAACAAAGTTTTTTAAAAACACACTTCTTAATGTAGCTCCAAACTATCTTTAACAAGTAAGGCTATCATAATTAATTAGGTTTTACTCTTTGCCTTGTGGCCTTTTATTTATGTTTGGGGTGAATCTAAAACAATCATTAAAAAAATTGAAGGTATACTATAAAATAATTTTTGAAGTGGTACAGAACATGCCCTTGAATGATGAGTGAAGAAGGAAGTGGCTAAAATAATTATTAAAAAATAAGGAAATTAATTAATTAAGAGAGAGAGAGAGAGGCTTTTTTTTTTTTAATTAAAAAAATTAAAGGGGTTGGGCTTTGTGTAGCATACGGATAAAATTCCACACTGGTGCTGGAATTTGATCACCCAAGCAAGTTTTGGAGCTAGCTTAGTGGCCCATCTTCTTCCCTTCCATTCTTGCAGAAGAAGGAGAAGGAGAAGGAGCTACAATGGTGGCCATTTTCACTTCCATTCTTTCAGAAGGAGGGGAAGGAGAAGGAGCTACAATGGTGGTGGCCATTTTCACTTGCATTCTTTAAGAAGGAGGAGAAGAAGCTTGGAATTTGGAGTATAGCTCATAATTTCACTAGTTTTGATTTGTTGGAATGGCACCTCGGATAGGGCGTGCCACCAACAAGGCCCACAACAAAGCCAAAGGCAAGAGAAAGAAAAAAGAGGAGAAAGGTAAACGAAGGATGTGCCTGTGTGTGTGTGTTTCACATTCTCTCTCTCTCTCTCTCTCTCCTGCACAGATGATTTGTGACTGGAATGTGCCATAACAAAGAGACTGCTCAAACAAAGGTTGGATTTGGTTGGTTGTTTTGTTGGATCTGTTCAGTTCTACCAGCTGTAATCGACATCATCATCAATAATGTGCTGCCTCCTCCTGGAAAGCAAGTCACTCTCAAGGTCTCAGATCTTCTCTGTCTCTTTAACAATTTGAGAATTGAAGAATTGAAGAGCAATTCTTGGATTGAAGAAATGTGATTTTTCTCTCTCAGAGATCTTCTCTGTGTCTAACAGTTTGAGGATTGAAGAATTGAAGAAATTGAAGAAGAATTGTTGGATTGAGGAATTGTTGTGATTCTTTTTTGGTGCCTGGGACTCCTCAGCAAACAAGTGTGAAGAACTGGATGTGTGTATGTGTGTGCATGCAGGGGATCACAACAGACAAGGTGCTTGATGTCAGGAGGCTACTTGCAGTCGATGTGGAGACTTGCCACCTGACAAACATCTCCTTCCACCATGAGGCAAGCAAAACGCACACACCCGCACATGCACAATTGTTCATCAGCTTGCTCCTCGGATCTTGTTTCTCCTCCTCCTCGGACTGGAATTGGGGTTTATGTTGGGTTTGGAGATCTTCTGCACAAGAATGTGCAAAAATCTTGCAGAGAAGAAAGAAGCATGTGTAATTTTTTTTGAAATTTTATTTATTTATTTTTGTGACAGTTGGGTGTTGGATGATGATCATGATGATGGCTAATGCAGGTGCGGGGAAGCAAGCTCTGTGACTCACTACAGGTTTGTGCATTGAAGCCATGTGTTCTGACTGTCATCGAAGGTAATAAAAGAAAGAAAAGTGCATGATTGCAGCAGCTCCCACCCCGGTTTTTCATGGGTGAATGAAGAAGCTCATTCATTCATGGGAGGTGAGAATCTGAATGCAATTTTTGTTTATTTGTTTTTCTGTTTTGTTGTTTGTTTTCCAGAGGATTACACTCAAGAGCTTGCAATTGCACATGTTAGGCGACTACTTGACATTATTGCCTGCACCACCTCCTTTGGGCAGTCTGAGAAACAACAACAAAAAGTGGAAACCTCATCATCATCATCATCATCATCAGTTCGCACCAAGATTCCTTCTGCAGGAATCACCACCGAGCTTCAAGGGGAAAACCAGCTGGAGGCAAGCAGCAAACTTTCAGCTAGCAATGTGGAAGAGGAGCTCATCATCTCCAACAACAACAGCAGCAGCAGCAGAAAAGGGATATTGAACACCAAGAATGAAGCAATTGCAGCAATGGCTGCTGCCAAAGAAGCCAAAGAGAAAGGAGACATCACAGGGATGTGCTCACCATCTTCCAAGCTTGGCTAATTCTATGAGTTTCTGTCCTTCTCACATCTCATTCCACCTTTTCAATGTGAGCTCCAGACAAACCCACACACAAACACATACACAAGAGCTTGAGCCTGAGCTCTGTGTATATCTGTGGGATTCTCTCTCTCTCCCTTCAATTGTTCTGTGCATTGTGTGCTTTTGGTCTGCAGTTGTGCGGTGGTCATTGAAGCAATCCATTGTGGTCAATCACAACAAGCAGCAAGAGTGCGACTTCTTTGTCCTTGATGTAAGATTTCTTGCATTTGTTATTAGCTGTTAATTTTGCATATCTTCTCACCTGCCTGTCTGCTGCTCAAGTTTGTGGATTTTTCACAGTTTTGAAGAAGATTATTAAGGATAGATCTGCTGTTGTGGGTCCCACATTATTGCTGCACAGGTGAGGCTGTGCAATGGGAAGCTAGTGACAGTAACAGCTGGTGAGAAGGGCTTCTACAGTTGCAGCAGCAAACGGCTCATCCACTGCCACTCGCTTGTACTCCTGCTCAAATGTCTCAGCAAAGCCTTTGCAAATGTTAGTTCCACTTGGCTTGCTTTGCTTGCTACCCCAATTGGGTGCTTGAATTCTTTGCACATTAAGCTTTCAGACAGCAGGGGGAGTGTACTTATTCAACTGTTTGTTTGTTGGATTGCTTGCTTGCTGTGCAGGCTTACAATAATCTGATGAAAGCCTTTACTGAGAGGAACAAGGTAGTAGAACAACCCTGCTCCTTCTGTAACGCTCTTCCTCCTCCTCCTCCTCATGCCATGAAGCTCCTGGCTTCTTCTTGTTCTTGCTGATGTTGCTGATGCAACAATTCTTGAGAGCTTAGGGGTTTTTGTACTTAGAAGAGAAAAAGCTGAGCATGTGGATTTTTGTAACAGTTTGGTAACTTGCCATTTGGTTTTCGCTCCAACACTTGGGTAGTCCCACCATCTGCAGCTGATGCACCTGCTGTTTTCCCACCCTTACCAGTTGAGGATGAGGCTTGGGGTGGAGATGGAGGAGGAGAAGCAGGAGGAGAAAGAGGGCAAGACGAGAGCTGTGACAAGAAAAGAAATGGATTGAACAACTACTGTCGTCTTTGGTTAGACGATTTCTCCATCCTTGTAGCCATGCCTTGCAAAACACCAGAGCAGCGACAGATCCGTGACCACAAAGCTTTCCTCCATCACAACATGTTTGTGGACATTGCCGTTACCCAGGTCCAAATCTCTCTTTCTTTCTTCTTCCATCACTTGCACCACCTTTCTTTGTTTTTCAGATGCAGACAAATTATAGACTGTTCATTAGAGAGATCTTCAAGGGTGGGTGGTCGGGCTTAGCTTGAAAGTGTAGTAGTAGTAAACTCATGGTCTTTTTTTGGTCTGTTGGAGCTTGATGAATCTGCAGGCAGCCGCAATCATACAAGGAGTTGACCAAAAATTAAAGCAAGGAAAATCAATTTTTGTTGTTGCACATGGAGAAAGAGCACCTCGTGATGGAGGAGGAGAGAGGTAACATGAAGTTCTCAGTTTGCAGAGACATTGCAGATGCTAGCAAGAAGACTGATGTCAAGATTCATGCAAGCCATCAAGAAGCACTCAAGCTCTGCAATGATGATCACCATGCACTTGCCAAGAAGAATTTGTTGAAAGGAATCACGGCTGATGAGAACACATGTATTCATGTAAAAACACAAATTTCTCTCTCCCCTTCCACTCCAACATTTTTGTTTACTGCATCATATTTCCTTCCTTTTTGCTGCAGCAGAATTGCTCCAACATAATAAATTATCACAGAAATTATGCTGAGGAATGTGTCAAGCAAGCTCCTTTCTCTCTTCTCTGCAGTGGGCAGTGGATTTATTTACTGACTAATGAATTGGGTCATTGCTTGTCAAAGGACACAACAACTCTAGGTACAGTAATTGTGCGCCACCAGGGGTATACTGTTCTTGTAGAGGCAGCAGGTCCAAAACCTGAGGAAGGAGAAGAGCTCCCAACTGATCTGGCCATCAATGAGCAGATTGACGGTGGAGCCAATGCGCTGAATGTGAATAGGTCTCATACTTTCCACCCCCCACTTCTCTCCTCTCAGTTTGCTTCTGGTTTTTCCCAACAATGAGGGAGGCATTCGTTGTTAGGGTCTAGGGTTTAACAAGGGGGCCTGTACAAGACAGTAAACATTTTGGGTTTGAGTTGTTTTTTTTTGGTCAATGCAGTCTCCGCACTTTGCTTCACACTAGTAGTAGTGGTGCCAATCCACCTCCTCCTCCTGCACAGCACTCTTTGGATGAAGATGATCTCCGAAGCACACAGTGGCAATTGATTACTACAGTCTTGAAGCAGAGCTTGGCATCATTGGAGCAAGAAGAAAATAAGTTCAATGAATTCCTGTGCATCTGGTGGGAGCTTGGTGCTTGCTGGGTCTAACACTTGCAGACTACTTGTGCTGCTGCTGCAGCTGATCAGAGGAAAAACCTGATGCCCATGAACCCAAAGAATCAGCTGCTGCCAGGAAAGCCACAAAACCAACACCAAAAATGCTGCTTCAGAAACTGGATCAAACCCAAACTCTACCCAGAGCAAGCCAGTAATACCTGCCCTGGCAAGTAATAAAAAACACAATGTTTCTGATAGTCATCTAGAGTCTTGGAACTATTGTGTGATAATTTATGTACCTGTGTGCGGAGGTCATCAGTACCAAGTTTGACTATTGAATCTGCAATGTGGTTTGCTCGTGCTGGACACTAAGAGAATATGCCTCCATTATTGATAGTGCAATTGCAATAGCATGGTAGCTTGCTGCAGTCTAAACCCACATGTATACCCAAGCCAAGAATTATATTAGTTAGTTAGTCCTCACATGAGTCCTTTACAAATT
>Ga0116230_10007936_pt1 | contig 10489 bp, 9 predicted proteins | sample S1TSphfallax_3_FD_88678 | JGI IMG/M metagenome (GOLD analysis project Ga0116230, IMG submission 88678) | Host-associated microbial communities from peat moss isolated from Minnesota, USA - S1T2_Fd - Sphagnum fallax MG | ecosystem: Host-associated > Plants > Peat moss > Unclassified | place: USA...
ACGACGACAGCAATGTGGTTGAATTCACCATCGGAACCGACGGCAAGCTGTACCCGCAGAACACCTACAACCTGGCGAACGACGCCAGCTTCCCGACCGCGCTGGCGGTCTCGGCCGACGGCAAGTATCTCTACGTCACCTACACCTACCAGAACGGGTACACGGCAGCCAGCCCCGGGCCGGGCGGCATCACCATCTTTCCCATTACGAACAACGCTCTCGGCACCCCGATCGACTTCCCCATCGGCCGGGCGCCGGTCGCGATCACCGTCAGCAGCAAGCCCCTCGCCAACGGAGGCAACGCCGTCTACGTGGTCTCGCAGGACGCGGCGGCGACCAACGGCGTCAACAGCTCTCTCGCCACCGGAAATTCGACCACGACGCTGAACCTCTTCGCCTTCGCGGCAAGCGCGGCCGATGGCAGCCTCTCGGTGCTTCCCGGCGAGACGATCGTTTCGGGCAACGCTCCATCCTCGGGCTACGCCACGGGCATCCAGCCGGCGGGTCTGCTCGAAGATGCCTCCGGAACGCACCTCTATGTGACGGACTTCGCCGGCAACAGCGTGATCCCCTACTCGATTGGGGCCAACGGCGTTCCCACACAGCTCCCTCAGGTGGCTGCTCCCAACCCCGGGACCGGACCGATGGGCATGGTGATCGACCCGACAGGAAAGTATCTCTACGTCGCGAACTACACCTCTGGAACCGTCAGCGGGTACACCTTCGACAACGGGATTCCCGTGCTCTCGACCGTCGCCGCCAGCACCGAGGCCGGCACCGGCACCACCTGCGTAACCATCGAGCCCAGCGAGGGCATCTATCTGTACGCTTCAGCACTTCTCAGCAACACCATCACGGGAGAGCAGATCATTCCGGCGGATGGCAGCCTGAAGCCGATCATCAACTCGCCCTATTCGGCCACGACACTGCCTGCCTGCGCCGTTGCCGTGTCGAATTACACCCGCTGAGGCGATCCATGGAGTGTATGGCTGCAGCATGGCGACGTAGAATGACTTTGGGCAGAACTTAGAGCCGCACCACAGCAGATTCACAGATTTTTGGGGGCCCTGAGCCCCCGGGACAAAGGAAGCGCATGTACCTGAAGAAGATGGGTGGCCTGAAGGCCTCCCGAACGGCAATCCGGACCGCAAAGACCGCAGCCTCGATCGCATCGCTGGCGATGGCGTGCGGACTTACCGCCTGCACCCGCGACTACACCCTTGCCTACTTGTATGTGACAACCGCGAAGGTCTCGCCGGGCGTCATCAACCAGTACTCGGTGGACTACCAGTCCGGCGCGATCGTGCAGATCGGAACGCCTGTCACCGCGGGCGTCAACCCGGTCGCATCCGTGGCCGCTCCCAACGCCACCACGATCTACGTGGTGAACCAGGGCAGCTCCAATGTGCAGGAGTTTGCCGTTGGCGGCGACGGGACCCTGACCTCGAAGAACACATACGCGACCACCGGAAACACGCCCACCGCCATCGCCATCGATCCGGCGGGCAAGTTCCTCTTCGTCACCTGCACCTACCAGGGCTCGGCAACCTCGGGCGCCGGCGCGCTCTCGGTCTTCCCCGTGAACGCGGACAACAGCCTGGGAACGCCGACGAACATCAACATCGGCAACAATCCCGTCGGTGTGGCCGTAGCCAACTTCAACCCCACGGTCTATGTCGTCGATCAGGAGCCGGCCACCACGCCGCAGGTGCTTGCGTTCTCCGAGAACGCGACCACGGGCGCTCTGACGCCTGTCTCCGGCACTACGGCGACGGCCGGATTCCCTGCCGGTGTGCAGCCGAGCGCCATCGCCGAAGATCCGACGGGCCGGTTCGTCTACGTGACCGACAAGGCGGCAAACCAGTTGATCGGCTATCTGGTGGTGACGGGCGGCGGTCTGCAGCCGATGGTGAACGGGCCCTTCGCGACAGGCCTCTACCCGGTCGCTCTGCTGACCGATCCGCGCGGCGAATATGTCTATGTGGCCAACTTCAACGCGCACTCCATCAGCGCCTATACACTGGATGTCCACAGCGGGACACCGTCGGCGGTCGCCGGTTCCGCGGTGACGACCGATCCGGGGCCAGTCGCGATCGCGCTCGATCCGGCGCTCGGCATCTACCTCTACACCGCCAACAGCCAGGGAGCGTCGGTCACAGCCGAGCAGTTGAACGCGAGCACGGGCGTCCTCACCACGGTTCAGAACTCGCCGTTCCCGGCCTCGGGAGACCCGACCAGCGTGGTGATCGTCGCCAACGGATCGCATCCGACACAGAAGCTGCTGTACTGATCGCCGCAACGCATCCGGCACAATAAGCAACGGCCCCGCTTCGGCGGGGCCGTCTCCGTCTCATCTTCCAGCGCAGATGCCTTTACCGCCCCGTGTAAGAGAGCGCCGAAAAGTTTGGCTCAGCCACGGGTCGCGGATGGTCGCCGGGACGGCCAAAGAGGCGCAGGATCGCCTTGCGTCCGGGAGTCTCGACGAACCGGTGCGCCAGCAACGCCAGGGCGACGACGGCGATGTAGGAGATCCACGGGTCGAAGGTGGCCAGATGCAGCCGCTCCAGCACTCCGCTTGAATGGAGCAGCAGGAAGGCGTTGAAGTGCAGCAGATACAGGCAGAACGTGGCGCGGCCGATGTAGACCAGCGGCGGGAAGGCGAAGGCCGCCGCGATGGGGTTCGGTCCGCTGAGGCCCAGGGTGAGGGCGGCAAAGAGCGGCAGCAACAGGCCGCCGTGCAATAAGATGTACGGCATGCGCGGCAGGAAGACATAGAGGGCGAGGGCAATTCCAGCCAGCCCGACCCCCGCCAGCAGCATGCGGTGGCGGCCGCGCAGCGTCAGTTGCTCCTGGAGTCTGCCCAGCGTGAGCCCCGCGAGAAAGGTGCAGATGTACGAAGGCGGCGTGTACTTCAGCGCCCGGATGAGATACGTCGAGGTGTAGCGGTCCGCCGGCGCCGCCAGATGATCCGGATTCAGCAGCACATAAAGCCCGTGCGGCACCAGTCCCGCCAGCCAGACGCCGAGCAGAAGCGCAACCAGGCGGCCGGGGCGGCGCGGGAGCGGAATCCGGATGAGATACGGAAACGCGACGTACAGCATGATCTCGCAGGAGAGCGTCCACGCGACCGTGTTCCAGAAGGTTGCGAGATTCGGCACCCAGCCCTGCAGCAGCAGCGGCGTCAGGATCAGACCCTGCCAGAACTCCGTGCGCGAGTGCGCGCCCCACTCGCTCTGCAGCATCTTGTAGGAGACCGCAAGCGCGAGCAGATACACGGGATAGAGCCGCGAGAGCCGCGCCAGCCAGAACTCCCGCTTGTTCAGCCCGGGACGATCCGCATAGTTGTACGACAGGATATAGCCGGAGAGAAGGAAGAAGAAGCCGACAAAGATGTATCCGTTATCCATAACCGGCCGCAGCATCTCCATATGCGGCGGCGTGAAGTGGAAGAAGACGATGCTCAGGGCGAGCAGCGTGCGCAGGCCCGTGAGTGCGGGCAGGGGAGGCTTTCGGGCGGGATTCACGGCGGTCAACGTCAACGTGGGGCGCTTCACTTTCCACGGGTTGGGCCAGGCGTCTCATGGCTGCATAAGAGCAGCCCTACACTTGGCGGGTGCGGCAACTCTGTTAGACCCGAGGTGCTGCGCAAGGTTTTCCCATTCGCAGGGAAATTCAACGCATTGTTGCAGTCGGCAAGCATGATGGGGAGGTCCGCGGGAGCCGGCCGATGGTCAAGCGGTGACCAGGGAACCCAGCATCTCGCCGCTGACGACGCGGACGATGTTGCCGGACTCCCGCATGCTGAAGACCATCATCGGCATGTTGTTGTCCTTACAGAGCGAGACCGCCGTCTGATCCATCACGCGGAGGTTGAGCCGGAGGATGTCCATGTAGGTCAATCGCTCTATCTTCGTCGCGTTCGGGTCCTTCTTCGGGTCGGCAGTGTAAATGCCGTCGACCGAGGTCGCCTTCAGCAGGATCTCCGCCTTGATCTCCATGGCGCGCAGGCTGGCGGCCGTATCGGTCGAGAAGAACGGATTGCCCGTGCCGGCCGCGAAGATGACAATCCTTCCCTTTTCGAGGTGGCGCATGGCGCGGCGGCGGATGTAAGGCTCCGCAACCTGGTGCATCTCGATGGCCGACATCACCCGGCAGAAGAGGCCGCGCTTCTCAATGGCGTCCTGGAGCGCGATGGAGTTGATCACGGTGGAGAGCATGCCCATGTGGTCGGCGGCGACGCGGTCCATGTCGATGGCCTGCTGCGCAACCCCGCGGAAGAAGTTTCCCCCGCCTACGACGATACCGATCTCGCAGCCGAGTGCGTGGACCTGGGCGATCTCTTCGGCGATCTTGTGGATGAAGATCGCATCGATGCCGAAACCCTTGCCCGCAGCCAGGGCTTCGCCTGAGATTTTGAGGAGGACTCGCTTGTACATGTCAGCTTCAAGTATCGCATGGCGGCCCGGGCAGGAATGGCTCAGGCGGCGATGAAGTTGTCGATCAGGCGGGTGTTGCCGACCGTCGCCGCGATGGCAACCAGGGTGCCGGGCACGGCCTCGGCAACCGGAAGAAGCGTGTCGGGATCGACGACCTCCAGATAGTCCAGCGCAAGCCCGGCTTGCGCCCGCACCTCCGCCTCACCCTCGCGCAGCAGCACAGACGACCGCCGTTCACCGTCGCAGATCCGCATCTGCAGATGCGTCAGAGCCTTTGGAATCGCGAGCGCTATCCTCCGCTCCGCCTCGCTCAGATACCGGTTTCGCGAGCTGAGCGCCAGCCCATCCGGATCGCGCACGATGGGACAGGCGATGAGCTCAAGATCGAAGTTCAGGTCGCGCGCCATCTGCCGCAGGACCGCCAACTGCGCCGCGTCTTTCTGGCCGAAGTAGGCGCGGTCGGGCTGAACAATATGGAAGAGCTTCGCTACAACCGTCGCCACGCCGATGAAGTGACCGGGCCGCGAAGCTCCATCGAGCCGCGTGGCAATCGCGCCCGGATCGACCATCGTCTGCGGCCCGATCCCATGCCTGCGGGGATACATCTCCTCCGGCGCGGGCGCAAAGAGCAGATCGACTCCCTCGCACTCCAGTTGGGCGCAGTCGTCGTCGAAGGTGCGAGGATACTTTGCCAGGTCCTCATGCGGACCGAACTGCAGCGGGTTGACGAAGATGCTTGCGGCGACAGCAGCGTTCTCGCTGCGGGCGCGGCGGATCAAAGAGAGATGCCCGGCATGAAGAGCGCCCATCGTCGGAACAAGACCGAGCGAGCTCTCACGAGTCATCTCGCTCGAAGCTCGCTGCATCTCTTTTACTGTTCGAATGATCTGCATCTTCGGGGATGAGCAGCCTCTACAACTGCACCCCCGCCGGAAGGTGGTAACTCTCCTCCTCGGCTGGAAAGCTGCGCGATTCGACATCGTTCTTATACTCGCCGATGGCTGCGCGGATGCTCGCGCCGATGTCCGCATAGCGGCGGACAAACTTCGCCGGCGGCGAAAAGGTCAGCGAGAGCATGTCATGCAGCACCAGAATCTGTCCATCGCACTCCGGCCCTGCGCCGATGCCGATGGTGGGAACCTCCAGCTCCGCCGTGAGAATCGTCCCCAGCTCACGCGGCATGCCTTCAAGCACAATGGCGAAGCACCCAGCCTCCTGCAAGGCGAGCGCGTCGGCGCGCAGCCGGTCGACCGCCGCCAGCGTCCTTCCCTGCACCTTGTACCCGCCCATGCGGTGCACCGACTGCGGTGTCAGGCCAATGTGCCCCATCACGGGAATCTCCGCGTCCGTAAGCCGCCGAACCAGCGAGACGCGGTTGGAGCCGCCTTCAATCTTCACCGCCTCCGCGCCTGCCTCTTTGATGAATCGCAGCGCATTCGCGACGCCCTCACGGTCATCCACCTGATAGCTGCCGTAGGGCATATCCGCGACCAGCAGCGCACGCTTGACCCCGCGCCGGACGCCCCGCGTGTAGAGCAGCATCTCGTCCAGGGTGATCGCCATCGTGTCCGGCTGGCCCTGCATCACCATCGCCAGCGAGTCGCCCACCAGGATCAGGTCCAGCCCCGACTCGTCGATCAGACGCGCGGAGGCATAGTCGTAAGCGGTCACGCAGGTAATGGGCTGGCGAAGGAGCTTCTTCTGCTGCAGCGACGGAACGGTGACTTTGGCAGGAACCGCCTTGCCATTCGCTCGCTGGCCGGCGGGCACAGCCGAATCGAACCGCGCATCGGCGGTGAGGAACGTCGTAAGACTCATGCGGTGGACTCCCAGTGCAGCTCCGCCGCGCGCCGTGCGGGCCTTCGCCCGCGCTCGGCTTTGGCCGGATGCCGCCAATCACCGAGTCTGAGCGTACGCCGCGAAGGCAACTCCGCGCAAGCCGCCGCAAGAAGGGTCAGACCGCCTGAAGGCGCAGCGCAGCCTTTGCCCGCAGCGCAGCCAGCTCATCGAGAATCTCCCTCGCCATCGCGGACTTCTGCATGGGCGGAAGATCGCGGCTGCCGTCGCCCGTCAGGATGGTTCCCGCGTTGCTGTCGGAGTCGAAGCCGAGTCCAGCCACCGAGACATCGTTCACGACGATGGCGTCCGCGCCCTTGCGCGCGAGCTTCGCGCGTCCATTCGCGATTGCCGTGGAGGCATCGGTCTCCGCCGCGAAGGCGATCAGCAGCGTCCCCGCCGCGCGTTTCGCTGCGACCTCGGCGAGAATGTCGGCCGTGGGCTCCAATTCGATCGTCAGCCGCCCGCTTCGCCGCAGCTTTTCGGCGGCCACTGTTACCGGGCGGAAGTCCGAGACAGCCGCCGCGCCGATCACTGCCGTCGCGCGCGGCAGGTGTTGCAGAACAGCCAGACGCATCTCCTCCGCCGTGGTCACCGGGACGAACTCGCACCCCGCGGGCACCGGCAGCGCCGTCGGCGCAGAGACGAGGATCACCTTTGCCCCGCGCGCAGCGGCCTCCGCCGCCAGAGCATACCCCATCTTCCCGCTGGAGCGGTTGCCGAGAAACCGCACCGGGTCGAGCGGCTCCCGCGTTCCGCCCGCCGTAACCAAGACGGTTTCATCGGCCAGGTCGCGTCTTCCTGAAAGCACCCGCAGCACGGCCTCCACAATCGCCGTCTCATCCGCCAGCCGGCCGCTGCCGGTCATCCCGCAGGCCAGGTATCCACTCCCCGGCGGCACGATCACCGCACCGCGCGTCTCCAGCGCCGCCAGATTCGCCCGCGTCGCCGGATGGTTCCACATATTGACGTTCATCGCTGGCGCGAGCAGCACGGGCGCGGTGGTCGCGAGATACATCGTGGAGAGGAAGTCGTCCGCGATGCCGTGCGCGAACTTCGCCAGTGTGTTCGCTGTCGCCGGAGCGACGATCAGCGCCGCGGTCGTCTGCGCCTCCGCGATGTGTTCGATCGCGGAGTCCAGGGTTGCGTCGTCTTGCGCTGCTGTGCCGTCCGGCCCTGAGGCGGCATCCGACCAGAGACTGGTGATGACCTTGTGGCCGCTGATCGCCGCGAAGCTCAGCGGCGTCACGAATCGCTCCGCCGACGCGGTCATCACAACGTGCGGGTCGAGGCCCGCCTGCTGCAGCGCGCGCACAAGGCCCAGAGCCTTATACGCGGCAATGCCTCCCGAGACGCCGACGGTGACCTTGCGCGGTGCGGTTGCGTCGCTGCCGGTGATCGTCGTTTGGCTCACAGAGAGATCGTCTCATATGCGCGAAAGCGGCGTCTTGCGTGGAGAAAACCGATGCCCGGCGTTCCACATCGGCACCAGCCGTGTACTTTATTGATTCAACCCGTGACAAACCTTGAAAACAGCCGATAAACTCGGCTCCTGCCTCGCCAAACGTCTGCAAAAACGATTATTATTAGGCGTTTTGAAATTGTCATGCAGCAGCATCGGAGTGAACGAGATGGATCTGGCAACACTTACCCTGCGGGAGTACACAGCGGGCTTCAACACTGACCCTGCCTTTGGAACTGCTCCCGGCAACAGCAACGGCACCTCCAACAACCGCGTAACCCTGCGCCGCTGCCGCACCCGCGAGCAAGGCGCAGCCCTGATGACCGTCGGCCACGCGATCGAGTATCTCGTCGACACACGGCTCGTCAAAGAGACCTCCACCAACAGCGCGGAGCGCGAGGCACTCGCCATCCTGCTCCGCGCCAACCTCAGCGTCTACAACGAAGGCGCGGAGATCACGCCGCTCGTCAGCCGCATTCGCCAGTGGTTCCATGGCGGCAGCATCGCCAAGCGCCAGCCGGCAAACGCCTCCGCATAACCTCCGCCCCACCTTCACCAACGAAGAAGCCCGGCATCGCGCCGGGCTTTTCGTCTGTTCCCTTGGCCGCCGTGCATTTCTTCTGACACTTTGCCATACACGCCTGTATTCTTGGCGACGTGCCAAAAGCCGAGGGTCAGCCGTGGTTGAGAGAGTAACCGCGTCGGTATTTCACCGGTTTGCGACATCGGGACGCACGAGCCCGATAATCTCGACCTGCCTGACGCGCGAAGGCCAAGACGTAGATGTCTATCTGAAGCTAAACGGTGCGATGGAATTTGGCACGCGCGGGGCCGCATTCGAGTTGGTTGGATCACTGATGGCAATTAGACTGGGAATCGATTGTCCTCGTCCGTTACTCGTGTTCGTTACAGACGAGTTCATCGACGTTGTGGAGAAGCGGGAACCCGCCAAGGCGATGCACCTTAGGAACAGTAGAGGCTGGAATTTTGGGTCCGAACAGTTGAAGGACGTTGTTATGTGGCTGAATGGAGCGCCAATCCCTCCGATAATGCTTCAAGATGCAGGCAAGATATATTGCTTCGATGGACTCACGCAAAATGTTGACCGACGTCCTGAAAATCCGAATCTGATGACGCACGGGGAGCGACTCGCCGTCATCGATCATGAGTGCGCATTCACCTTCTTGAGTTCCGTCATTCCATCGGCTGAACCGTGGCGGTTGGGGTCGGGTGATTTCATGGAACGCCATGCGCTAAGAAGCGCACTGAAAGACCGCAGCATCGACTGGGCGGTCTGCCGCGAAAGCCTCAGCAGACTGACCGATGATTTTTTTTGAATCGGTCGAGGACTCCCTGCCCCGGGAGTGGAAAGCTTCGCGGGACCTAGCCGCGATCAGGAGGCACGTTACCGCCGTGGTCGAACACTTCGATTTGTTCCAAGTGGAATTGCAGAGGAGGATCGCATGATCCAATACGATTTCAGTGTTCTTCGCTACTCCTACGACCAGCTAACCCAAGAGTTCATCAACGTCGGCGTCGTTGTCTATTCCAATACACAACGATTCTTACACGGCCGCCTGAATGCAAAATACGGTCGAGCTTCCAGGATGTTTGGGAAGATCGATGGGATACGATACAGATATGTCTTGAGCCAACTGCAAGGCAAGCTCGACGCGCTAGGCGCTGGCCTTCCGCAGGGCAACTTGTTTGATTCCACTGCTACCCTTGAGACATACCTAAGCCGGATACTGCCGATCGATGACAGTTCCTTGCGCTTTGCCCGAGGAGGGTCGGGTGTAACTGAAGACCTGAACAAGACATGCGAAAAACTCTACCGCCGGTATGTTCTCTCTAACGACCTGGAGCAAGTCGAGGGCAGAACGCGCGAGGACGTGTGGAAAGTTTTTCGCCGCCCGCTTAAGCGTCTCGATATCGCCAGCAGGCTTCAGCCGAAGCGCATTGCTACAAACGATTATGTCTACGAGTTCGACTATGCCTGGAAAAATGGTATCTGGAATCTCTACGAGCCCATCTCCTTCGATCTGGTTGACGAATCTTCGATACGCGAAAAGGCGAACACATGGCTCGGCAGGACTCACTCGCTTCGCGAGAGTTCTGAGGCCTTCAAGCTGGTTTTCTTGCTTGGAGCACCTGCAGATATCCGACTTCGCGACGCATTTCAGCACGCCGAGAACATCCTGAATAAGACTCCTGGGAAGAAGGAAATTTACCGGGAAGAAGAAGCGGAGGCTTTCGCGCAAGGACTTGAGTCGCAACTGAAGGCCTCCGAATCGGAACAGGTCGCATAAACACCAAGCCCAGGCTGTCGCCTGGGCTTGGTGGTCAAACGGGTTAGGAAGCTTGGCTTACGCCTGAGGTGCTTCCTCCGCTGATACTTTAGCCGTGGCTACGGTGTAGTTCGGGTCGCCGATCTTGAATCTGGCGAAGCGCCGAACGCTGATGTTTTCGCCCAGCTTGCCCACCTTCGACGCGATAATCTGCGCGATGGTCTGTGTCTGGTCCTTGATGAACGGCTGCTCCAGCAGGCAGAACTCCTCGTAGAACTTGCCGAGCTTGCCCTCAAGCATCTTCTCGACGATGTTCGCCGGCTTGCCCGTCGCGGCGGCCTGGGCGCGATAGATCTCCTTCTCGCGGTCGAGGTCCTCCTGCGTCACTTCGTCCTTCGCGATGTATCGCGGATCGACTGCCGCGATGTGCATGGCGATGTCCTTCAGCAGCGACTGGAAGTCCTCCG
>Ga0116230_10007939_pt1 | contig 10488 bp, 6 predicted proteins | sample S1TSphfallax_3_FD_88678 | JGI IMG/M metagenome (GOLD analysis project Ga0116230, IMG submission 88678) | Host-associated microbial communities from peat moss isolated from Minnesota, USA - S1T2_Fd - Sphagnum fallax MG | ecosystem: Host-associated > Plants > Peat moss > Unclassified | place: USA...
CGAGCGTCGCCGACGAGTGCCCGTAGGCGCCGGAAGACGAACCGCTCGCTCCGACCGTCGGTATGCCTTCGAGATGCAGGCGCAAACGATCGATGCGCTGTTCGACTTCGAGCGCGGCACCCGGGACGACGCCGCTCACGGGGACGGGGTTATCCGAGCCGACGTGCTGCCCCGCGACGACCGCCGCGAAGATCCCGACGTCGGTCGACGCATCGGCACGAGCGACGCTCGGCAATACGGCGACGAGCGCGACCAAAGCGATAAACGCGCGGAGCGCGCGAGCGACAGAGCGCACCGTCACTCACCGTCCCAATACGAAAGCTGCGGATTATCCCGAACGAGAACGCCGCTCTGCTCGACGATCAGTTTGTGCGAATCGGGATAGTAGCAAACGTCTGCTAGATCGTTGTTGGCGATCATCAAAATCTCGCACGGTTCGCTCGTCCGGTTCACCACTTTATGCGCGCCTTGCGGCCGCGTGCGGAACGTGATGTAATCGCCGGCTCGCACGTCGTACTCGCCACGATCGGTGATCAGCGTCGCCTTACCCGAAAGCACGACGAACAGTTCTTCTTCCGAGCCGTGCCAATGTAACGGACAGTTCGCTTGTCCCGGCGCGATCTCGGCGATGCGAAAGCCGAGTTTTTCCGCGCCCGTGTAGCCGTCGATCTCGAGCGTCCGTGCGCCGTAACCGGCCGGCTCGTCCGACCAAAGGCGCCACGGCACGTCGTCGCGGTTGATGCGATTGACGAACACCTCGGTCCGCGTTTCCAGCACGTCTTGCAGCACGGAGCGCGCGTTGCCGAAGAGCGGCGAGCCGTCGCCCAGTAAGAGATGGCTCGGGAAACACGCGGCGATCCGCCGCAGCGACGAAACGGCACGCGCGGGATCGATCAGCTTCTCATCGGGCATTAGCCGCAGCGACCCCGCCGGGTCGCCCCAGAGCGCGTCGCCGACGACCACCGCCCGATGCTCGCGAAAATCCAGCGCGAATTCGCCCGCCGTCTTCACGCCGTCGAGCGCGACGACGCGCGCGCCGAAAAACACGTCGTCGTCCGCGAGCGTCCGATCGACGGGCCCCGCGAGGAGCGGCGCTTCGAGCGCGCTCGTTACGATCTTCGCGCCGGTCGCAGCCGCGAGCGCGCGCGCGTCGCGTTCGTGATCGCGATTGGTCACGACGATCCACGCAACGCCGCCGCGCGCGTTCATCTCCGCGAGGTCGCTTGCCGGAACCGGCAACGGATCCACGGCGAGATTGCCCTCCGCCGTCTCGATGAAGTACGAGTTGAAGAACAGGTTGCGATCGGGCTGCCAGACCGACCACATCGAAACGCCGGGGACGATCGTGCGCTGCATGCGGCGCGACTTACGGACGCTCGAGCAGGCCGCCTCCCTATGCATCCGAACTCAACGCCCCTATGAGCACCACCGCGACGCCCCCGCCCGGCGTACCCCGCCACTGGGATACCGAACTCGGCGGCATCCGCTGGCTGCCGCGCTTGATCGACAAGGCGCGCATGAAGTTGCGCGGCGAGCTCGGCAACTATCTCTGCGGTCATTCGCCCGTGGACCAAGGTCTCTTGAAACGCTTGCAGTTGACGACGGACGAGTTCGTCGCGATCGTCGCCGCGCATCCGACCGACGACGGCGTCCTCGAAGCGATCCGCGCGCGCGGCATCGATTACCCGGCGGTCAATCGCTGGTCCGAGCAGTTCCACGTGCGGTACAAAGCGCTCATCCCGCTGTGGAGCATCGACGAAGGCTACGTCGAGCCCAAGCCCTGGCAGCGTTTGGCCTTGAAAGCGTTCAAGCCGATCGAAGGGACCGCGATGGAGCTCTTCCGCAAGATTTCACCCGCCCCGTAAACCAGCGACGCCGCTACCCCACGAGCTCCTTGAGCGCGTGCTGGAACACCTTGGGCGCTTTGCCTTGGAACAGGAGCGATTCGTTGCCGCCGATCTGCCGGCGCAATTCGATGAGCTCGTCCCGTAATGCGGCCGCGGCTTCGAAATCGAGGTTGCCCGCGAACTGCTTCATGCGCTTCTCGATGTCCGCCGCCATCGCCATCGCGACGTCGCGCGGGATCTTTTCGCCCTTGAATGTGTTCTCGGCTTCGTCTTTGCCGCCGGAGATGAGATCGAGAATATCGCGGACTTCTTTGCGAACCGTGCGCGGCTCGATGCCGTGCTCCTTGTTGAACGCGATCTGCTTCTCGCGCCGCCGGCGCGTCTCGCCGAGCGCCTTGGCCATCGACTCCGTAATGACGTCCGCGTACATCAGCACGCGCCCCTCGACGTTGCGCGCCGCGCGCCCGATCGTCTGAATGAGCGACGTGCTGCTGCGTAGGTAGCCTTCTTTATCGGCGTCGAGGATGCCGACGAGCGAAACCTCCGGCAGATCGAGGCCCTCGCGTAAGAGATTGATACCGACGAGCACGTCGAAGATGCCCTTGCGCAGATCGCGCAAGATCGCGATGCGCTCGAGCGTTTCGACTTCGCTGTGCAGGTAGCGCACCTTGAAGCCGTTCTCGAGCAAGAAGTCCGTCAGGTCTTCCGCCATCTTTTTCGTGAGCGTGGTAACCAGCGTGCGCTCGCCGAGTTCGACGCGCTTGCGGATCTCTTCCATCAAATCGTCGACTTGGTGCTTGGTCGGGCGAACCTCGACTTCGGGATCGACGAGACCCGTCGGCCGAATGATCATCTCCGCGACCTGCGTCGATTTGGAAAGTTCGTACGTCGCGGGGGTCGCGCTCACGTACACCACTTGGTTGAGATGCTTCGAAAATTCATCGAACGTGAGCGGCCGGTTATCGAGCGCGCTCGGCAGCCGGAAACCGTGTTCGACCAAAATTTCCTTGCGCGAACGATCGCCCGCGTACATCCCGTGGACCTGCGGGATCGAGACGTGCGACTCGTCGACGAACATGAGCCAATCTTTGCCAAAGAAGTCGAGCAGGCACGACGGCGTCGCACCGGGTTCGCGGCCGGCGAGATGGCGGCTGTAGTTCTCGACGCCGTTGCAGTAGCCGACTTCGCGAAGCATATCGAGATCGTAGCGCGTGCGCATCTCGAGCCGCTGCGCTTCGAGCAACTTGCCGTTATCCTTGAAATATTTGAGCCGTAGTTCCAGCTCTTCTTCGATGCCCGTGATCGCGCGGCGCAGCTTCTCTTCAGGCGTGATGAAGTGCTTGGCCGGGAAGATCGTCATCGAGTCTTTGGTCTCGACGTACTCGCCCGTGAGCAAGTTGACGACGTTGATCGCCTCGATCTCGTCGCCGAAAAACTCGATGCGGTGCACGAGCTCTTCATCGACGCCGACGAACTCGAGCGTATCGCCGCGCACGCGAAACGTACCGCGCACGAGGTTGAGGTCGTTGCGGCGATACTGCATGTCGACGAGGCGGCGCAAGAAGACGTCGCGATCGATCTCCATGCCTTGCTCGATCTTGAGCGACATCTCCATGTAGTCGGCGGGCGAGCCGAGGCCGTAGATGCACGAGACCGACGCGACGATGAGCGTATCGGGCCGCGTGAGCAGTGACTGCGTGGCCGCGTGGCGGAGGCGTTCGATCTCGTCGTTGATCGAGCTGTCTTTTTCGATGAACGTATCGGTGTGCGCGATGTACGCTTCGGGTTGGTAGTAATCGAAGTACGAAACGAAATATTCGACCGCGTTGTTCGGAAAGAAATCGCGGAACTCGGCGCAGAGTTGCGCCGCGAGCGTCTTGTTATGACAGAGCACGAGCGTCGGCTTCTGCACGAGCTCGACGACCCGCGCCATCGCCATCGTCTTGCCCGACCCCGTCACGCCGAGCAGCGTCTGCGCACGATCGCCGCGCAAGATGCCTTCGGCGAGCTTGTCGGTAGCGAACGGCTGGTCGCCCGCGAGCGGGTAGGGCGCGACGAGTTCGAAACGGTCGGACATATACGCTCTTTCAACACGCGGCAAGCCCGCGCCGTTGCGAGCACGAGGCGCGCTTAGACGGCGCTTGGGACCGGTTCGGGCAACGCGGCGCGCGCGGCCGCGGGCAGCGAGATCGTGAAACGCGAACCGTGCCGAACGTCGCTTTCGAGCGTGAGCGAACCGCCGGCCCGTTCGATCGCGCGGCGCGCGATCGCAAGGCCAAGGCCCGTGCCTTCGACGTCGCGGCGCGCGCCGCGGAAGAAGCGGTCGAAGGCGTGATCGATCTCTTCGCCGGTCATGCCCGGACCGGCATCGGAGATCGTGACGACGACCCGCCCACGGTCGCCCGAGACGGCCACGTCGACCGCGCCCGCCGTGTATTTCAACGCGTTGTCGACGATGTTCGTGACCGCGTGCGAGAGATCGATCGGATCGATCGCCGCGAGTTCGCCGCAGCGCGTCTCGACGCGCACGGCGCGATCGGGATGCGCTTCCGCCAGCGGCGCGACGACGTCTTCGACTAAACGCGAGATATCGATCGGCTCCGCGGGGCGGCGCTCGTCGCTCTCTTCCCAGCGGTCTAGGAGCATGAGTTTGTCAATGAGCGATCCCATGAGCGCGCTTTGACGGTGCATCGTCTCGAGGATGCGCGCACGATCCTCGGGCGAACGCAAGTCGCCTTTGCGCAAGATCGCGATGAAGCCGCGCACGACGGTCAGGGGCGTACGCAATTGATGGCTCGCGTCCGCGATGAACTGCCGCATCGAGGCGTTCGCGCGTTCGTCTTCGGCGAAGGCGCGCTGCATCTGTTCGATCGCGCCGTTATACGCCACGGCGAGCCCGCCGAGGCTGCTGCGCGCGTCGGCCGCGATCGGTTGCGGGCGCAAATCGCCCGACGCGAAGCGTTCGAGCGCGGCCTGGACTTCCACGAGCGGACGCAAGACTTGGCGCGTGAGCGCGCGCGCGAGCATGAAGGCGAAGATGGCCGTGAGCACGAGCGCGACGAAAAACGGCAAGATGAACGGCTCGACGGCGTTCACGAGCGACACGTCGGCCTCGCGCACGGTGAGATCGACGCCGCCGACGTGCGCGTGCAGTGCTTGCAGACCGAACGCCGTCGCGAGGCCTAAGATGATATTCGCGCTCAGACCAGCGTTCGGGATGGCGCCGGCGAGCGGCTGCCCGCGTTTGCTCGGATGCATCGCGACTTGCGGATCGGAGCGGTCGGCGCGATAGAGATCGATCCGTTGCGTGCGATCGAACACGATCACGACGACACCCGAGCGGACGTATCCCGCCGCGACCGCGTTCGCCGCGCTCTGCGCGGTCGCGGCGTTGGGCGACGCATCGAGCGCGACGACGACCTGTTGGAGTTGCCCCGCGAGATCGGCCTTGGTCGATTGCACGAACGAGCCGAACGCGAAGAGCGCGAGGCCGAACACGAGGATCCAAAGCACCGCCATGATTTCGAGCGACGCGACGAGTTGGAGCCGGCGTCCGAAGGCGGTATTCACGCCAGCCTTACGCGGGCGGCGTCGTGCGCAGGGCGTAGCCGACGCCGCGCAACGTGTGGATCAATTTTACCGCTTCGCCGCTATCGATCTTCGCACGCAGGTACGAGATGTACGTCTCCACGGTGTTCGGCACGACGTCGCGATCGACGCCCCACACGAGATCGAGCAGTTGCGACCGCGAGAACACGTGCTCGGGATTGCGCACGAGCGTGAGCATGAGATCGAATTCGCGCGTCGAGAGCTCGACGCGTCGCGTGCCGCGGAAGACCGTGCGCCGGCCGACGTCGACCGTGAGATCGGCGTACGTAAACGATTGGCGCAACTCCATCCGCGGACGGCGCAGCGCCGAGTGCAAGCGCGCGATGAGCTCTTCGAGTTCGAAGGGCTTGCCCACGTAATCGTCCGCACCGCGCGCGAGCCCCGCGACCTTTTCGGCCGTCTCGGTTTTCGCGCTGAGCATGACGATCGGGACTTCCGTGATGCGGCGCAGGGCCGGCAATAGTGTAAACCCGTCAACTTCGGGCAACATCACGTCGAGCACGATCACTTCCGGAGCCCACGTGCGGACGGCCTCGAGCGCGAGCCGCCCGTCCGGGACGCTCTTGACCGCGAAGCCGGCTTGACCCAAACCGTAGTCCAACAAGTCGCGGATCGACGATTCGTCGTCGACGATGAGGACGCGCGCTCCGATCGTTTCCATCACTGTACGTTACCCTTCGGGGCTGGGACCGGGACAGACTCTTTCCCAACCTTCATCAAGGACGTTTCCCGCCCGCTTTCGTTAGGGTCATTCGGAAGGGTAATCTCGCTATGAACCGTTTCCCGTCTGCGACGGCGCTACTTGCCGTCGCGTCGCTCGTCGCCTGCAACGCCCCGGCGCCCACGAAAGCCCCGGCGCCGCCGAGCGTGAGCACGACGGTCGCGACGAGCGGTGCGCTGCAGCCGCACGAAGCGTTGCCCGGCCTCATCGCACCCTACCAGAACGTCGCGATCCAATCGTCGCTGACCGAACCCGCGATCGCGGTCAACGTGCAAGAGGGCGATCGGGTATACCGCGGCGAGACGATCGCCGTCCTCGATACGACCGATTTGCGCGCCGAGGTGGCCGCCGATCTCGCCACGGCCGATAGCGATTCCGCGAACGCCACGCACACCTCGGTGCAAGGGCAACTGACGATCAATCAGTCGCAGCAGGCCGTCGTGAACGCCGCGCAAGCGTTGCAGCAAGCGCGCCAGACGCTCGCGCGCGACAGCCTGGACCTCACGCGCTATCGGCAGCTCTACGGCAGCGGCTACATCTCCGAGCAACAGGTCTCGCAGCAATCGACCCTCGTGCGCAACGACGCGGCGGCGGTCTCGTCGGCCCAAGCGTCGCTCGCGAGCGCGAACGAGCAAGTTTCTGCCAACGGTTCCCTCGGCACCCCGGGCGGTCTGCAAGAGACCTCCGTCGCGCAGGCGCTCGCGACGCGCAAGGTCGCGCTCGCGCAAGCCGATCAGATTCGCGCGAGCATCGCGAAAGCGACGATCGTCTCCCCGATCGACGGCGTCGTGGTCAACCGCAACCTCAACGTCGGCGAATATCCCGGGTCGCGACAGATCTTCACGCTGCAACAGGTCGATCCGATCTTCGCGATCCTCAAAGCCTCGGGCTCGCAAGTCGCGAACGTGAGCGTCGGTGCGAAGGCGACGATCGCCGCAAGCGACGTCAGCGCGACGCCGCTGCAAGGCCGCGTCGCGGGCGTGCTCGATCAAGTCAACCCGGGGTCGACCGATTTTCAGATCAAGGTATTGCTGCAGAATCCCAAACGCAAACTGCGGCCCGGTATGGCCGTGCAGGGTTCGGTCGACCTCCCGAGCGTCTCGGGCGTTCGCGTACCGGTCGCAGCGTTTCTGGACGATAACCATAATTCACTGATGGTCGTGGGCGACGATTCGAAGATCAAAACGCTGACGGTCGCAGAGATCGCGGACGACGGAAAAACCGCGGTGGTTCGCGGGCTCGAGCCGGGGGCGCGCGTCGTTTCCGACGGGCAGACGAGCCTCGGCGACGGCCAAAAAGTCGCGGTCCGCTAAGCGATGTCGCTCACACGCATCTTCGTCGCGCGACCGACGCTGGTTTTCGTCCTCATCTGCTTGATGCTCTTCGGCGGCGTCGTTTCGGTCACGACGCTCGTCAAGCAGCTCTTCCCCAACGTCAGCCAGCCGACGGTCACGATCTCCGTGACCTACAACGGCGCGTCGGTTTCCGAGATGCGCGATAACATCGTCGCGCCGATCGAGCAAAATCTCGCGGGCACGACGGACTTGCAGACCTTCAGTTCGGTCGTACAACAAGGCCAGGCCACGATCTCGGCGACGTTTTTGATCACCTCGGACATCGCGACCGATCTCGCGCTCACGCAGAAAGCGGTGCAGTCCGCGGAAAAAGAACTGCCGACGAACATCACGCCGCCGACGGTGAGCATTCGGGACCCATCGGAATCGACGGTCGTCACGCTCGCGCTGCGCTCGGCGAGTTTGACGCCCGGTCAATTATCGCTAGACGCCGATAACGTCATCGTGCCCAAGATCGAGCAGATCGACGGCATCTCGTTCGCGACGGTCGGCGGCGACGTGACGCCCGCGTATGAAGTTGTCGTCGACCTCGTCAAGCTCGCCGCCGCGGGGCTGACGATCAACGACGTGACGAACGTGGTCGGCAGCGACAACAACCGCGTCCCCGGTGGCATCGCGTACGAATCCAATCGCGAAACGACGATCGACGTGCGCGGCGACATCCAGAACGTCGGCAGCGTCTCGCACCTGCTCGTCGCGCCGCCGGCGACGAGCTCGACTGCGACCGCGACGGCCAACGGCGAGGGACTCGGCGGCATCGAGGGTCTGCCGGGGGCGGTCGATACGTGGACCGCGAGCGACGCCGTGCGTCGGATCGAGGACGTCGCGAGCGTGATCGACGGTTACGAGCCGCGCCGCCAGTACGCGCAGATCGACGGCAAGCCCGGGCTCTTCGTGCAAATCCAAAAGGCCTCGGACGCAAGCGAAGTCGATTCATCCAACAACGTCGTCGCCGCACTCCCGCTCCTGCGTAAGCAATTTCCGGCCGTCGATTTCGAAGTGATCAACCTGCAGTCGACGTTCACGCAGCAGCAGATCGATATCGTCGTGCGCACGCTCGCCGAAGCGATCGCGCTGACCGCGCTCGCGATGGTCTTCTTCTTGCGGTCGTGGCGCAGCGCCGTCGTCGTGTGCGTCTCGATCCCGACGTCGCTTGCGATCGCGCTCTGCGCGATGAAGTTCTTAAACTTCACGCTCGACACGATCTCGCTTCTAGCGATGTCGCTGGTCATCGGTATCCTCGTCGACGACTCGACGGTCGTGCTCGAGAACATCGAACGCCACTTCCGCGAGCTCGGTGCGTCGCCGGCAAAAGCCGCGATCGAAGGCCGCGAAGAGATCGGCGCCGCGGCCGTCGTCATCACGCTCGTCGACGTCGTCGTCTTCGCACCGATCGCGTTCATCGGGGGTCAGGTCGGCAAACAGCTCGTCGAGTTTGCGATCGTCGTCGTCATCTCGACGCTCACGTCGCTCTTCGTGTCCTTTACCGTCACGCCGACGCTCGCGGGGCTTTGGGCGCTCAAATCGGAGTGGAAGCCGCCCGTCTTCATCGACTGGTTCACCGAGAAATTCGAAGGCGTGCGCGATTGGTACGCGCATCGCATCCTGCCCTGGGTCCTCGACCACGGCATCATCGTCGCGATCGGCTGCGCGCTCGCGTTCGCGTTCTCGATGGCGCTCGTGCCGCTGGGGCTCGTCGGCGAAGAGTACGTCCCGACGACCGACCGCGGGCAGATCTACATCCAGTCGACGTGGCCGATCGGGACGCCGCTCGAGGTCGTCAAGAACGGGCTCTTCAAGCTCGAAGAGCAGATTCGCAAAACGAAGGACCTCGATCACGAGGCCGCGACCGCCGGTGGCTATTCCGCGTCATTCGGCGGCTACGTGATCCAAGGCAACGTCGGGCAGATCACGATCTTCCTCAAAGACGGCCGCAAGGCGTCGACCAACGACTGGGTGACGCGCTACAAGAAGATCGTCGCGAAGACGATTCCGGAGGCGACGAGCGTCGTCGTGCCCTCGACCGGGACCACGGGTGGCAATAAACAACCGATCGATTTGCTCGTCGCCGACATCACGGGCGGCGATCCGACGGCGGCTGCGGAGAAGGTCCTGCAACTGCTCAAGCGGACCCCCGGCGCGACCAACGTCAACGGCACGGGCACGTCGCTCGCGCCCGAGATCTCGATCGAGTTCGACCGCGCGAAAGCGCAGGCGCTCGACGTCGATCTCGGCGTCGCGGCGACGGCGGCCGGCGCTGCGTTCGGCGGCGACGTCGCGACGCAATTCGAAACGCCGCAGGGCCTGGAACAAGTTCAGGTCATCTATCCGCTCGCGGACCAGCACACCCTCGATAGCCTGCGCGCGCTCCCGATCCGCAGCACGAACGGCAACGTCGTTCACCTCGGCGATTTCTCGACGTTCGTCTCGACGCCGACCGCGCCGCTCGTGACGCGCACCGATCGCAATAACGTCATCCACGTCGACGCGAACTTCGCGCTGAACTCTTCGCTTTCCAACGTGCAAGCCGCGTTCTTCAAGGCACTGCCGTCGCTGCATCTGCCGCCGAGCATCACGGTCAAACCGGCGCCGCTGGGGCAGCAAGATTTCCTCAACCAAACCCTCGCGGGTATGGGCCGCGGGCTGATTTTCTCGATCGCGCTCGTCTTCTTGCTGATGGTCGCGCTCTACAACAGCTATCGCAGCCCGTTCATCATCCTCTTCTCGATCCCGGTCGCGGCGGTCGGTGCGCTGACCGCGCTCGTCCTCACGCACAAGACGCTCAACCTCTTCTCGCTCATCGGCACGATTTTGCTCGTCGGCATCTCCGCAAAGAACGGCATCTTGATCGTCGATTATGCCAACACGCTGCGCGACCGCGGCGTCAAGAAGCTCGAGGCGATCCGCGAGAGCGCCTTCACGCGCTTCCGTCCGATCGTGATGACGAGCGTCTCGA
>Ga0116230_10007940_pt1 | contig 10488 bp, 11 predicted proteins | sample S1TSphfallax_3_FD_88678 | JGI IMG/M metagenome (GOLD analysis project Ga0116230, IMG submission 88678) | Host-associated microbial communities from peat moss isolated from Minnesota, USA - S1T2_Fd - Sphagnum fallax MG | ecosystem: Host-associated > Plants > Peat moss > Unclassified | place...
CGCTTCTGGATCAGGGCCGTCAGCTTGAACCGGCCGCCGACCTTCTTCACGATCTCGTCGCTCTTCAGTGCTTCAATCATTGGTACTCGTTGCAAGTCGCTCGTTGCTAGTTGGGGATTCGATTTTCGATCTGGAACTAGCAACTAGCAACTAGCAACCAGCAACGGTCGTCAAATGCCGCCGGGGCTCTTCTTCTGGCGGATCAGGCAGGCGATCTCGCCGACGGCGCGGTCCACGCTGTCGTTGATCACCATGTCGTCGAACGCCCGGCTGCCCTTGGCCATCCAGATCTCTCGTTTGGCCCCGCGGTACCGCTTCTCGATGGCCTCGTCGCTGTCGCGGTTGCGGTGGCGGAGCCGGTGCAGCAGGCTGGCCTCGTCGGGCGGGAGGATGAAGATCACCAGCGCGTCGGGGTACTGGAACCGCACCTGCAGCGCGCCCTGGACGTCGATCTCCAGCAGCACGTCCTGCCCGGAGGCCAGGTAGTCCAGGGTCGGCCGCTTGGGCGTGCCGTAGTACTCGTCGAACACCTTGGCGTACTCCAGGAACTCGCCCTGGTCGAGCTTGCGGTGGAACGTGGCGGTGTCGACGTACTCGTACGTCTTGCCCAGCTTGTCCGCCTCGCTCTGCTTGCGGGTGGTGGCGCTGACGATGTACTTCAGGTGCATCTGCTCGGCAAGCTTGCCCGCGATGGTGCTCTTGCCGACCCCGCTGGGGCCGACGAGGACGATCAGGTGGCCGGGCACACCGGCAGGGGGGGTTGGGGAGATGGGGGCTGCGGTCGACGTCATGCGGCTACTCTACGTTTTGCACCTGTTCCTTCAACCGGTCGATCGCGCCCTTGATCTCGACGATGCTGCGGGCAATGGCCGCGTCGTTGGCCTTGCTGCCGATCGTGTTCGCCTCGCGCAGCATCTCCTGGGCGATGAAGTCCAGCTTCCGCCCGGCGTGCTCGTCGCGGCGGCACGCCTCCTCGAACGCCGACAGGTGGCTGCCCAACCGCTGGATCTCCTCGGCCACGTCGGCCCGCTCGGCGAAGACGGCCACCTCGCGGATCAGGTCCTGCTCGTTCACCCGCAACTCGGCCTTGCTCAGCAGTTGATTTACCCGCATCTGCAACCGCCGATGATAGTCCTCAATGAACGCCGGGGCGCGTTTTTCGATCTCGTCCAACGCCGTCCTGATCGTGCCGACCTGTTTCATGAGTTCGCTGAACAGCGCCTGCCCCTCACGCTGACGCATGGCATTCAGCTTGACAATGGCGGCTTTGGCCAGCGAGCGGACGTTGTTGCCGTGCTTTTCGATCTCGTCAGTTTCATCCCGCGGTTCCTGGCAAACACCCGGCAACTGCACCAGCCCGGCCAGGTCGATTCGCACGACGCTGTCGAGGCCCTCGACTTGCCGAAGCTGTTCCAGATAGGACCGCAGCGCCTGCACATTGATGTGATAGGCGGCATCCGCGCTGTCCTGCCGCATTTTCAAAATGCAGGTAATCGACCCGCGGCCCAGCTTTTCCCGCAGCATCGATTCCAGTTCCGGTTCAAGTCCGCTGATGTTTTCCGGCAGCTTGATGGTCGGTTTGAAATACCGGTTGTTCAGCGACCGAATCTCCATGGAATAATGCACGCCGTCCTTTTGGACGGCGGCGTCTCCAAAACCAGTCATGCTGACAATCATCGGTGCCTTGCGTGGAATGCGATCGAATCGAAACTATTTCGGCTGAGTGGTCGGCTTGGCCGCGTTCAGAAGCTTCTGAGCCCCGGTGGATGCCTTCTGCGTGGCGGCATTCACTTTCGGTACCGCGGCGCTGGTCGCCGACTGGATCTTCTTATCCAGAGCATTGCCCAGCTGGGCAGCGGGGTTGGGTAACCCTTGGTTGGGAGCAATCGGAGTTGCCAGCCCCGGATTTGAAGTTGCTGGCGCGGTGGCTGGAGCTGGCGCGATCGTCGGCGGCGGCGTCTGGTCCATCGGGGTAACCGGAACATCGGGCGTTGCCGCCGCGGGCGACGCGATTGCAGCCGCACCTTTTGGCGGCAATGGCACGGTCAACTTGTACTGGCTGTTGACCAGCAGATCGAGAATGACCGCCAGCAGGATGAAGAACGCAAAGAACCCGCTGGTGAGCCAGGTCAGCACGTCACCGGTTTTGGCGCCGAATGCGGCCGAACCCCCGCCGCCGCCGAACGCGCTGGACAGCCCGCCGCCACGGCCCTTCTGAATCAGGATCAGGAGGATCAGCAGGAACGCGACGAAGATCAGCAATGTCATCAGGACGTAATACATAGTGCTTTCAACTTTGAGTAAGATCCATTCTCAACCCTGAGCCGCCGACACGATGGACAGGAAACTCTCCGCTTTCAGCGCCGCGCCACCGATCAAACCGCCATCCACATCCGGCTGGGCCAGCAGGCCCGGCGCGTTCTCGGGTTTCAGGCTGCCCCCATACTGGATTCGTACCGCATCGGCAAAGTCCTTGTTCCACTGCTTGGCCATCGCCCCGCGGATGTAAGCGTGAACTTCCTGAGCCTGGGCGTCGGTGGCGTTGCGACCGGTGCCGATCGCCCACACCGGTTCGTAGGCGATCACAAGGCGGGCCGGATCCTGAATCTGATTGGTCAGTTCTTCCAGTTGTCCCTGCACAACCTTGAATGTGTTTCCCGCGTCACGCTCTTCGAGTTTTTCGCCGATGCAATGCACCAGGATCAATCCCCCGGCATAAACCGCGTGGGCCTTCTTGCTGATCAGTTCCGCCGATTCCCCGAACACATGCCGGCGCTCGGAATGCCCGGTCAGCACGAATTTCACACCGACATCCTTGAGCATGTCCACCGAAATCTCACCGGTGAATGCGCCGGACTTTTCAAAATAGACATCCTGCGCCCCCAGCAGCACCGGTGTTTCGGCGATCACCGCGCGGACCGAATCCAGGTAAACAAACGGCGGAGCGATGCCGATGTCCACCCCGCCAACCGCGCCCTTGGCGATGGCGTTGGCCAGCTCCAGCGCGATGGCGCGGTTGGTGTTCATTTTCCAGTTACCGGCGATGAATTTTTTTCTGGTCATACGAAAATCCAACTTACTCATTCTTCATGTAGCCGGCGGGCTTGCCCGCCGTTTTCTTTGCTGCTTTCGCACCGAACGGCGAGCAAGCTTGCCGGCTACACGAGTTGTGAAACTGACGCTAAACCGTGACCGGCTTCCGCACCTCCGCAAATTCCTTCCCGAAAATCGCCGCGATCTTTCGCAGCAGGCCCATCAACTCCTTAAACACTTCCGGCAACAGCGCCTGCGGGCCGTCGCATTGTGCTTCAGCGGGGTTGTAATGCACCTCGACGATGATGCCATGCGCTCCGGCGGCCATTCCCGCGGCGGCGAGCGCGGGGACATAATCCCGCCGACCCGCCGCATGGCTCGGGTCGACGATCACCGGCAGATGCGACAATTGCCGGGCGACCGGGATGCTGGTCACATCCAGCGAATAGCGGATGCTGTCCTCGAAGGTCTTGATGCCGCGCTCGCAGAGGATGACCGATCGATTTCCCTGGCTCAGCACATATTCAGCTGAAAGAAGCCAGTCCTTCACCGTTGCCGCCAACCCGCGTTTGAGCAGCACACCCTTGCGGGTCTTGCCCACCTCCCGCAGCAGATCGAAATTCTGCATGTTGCGGGCGCCGATCTGAAAGCAATCGATAAACGGCTCCATCATTTCGACTTGCCGGGTGTCCATCACCTCGACGCAGATGGGCATGCCCAGTTCGTCGCCGGTGGCCCGCATCCATTTGAGCGCTTCCATGCCCAGGCCCTGGAACGAGTAGGGCGAGGTGCGGGGTTTGAAAACGCCTCCGCGGAGCACGGTGGCACCCCCATCTCGCACATGGCGGGCGATCTTGTTCAGCATTGTCTCATTCTCAGCCGCACACGGCCCGGCGATGCAGACCGCGTGATTCCCGCCGACCTTGATGACCGGCACCTTCCCGCCGCCGATCTCGACCACTGAATCTTCGTTGGTGAACTCGCGGCTGGCCAATTTGTAAGGCTTGAGAATCGGGACGACTTTTTCCACCCCATCCAGCGATGCCAGATGATTCTGATCCAGCGAACCCTCTTCGCCCACCGCCCCGATGACGGTGCGGAACTGCCCGCGCGACAAGTGGGCCTGATTGCCCATCTTTTCGATCTCGGCGATGACCCGGTCGATCGCCGACGACGGGGCCGCGTGGTTCATCACGATGATCAAGCTCTGGCTCCTGATTGATCCGTAAAATGCAAAAACCATCGACGAAGGCGAAAGCCGCCAAATCGGTGGAGCCACGCATTTTAGTGCAAAGCATACGCATACACAAGTCGACCGGGGCTGCCGGCCCGGAGCGCGCCTGGATTTCCGGGGGATCACCCAAGCGGTGGATTTCCGAACGCATTTGATTGTGACGCGGGCCTCCGGCCAGTGCGTGGTGCATTGATGCTCGCGAATTGCGTCGACTGCAAATGGATCATCGCCTTCACGGGCCTCCGCCGCCTCCGGCCCGTGTTACGATTGAGGTTGCGATGCCCCGGAAAATCGGCACGCCCGCAGCCCGCGAGCACCAGACGCTGGGAAGCGGGCGCGCTGGGCGTAATCGAGCTTGGCGATCACAGATGGAGGGGTAGAACCGCGCCGGTTTCGCACGGGCATCGTTTGGGTTGGAAAATTTGGCAACCGTCGATCGCCGTTTGTGTTATTGTTCTTCGCCACATGACCCGCACACGCCGCATCTCTGTCGCTATCTTTGTTGCCTGGTGCTTCGCGATGCTCGCCGCCGTGCCGGCGTCGGCAACGCCGATCGTGTTGACCGTGGGCGGCGGGCCCGAGCCTTCTTACAACCAGCTTTCGCTTGAAAAGAATGTGTTTTATCTCCGGCAGGTGCTGGAAGATCTGGGCGCGGGCGGATGGCCGCAGGACACATTCTTTGCTGACGGCGGGGCGGGCGAGCACACGGTTCAATATGGGATCAACGAGGATGACGACCTGCAGTTCCTCGGCGTGCTGGAAGCGCTTGCCAACTCGGGGGGATACAACGGCACCGTCACCGAGCAATATCGCAAGACCGAACTGACTGGCCTCAAAGGCCCGGCGACGGCGGCGGCGCTCACGCAGTGGTTCAACACCACCGGGGCGGCAATTCCCGCCCATGGCGAACTGCTTTTTTATTACACCGGTCACGGCGGGGGGGACAATGGCCGGGCCAATCCGCCGCGGAATACGACGCTGTCGCTGTGGGATAAACCGAGCATGACGATGCGGCAATTCGCGTCGCTGCTGGACAAGACCGATCCGTCGGTCGCGGTCATGCTGGTGATGGTGCAGTGCCATTCCGGCGGATTTGCCAATGTGATTTACAAGGATGGCGAACCGCGAAACGGCTTGAGCAAACAGCTGCGGTTTGGTTTTTTCGCCACCAGCGCGTCGCGGATTGCCGCCGGTTGCACACCGGACATCCGCGGCGAGGACTACAGGGAGTTTTCCACCGCATTTTTTGCGGCCCTGAGCGGTCGAACCCGAACCGGAAAGGCGGTTGAAAAACCCGATTACGCTCATGCCGGCAAGACCACATACATGGATGCGTTCACGTATGTGCTTCTGACGTCGGACACGGTGGATCTGCCGATGACCACTTCGGACCAGCTGCTGCGGGATTTCAGCCGGTATGACAGCTCGGCGTCGAGGAATCGGTCGCGATACACCACAGCGCCGACGACTGCCGCGGCCAGTCAACCGGTGACCATGTCCCCTCGGCTCCTGCCGGCCAATGCCCGCTATTCCGAGATCGAACCGCTCGCCACCCCCGCGGAGCGGGCGGCGATCACCGGGCTGGCGAAGATCCTCGAACTGGACAAAACCGATCCGCTCGCCGGCGCACGGGCGCTGCTGGACCGGGTTGATCGCCAGCGTCGGAGCTGGAGCGCACAGAACCAGTCGGTCGATCGGCAATATGAAACCGCGCGGGAAAAGCTGCGGCATGCTGTGTACATGAAATGGCCCGAACTGGCCGATGCGTGGCTTCCCGCCAACGCGAGCCTTCGGGACAAGGCCAACCTGCCCGCGCTGAAATCCCAGATTCGGGCCATGCCGGAGTACAAGGCGTTCACCGATGCCGCCCAGGCCAGCCAAGCCCAGCAGGTCAAACTCGAACTGCTCGAGCGGAAGTGGATCAAAGCCCAGCGGTTGATCGACCGGGCCGAGACGGTCATCCTCCGCGCGAATTTGTCCAGGGTTGCATCACCTGAGGTGCAGAAGCGGTTTCAGGAATTGACCGAGCATGAGAACGGGACGATTACCGCGGAGCATTTCTGAACCCAGGAAATCGGCCCGGCATCGGATCGTTGCATCGATCCGATGACAGTTGTAGTATCCGCGATAGGTAACCAAGCGGCTTCTCTCGGATTTGCGGCGTCAGGTCGCCTGCAAATGCCAAAAAACCCTGCCTTCCAGGCGGTAGTTGATGGGACCAGTTCTGACAAGCAGTAACGTGGCGGACACTCCGACCCCGGCTGATCCAATGCATGCGCCTGCTCCACTGGCAGCGGCGAACTCCTGGCCCCCGACCGTTCAGATGGCATTCGCCCCCGCGCGGGATTCGGTTTCAGCCCAGATGCGAACCTGGCAGCTGGCGCACACGCACTACGAAAATTTTTCGGTAGTGTCCGCTTTGCTCCCCCGGCGGTTGCGGCAGGATTTCTGCAATATCTACGCCTTCTGCAGAATCGCCGACGATCTGGGGGATGAAATTGCCGATCGTGACACCTCGCTGCGGCTCCTGGAGCGCTTTCGGAAGGCCACGGTTGATTTGTATGCGGGGAAAGCTGCCACCGTCGTTTTCTGTGCCCTGGAATCGACCGTGGCCAAATACGATATTCCGATTCAACCTTTTCTGGATCTGATCGATGCATTCGAGCAGGATCAGCGGGTGGACCGATATCAGACCTATTCGGAGTTGGCCGACTATTGCCGGCGAAGCGCCGATCCAGTGGGCCGGCTGGTTCTGTATGTCGGCGGCTATCGCGATGAAGTTCGCCAGCAGCTTTCCGATGCCACCTGCACGGCATTGCAGCTGGTGAATTTCTGGCAGGATGTCCGCCGCGACCTGAGCGACCGCAACCGTATTTATTTGCCGCGGGAAACAATGGATCAGTTCAAAGTCACCGAAGAACAGCTTCACGCCGGCCGGTGTGATGAGGCGTATCGACGGTGCATCCGGTTCGAGGTCGATCGGGCGGAGGGACTGTTCAACCGGGGCGCGGCGTTGCTGCCGATGCTGGATCAGGCGGTGCGGCCGCAGGTTGCGCTGTTCGGGCAGGGGGGCCGGGCAATCCTGCGGGCAATCCGCGATGCGGATTACGACACGCTGACCTCGCGTCCAGTCGTGTCACGCTGGCAAAAGGGGCAACTGGTCCTCCGCGGTTTGACCGGTCGCCTTGGGCAGCTGTTCTGGTTTGGGGAGAAACGATGAGCGTATTGGCCGGCCAGTACCTCGATCAGCCCGACCTCCCCGCATCGCGCAACTATTGCGAACAGCTCACGCGTTTGCAGGCCAAGAACTTTTATTACGGTCTCAAGCTGCTGCCCGAACCCAAGCGGTCGGCAATGTTCGCGCTATATGCGTACATGCGACTGGTGGACGACATCGCCGACAACGAAGACGGTCGGAGTGTTCGCCAGCGAATCGACGAACTGGAAACCTGGCGGGCGCACACGCACCGCATTCTCGACGGCGGGGATCCCCAGCCATTTGGCAGCAATGGCGCGGGATCGGTCACCGATGTCGGTCGCCAGCTCTGGCCCGCGTTTTCCGAGATGGTCCGCGACTACCGCATGCCGCGAAAAATATTCGACGATGTGATTGCCGGGCAGCGGCAGGATCTGGAACCCGAGCCGTTTGAGACCTTCGAGCAGTTGCACACCTACTGCTACCGCGTCGCGGGCGTGGTGGGGCTGGCGAGCATTTACATCTGGGGTTTTGAAGGCGGAGCCGAAACCGAATCGCTGGCGATCGATCGGGGCGTCGCCTTCCAGCTGACCAACATCCTCCGCGACCTGCGCGAGGATGCCGCCCGCGGGCGAATCTATCTGCCCAACGAAGATCTCGCCGCCATGAACGTCACCGAAGACGATCTGAAAGCTACCCGCGGTGGGAAAGCCTTCCGTGAACTGATGGAATTCCAGATCCAGCGGGCCGAGGATTACTACGCCCGAAGCCAACCCCTCGAAGAGCGCATCCAGCGCGACAGCCGACCCACGCTGGTGGCAATGACGCAGATCTATCATCGGCTGTTGAAAAAAGTGGCGGTCAAACCCGAGCGCGTGCTGCGCGAGCGCGTGTCGCTGTCGCTGATCAGCAAGGTGATGATCGCCTGGCGGGCGACGCGGTCCAGGTAGTCAATTCCTCAATGGATTTACTTTCCAGCAGATGCCCCGCCCGATCCGCTTGGCGTTGTCGCGGACCGCACTGAGTTGGCAAGCAATCCTCAACCTGGGAAACGCGTCCCTGTTAAACAATAACCGATTTCACGGTCGTTTGTTCGTCTGTTCCGCGACGACGCCAAGCAGACGGGAAGGGACAGCACGGGACGGGACGGGGCCGGGGACGGGACCGGGCAGAATCAACCAACGGTGGAAGTTACGGGATTCCGCGGCGAATCCGCGTTCAAAACGGAATGTCGCTCTCGCTAATGTCCCCGCCCTGATCATCCCCCGGCGGAGCAGGCGGTCGGGAAGGCAGATCCGAATGATCGATCACCCTGGGTCGCTCATCGGGTCCATCGTACTTTTTCTGTTCCTCTTCCCAGCGCTGACGGGCTTCCTGCACCCACGGCGGTTCGGGCGGGCGCTCGCCGGGGGCGAGTCCGTGTTTCCATTCCTCGCCCTCGAGATCGTCACCGTCGTCGCTGAACGCTTCATCCAACTCGGCGTACTTTGGCTCGGCTGGGTCGTACTCGGCGTCCGGGGGCGGATCGATCTGGTTTCCCTCATCATCGAAATGGACTTCCTCTTCGTCATCATCGTGCCAGCCGGCGTTGGCGGGGTGGTCCGGGTCGGTGGGGAAGATGTCGAAGGTGAACCCGGCTCCGTCGCAGTTTGGGGTGGGGCACATCCAGAAGCCGTCGAATTCGTCCCGGCCGTTGATCACTTTCTGGAACCAGATGCCGTCGCTCATGAAGACGCGGTTGCAATGCAGGCAGTAACACTCGCACGGCTCGGCCGGGGGGGCGAAGCAGTCCCGCGGTTCCTCGGGTTTGTTTTCCGGTTCGGAATCATCCGATGGCGGTGTCGGGGCATTCATCGTTTGGTAAGGATCGCCAACCTTTGCCGGGCTTGCAAGAAAAAATATGGAGCAGGCGTACGAAAACAATCTCGGTTCTGACCACGCGTCTGGTTGTGCGAACCGGACAGAAGTCTAAAATACCGATCGGTTCATAGGATTTTTACGAGGAAACGACATGGCCAAAGCGAAGACGACGCAGAGCGCCCCGGCGCAGAGCACCCCGGCGGCTGGCGCGGCAAAGAAGAAGACACCCGGCGCGAAATCGGCGGCACCGACCGGTGCGCCGCTGGTGGACACCAATCTTGCCGCTGCCGCGGCGGCAAAGCGCGTAGCCGCGGGTCTCGCCCCGGCGATGGGCGCGGCAGCGGGCGCAGTGGCGGCCGGCAGCGCCGCGCCGGTGCGCGAGTCGGCGACCTTCAAGCATCTGAAGGACAGCATGAATAAATCCTCAACCACCGGCTTGGCGGGGATTCTCGACAAAACCGCGGGGCCGGCGCAAAAGCATTCCACAACCCCTTTCCACGGTGGAAAACAGCTGGGCCGCAATCAGGTGTTTGGCGCGGATGTGAACCGTTCGGGCGTGCCGCGTCGCACCGGCGGGGGTTGATCTGCTTCGGGTCACGGTGAGGGTGATCATTGAATTCTCGAGAGTCACTTGATGTTCCAAATCACCCTCACCCAGTTCCAAATCACCCTCACCCCGGCCCTCTCCCGGATTACCGGGAGAGGGAGCCAGGACATGCTTCTCTAATGTGTCGTAGTGCAGTGTCAAAGTGCAGTGTCAAAGTGCAGTGAAAAACGCGTCCCCCGTTTTTTCATTGACACTCCGTTCCTGCCGCAATAGCGTAGCATGCTCAACGGATGTACCGGCGACCCTGTCGTGCCAGCCGGCAGCCGTATCCGCAGGAACACGAGGACCGCGTGAATACCGAGCTGCGTGAACGGGCCGAAAAGATACTCCAGTACACCTTCAAGAACCCCGACTTGTTGAAGGAGTCGCTCACCCATGCGTCGATTGCCGACAATCGGTTGAACAGCAACGAGCGAATGGAGTTTCTGGGGGACGCGGTCCTGGATGTCATTATCTGTGAAGCGCTGTACCGCAAATTTCCCGAGTATCTGGAAGGGGAGCTGACCAAGGTGAAATCCGCCGTGGTTTCCCGCCGGACTTGCGCTGAAGTTTCCAACG
>Ga0116230_10007942_pt1 | contig 10486 bp, 6 predicted proteins | sample S1TSphfallax_3_FD_88678 | JGI IMG/M metagenome (GOLD analysis project Ga0116230, IMG submission 88678) | Host-associated microbial communities from peat moss isolated from Minnesota, USA - S1T2_Fd - Sphagnum fallax MG | ecosystem: Host-associated > Plants > Peat moss > Unclassified | place: USA...
CTATATTTGCAGATTTTAACAATGGCATTAAGTTTTGCAACTGCACCTCTTGGTCAATTAATGACACTGATAACCATTATCTTTTGTTTCTTGTGTCAAGTTTGTAACTATCACATTGGTAACAAAGACTTAATCTTCATGAGTCATGTACAGATCGATTCATAATGATATTCTTGATGTAAAGGTGTATCGTTGTTCTTTCCATACATTGTGTTCATTTTTTTAAGCGAAGGCATACATGACATTTCTAATGGTGTCATGTGTTTTATCTATTAACTTCCAAACGGACAATGTGCAAGATGCATGCCGAATACATTTAACCCATGTTCACATTCACACATGATAAAATTAAATGCTGAAAGTTGAATCAGATTGAAACAAAAACACAACACTGAAATGAAAGTAGAATGTGTGATGTGAAATGAATGAATACATGGCCTAGCAATCACTCTATAACCTTGTCTCTTTGATTGAACAAAAATGAATACAAGCTCTAGATCTTGAGAAAATGAAATCATCCTCCAAAATAGACCTAAAGGTTGTGTTATGATGGATACTTACACACCTCCAACATGGGTAATTGCCAAACTTTAAAAAAAAAGATGCATCCATAATTGTGGGAAAAAATCTATCCCCAATTGTATTGGGTTTTAATGAAAATTGGAACACAAAATTGCATGGACCAATTGCAACAAAAAATATTTAACAAAAAGATTGGGAAAATGTGTTTTTTATATATAAAATTGCCACATTACAAAATTTAAAATATGATCCAATAAGCTCCCCCCCTCAACTCCCCTTGGATGTTAGCCCAATTTGCCTAAAGCCTCTTGTGCATGATTACCAACAAACCTACTTCACAAATTTGAACAAAAAAACATTGGTAATTTTGATTATTTTTTCTATTTTTTTTGGAAAAATTTGCCAAATTTTTGATATCACAAAATTGACAAAAATACATAGTTGAGACATTACTGCGCTCGAGCGAGGAAGACTACTTGCGCACTAAGCACAAACATTTTTCAGGTGAATTGTTCCCTTTTTAATAAAAATTTGGGAAATTTGTGTTTTTCTCAAGCAATTTCGATGGATGGTGCACTGGTGGGTGCTAGGTCACTCAAGCCCAAATTGGCCCTTTATTCTTGTGGGTGCGAGGGAGGGTTTGTTTTTTGAAGTTGTGTTTGAACTTTGGTGTGGAGAGTGGGCTATCCACTATTCACTTTGCACTTGGACGGTTCACAGTTGCCTTTCCATTTTTTGGGTTTGGGGGGTGGGGGGTGGTCAAAGCAAAGAGTTCCCAAGTTTGTGACCTATTCCCCAAAGAGTTCCCTATAGCACCCTACCTTTGTCCCATATGCTTTGGCAAATGTTGTCCTCCTTTGATCTATATAGCTGGGCCAAAGGGGAGGAATTCTACAATTCATAATAAAACCTTCTATTGTTTTGTAGCTTCCATAGTCTCATTTGAGTTCAACATAACAAGTCTGTCAGATAGACACCTGCCAATTGGATGACTGGCTGTACTCTTGTTGTTGAGTGGGGTTAACAAGCTGTTCAGTGTGCATACAAGGGGATTGATGACAACAATGTCAGGTTCACCAACTTTGACAAAAATTGTAGTTAATGCTAGCCCACTGGACAACATGGTTCTATAGAGAACCCAATTTTAAGTTACAAAATACAGGATGCAAGTGGCCCTTGTAGTATGGTACACTCCTTCATTAGTCAGCACAAAAAAGGGAGGTCATTGATCTCGGGACTTTCCTCTAGCTTACGATATTGCAGAACTCTATGATTTTATGGCGACTGCGCGGCGGAGGTATATGCCAGACCCACATTAAGGGTTGTTTACTCTAGTACATTATGAGTGCACAACTCCATACTTCGCCAGTTGCTGCTTTTGTCAACTATTCCAACTGCACACTGACATGCTGAAGAAAAAAACTATTCCAACTGCAGACTAACATGCTGAGGAAGGAAATTAACCTAGTGATATTCATCGACAGTACCCACTGGCCATACCTAGGGACTTCCCTCTAGCATATATTAGTGTAGGTAGGTGTGACAGGTTAGTGACGCGTGTCACCTGTGCTATTGATGTCTGTGGCGTACCCACCTCAAGCCTGCACATTCAAACACAACTTGAGGGCTTGCGACTTTTTAGGGTCATATGTACTCTCAAACAGGCTTTTCCAAGCTGCAATGCAATAGGGAAAACCTTAAATAAGCACAGGATCTTCATTGCAGACAGTACAAAAGAAATGTTGCTTCATTTTTCCCTAATTGCCCATTTGTCCGTTTAAAGTCACTCACTCCCTAGGGACAATGCCCCACGAAACAAGAAAGAAATAGTTGAAATCTTATTCACACTGAATGGGGTGTACGGTTCCACCAACAAAATAAAATCTTACCAAAATTTAATGTCTTGCATCAAAGCTCTGACAAAATCAATTGAGTTTATTGAAACTGTAATGAGAAATGTTTGACAAATTTGTCCCAAAAAAGAATGAACTCACTGTCCACAGTAACACTTGGTGAGCTTTTCAATATTGGGTGGGTCGTTGATTTTTTTCCATAACTGTTAGAATGGGCTTTTGGGGAAAAAAATACAGAATGAAATAACCACCACTCCTAATTATTTCAAAAACCTCACAGACTGACATCGGTAAAATATTAAGTCAATTTGGGTTTGTGATTTGGCAAAGTGGACTTGTGATACATGATCACACATAACAACGACAACAATTCTAAGGTTTAGGTTGTGATTTCAAGGTTTAGGTGAAACTTATGCTCACAAGATTTATTGAATTTTTAGAACATACATGGTTTCAAGTATGGGTATTTTAACGATATATCCAAGGTCATGAACTAGGTACTCTTTCCAAATTTATATAAATTTGGGTATGCATTTGATAAGGTATATTGATTTTGAAAAAATATGATAGGATAAATAGTATACACTGACCCATACCTTATCAAATGTGGGTATATAGGGTAAATGATATATCATTCTCTTAAGGATGTGCAGTCAACAATTTGACTATACCGATTTAACAACATGGACTTAGCAATTGGGCACTATTGACTTTGCAATTTGGTAAAGTGGATTTGGCAATGGGTAAAGCCAATTTGGCAAATTAACAAAATAACGACGTAGACTTTGCAAGTTGGCAAAGTGCACTATAAGAATTCATGACTTTTCAAGTTGTTCAAATTGACTAACATGTCAATTTTGTTAAAAATTTTGGCAAATTTGACTAGAGGCCCTTAGTAATTGAAGTGACATGTTTTTTTGGATTAGTTTAATTGGCTAAAATGATCTTTCTAGCTACTTGGTCAATGTGACATTTCAACAAAATGGACATCTCTAGTAAAAAAAAACATTGGTATAATAAAATGAAACATGTGATCAAAATAACATGTAGTCAAATAAGATATGCTATCACAAAATTTGGAAAAAAATAATTACATAAGTAGGTAGTAAGGTAGGTACATAGGTAAAGAAATAAATTATTATTATTTTATATTTTAATTATTTGGGTAGGTTTATTATACTTCATTAAAGTAGGGTAATTACTAGTTAGGTAAGGGGGTTAGGTCAATAATTAATTAATTAATATTTTTCATTGAGTATTCATGTAAGTAAAGGAAGTAGTTAGGTAGAGTTTGGAAGGATAACTAGTTTGTTAGGTATGATAAGTTATTATTAGACTTGTCAAAATAAGGTAGGGTATGTAAATAAATAATATCTTATGCATCAATTATTTGAGCAAGTTTAAAACTATACTTAAGTAGGGTAGGGTAACTAATATTTAGATAATGTGGCTAGGTAAATAAATTATAAATATTTTGCATTAATTATTGAATCAAATATGGTAATTAGCTATGTATAAATACGAAAGGAGAATTATACAGTTAGGGAAGATTAGTATAAATAGGTTGATCCCAACATAGTTGGGTAATTAATCAACTAAGCTAGGTTAAGGTAAGGTAGGGTAGGTAAATAAATAAATAGTCTATTCCATTAATTATTTGGAAACATCTAATTATGCTTAGGGAGGATAAAGTAACTACTAGATAGATAATGTGGATAGGTAAATTAATAGATTATTATTATTTCACATTAATTATTAAAGCAAGTAAAATAGGTTAATACATATAACATGGAAGGTTATATAACTAGTTAATTAAGTTGATCCATGTAAGGTACATAATAATCAACTATTAGAGTGGGTTAATGTAGGGTAGAATGGGTAGGTAAGTAAAAAAATTATTAATACAATTTTAGGAAATCAATTTTTTTAAAAAATTGAGTGTAAAAACTAAAATTTACGTAAGGTCGGACATATTAGATTGTAAATATTTATATAATTAGGTAGGTAAGTAAGTAAAAACCTACTAGTAAGTGGGTTCATTCAAGGTTGGGGTTCCAAAAGGGACATCTAATTAAAACAAGACAAAAAATAACTAGTTTATTGTTGTGATCTTAAAATTGAAAGATGAAAATAACAAGCTTTTTAAAAACCCTAATAATCATTGGATGTTGTATAATATTCCTTTTGAGTTCTTAACTATCCTTATTACAATTTTTTTTTAAAGTGCTAAAATTTAATGCATAAAATAATGCAATTGATTTCAAAAAAAAGTTACAAGAAAAAAAGGTTTCTCTTTCTGCAACTACATGTTCATTATATCAATTTAATGAAAAAAAAAATCATACAAAAATTTCAAAAGTTTTCAAATTTTGAAGTGGTGGGTTGTAAGGGAAATTATTCTTTTATTCAATCATTTACATAGTTATTTACATTCATTAGGTTTTAAGTTTCTAACTCTAGATGGAGGTCACATGTGCAAGAAATAATCATGTGAAAAACCATATTTAGTTGATTTTAGAAACCCATTTTGGCATTTTCTACATTTTTGTTTATAAACTAAAAATTCATGCACAATTGTGTATGCATGTGAAAATTCACACCATCACATGAATTATCTTATTTCTAACCATTCTATTTTTTTCATTTACATTTGTTTCATGAAAATGTAATTTGTAAAAAGTGGCACTAAGAAAGTCCCAAGGTCTTTTTACCTTTTTTTGGTACCCCAAGCTTGAATAGACCCAAATATGCAAATGCATAATGGGTAGGTGTGTTGTAATTAGGCAAATAGGAAAGTATAGCTATATAGTTTGAAACTTTCAAATATTTTAGTAATTGGTCTTATGGATGGACATTCATGGATCAATTTTGATGAATTTTCATTATGAAATGAAGATCATCCATAAAAATTTATTCCATCCATGAAAGTTATCCAAATATCATCCATGATTTGTAATATGAAAACATGGGATTAGGTAGGACTATAAACCAATCTAATGACAAATTGTGACTAGCAAAACTCATGCCACCTATTATGTCGTGTTCCTTTATCACATGACTAAGTTTTACCCCTAAGCTCAAAATCTCAATGATATATATAAATATATATAAGCATTAAACAACAATGGAACCAACATGACTAGCACAAAAAACTAACATAAAATGTAGAAGAAATTTTAAGAATGAAGTTTAGTTAAGCTTTCATGAATGATCTTTATGGCATATTGAAATTTCTTGATGTTTTATCCATGAAAGTGTATAAATTTTATCCATCAGAATTTGAGTTTTATTCACTTCCTTTGCCTCATAACAAAGGTGACAAAAATGGGCCATTTGGCCAATAGCCTCCACCTCGCAAAAATGTGCAAATTGAATCAAGTGGATGGACATAATCATATTACTATAATTTTCAACTTATTATGAAGGTCCTTGAATGAATTAAATTGTTTTCTTCAATCCTTTTGCACAATGTTTTAAAGACCTTGGACTATGTGGGGTTTTTGGCCAATGAAAGACATTTTGCTTAATGTTAAATAATCCAATGTCCAAGGTTTTATGTCAAGTCATGTTATGAAGGATGTCATGATGCATGGGGTTGAAAACTTAACATGTACAATGATGAATCATATTCAATGCACTTTTCAACAAGGCCAATGATGACATTCAAAATCACTCCTTTAATTACAAGGATGGTCCTTTGCAAATTGACTTATTTCATTTGCATGGGTTAAAAAGTCACCTAAATGATGCCAAGGTTCTTGGAATTGGAAGGAGGTGGAGGTGTGGAAAGGAAATGTGACATTTTGAATCCATGAAATTATAGTTGTTAAAGCGTGGATGATTACATGTGGCTTTAGGGAACTTGTTTATTAATGAGGATCTCAGTGAAAATCATGTCAAAGTAACAACATATGGAACTACCAAATCACAAATTATGTCGATTTGGATATATAACCATTGACTGAAACAATTTTTGATGGACGTTATCTTTGGTCATTGTTTGTGTCCTATGATTAACATCACATGTTGGAGGATGATGAGGAAAAAGAAATTGGTGTAAGGAAAAAAAATAATACACAATTGTTAAGAAAATGCATAAAGACTCAAATGTGGATTGTTTTATTTCAAAGATTGAAAAACCTTTGTATGATGAGCCAAATGTAATGTGAGCACATGCATATGTTGCTCTATCAACTAAAACTAACACTTTCCTTCTGATAAAACATCTATCATCAAACAATAATTTGGGGATTTGTTATTTGGAAATAAAATATCCTATATTTATTTGGGATTCACCTTTTAATGTTGAAGACATGGAAAAATATTTGAGAATGGAACAATGAGGTATGCTAAATTTTATACATATGTGTACTTTTCATGTTAATTCGTAATTATGTAAATATAAGATGTTGCATCAAATTAGTTATAACAAATTTCATTATCATATACATGTGATTGTAGATTAAGAAGAAACTAAAATATTGATCTAATATTTTAATATGTTGTGAGTTTATTGATAAAGAAACATCATTTCAATGTGGATGGGCTATGTGGATGTCTAAAAAAAAAGGGTCAACCTTTTTGAAATCCATAGTTTAAGAGTCTTGGAAAAAAATGAATTCCAAAGTTGGAGAAAACAATGTTAATGACAATGAACACAAATTGAAACTCAAAAGGCATAAGAAGCACCAATAGTCATATAAATAATTTTTCTCCTGGTTGAAAAGCAAAATCCATTCAATGAAAAGAAGAATTCTTGTGCATCATTCATAATTAAATGGATCATTGCAAGATTCATTACCAAGGTTCCAAGAGAAAAACAAAATGGTTGTTGGGCTTGGTCAATTTCCAATGACATTCATCGACATGATTGTTCACGGGCATGGGGATAAAGGCACTTGTTCAATATTCTAATAAATTTCAAACAAATGACCCTATTTCATAATTGAATTGCTATTACATTTGTTAAGAGCTTTGGAGATGGAACCAATTTGTAAGTGAAGGAATATTAACATTTTTGATTTGATAGTGAACCTTCAATTTTATTTTACATTCAAAACATGTTTTTTATCGAATCATTATTAAACTCATAACATGCTTTAACATTTGCTCCTTCCCCCCTTTTTACATATAACTCTCCCATGACATGTACATAATTACAAAAATTCCAACAAATTATGATCAATGAAACAAAAAGAAAAGAAAGCAATTGAATACCATGAATAATATTGAAATGATTCCATTATGGTTGTTTCCACATGCATTTTCTCATTCATATGTTTTGCATTGGCATCTATTCCTTTGTTAACAATCTTTTGAATAATGTCAACATATTCACATGAAGCCTAATTAAACAACACATGCTCATTTGTCAATAATATAACATGTTGAAGTAACCTTGATACAAATGAGTTTGGACCAATGGGTGAGAATGATATGATGCGATGTGTAATAAAAAAAAAGTCTTCCTTTTTTGCACCAAAACTAAAAGCATTGGAAAAATAAGAAAATGTCAAATGTTTTTGCAGAGCAAGAAAAAATTCCAATTGTTCTTGAAACCAGAAATAATAATTCATGCCAATATTAAACAATTATTTTTCATTTCTCTTAAATTTGAATCAACTTTTTGAGCAAACAACTTGGCTAGCGTGTAACTAATTGTCAGTTGTCCCTTTGCATTGCGCCCTAGATCATGTCAATGGTTGGAATTTTGAAAATCCAACTTGGTAGGTTGTGGGTCTTTCCTGGTTTTCTTTTGTTTGAGATGAGTTTTGAAGCCCGTTTTCTGTGGGGGCTTGGGTGCATTGAGGCTGAATTTATATTGAACAATTTCCAATGCATTTGGGATTTTTTTTTTCACACAAAAACAATGGGTGAAGGGATTGGCACTAGAAAATAAAATAAAATAAAATTTAAAATGAAATTTGTGATTAAAAAATAGTTGCAAACAACATTGACAATGAAAACTACAAGGGTTGCATAAGGCCCGCTTTACACTAGGAGGCAGGGCCCAAAAAAACTTGGGGCCCACTTTGAGCATTTTTGGGTTGCGAATTGGACCCAAGTTACTAATTAATGCGAGAACAATGACCCCAGGGGTTGCAAATTGGCCACCCAAACTGGATGGTATCCTTTTTTCAACCTTCGGCCGAATACAAAGCCATAAAGTTCAGCATTTAGTAGTACCTGGGGTAGATCGAAAAGTTTTTTTCTTTTCCAACCTTGACACCCAGTCTAAAGACCTTGGGGTTGATTTCAACTTTTCCACCAATAGGAATGCTGGATTTGGGTTCAACATTTTGCCTTGACTCCTAGTGTAAAGCGGGCCTAACTGTGGTCACATGTAACATATGGTCACAAATGCTCACCTCATTGTGATCTCAACACAATTAACAAATGAAATATATAATAAATGGATACACTCTTATTTGAGGAACAATTTTATACCTCTTGGGATTATTTCCCATTATTTTTGACTAAATTATAATCTAGTTATCAGAGGCATGAATAACGATGTAATGCAAATGCAACTTGAATTAAATATTGAAAAGAAATGAGACTCATAAATATTGAAAACTTAATTGTGAATATGGTGTTGAAAAAAGGAGTTAAAACAATAAAATCTGAAAAAACTTTTTTTCATGCATCACTGTAGAATGGGCCAAACAAATTCTAGTTTGGAATTGTTTCCAGGGACAACTTATGAAACCTAAAATTGTCCTACTTAAAATTAATGACAACGATTTTCTTACAACTTATAAATCAGTGATATAAATAATGAAAAGAAATGGGCGGATCATAATATTTGAATTTTTTTGAAAAAATCAATTATACTTTATTATAAAATGTTTAAATTGACATTGTATAAACTTGGATTAATCCCAAATTCATTGGGTTCGAATGAAAATTCGAACACAAAACTGCATGAAGGAATTGCAACAAATGTTTTCCCCAAAAAGATTGGAATTTTTTTTAGAAAATGTCTTCTTGGTAATGGAAGTCGCTACATTATGAGGGGATTAAAAAAAAATTAATATTTAAAGAATGGGATCCAAAAAGCCTCCAAATTAGAGGAATCTTAGGATTTTCTACTTCCCTGTGGGACTAGTAGCCCAATTTGGCTAAACCCTCTCGTGCATGATTGCCAACATTCCAACTTTACAAATGTTTTTTAAAGAAAAAAGAGCAGTAATTTTGACTAATTTTCCTAATTTTGTGGAACAGTTTGGCAAATTTTTGACATCACAAAATTGAGAAGAAAAACGCAGTTGAGAACCTTCCAGCGCCGTAGGGAGGAAGACTACCCATACTGTAAACATCAGTGTTTTTTTAAAACAAAATTTCCCCTTTTTAACAAAAAAAAGTTGGGAAATTTGTGTTTTTCTGAACCAATTTCAACTAATTTTATCGCCAAATTTTCCAGTTTAGAATTATAAATAAATAAAAACAGGCCTACGCAGGACGCGGCAACAGACGGAAGGAAGGACAAATGTGGGGTCCGACGAGCTGACTGCGTTTTCCGCCTCCCCAAGAGGTGACTTTTAGATGCAGCGTTCTCCCTAGCGTAGCAAGGAAATGTTTTTTTGTCTCGGTACCCTAGTACCTGCGGCTTGTAGACTTTTTGGTTTCTGTTTTCTATTCCGACATTTTTCTTCGCTCCCGCCACTGTCTGTCGATTCTTTTCTCGCGCTGGATTGCCCTGGACGATGTGGAGCTTCTTTCGGAGATGTGACGATTGCTGTTGCATATTGTAAACATCCGTGTACACTTCACATAGGTTGGGGGTTTGTTGAAGTTTGCAAAGGTCCCGTGTGTCTTGCTGTTCTGGACCAGTGTTCCCCTGCGAGGTTATAATAGAACCAGTGGTCGAGCTTCATGCAGCTTCACTGAACTGAACTGTCCAATGTGATGTGGAGAGTCCAGAAGATCAAGTCGTTTGTATCGGTGTTGTGTCGTTTCTGGAAGGGGAACATGCACGGAAAAATCACATGGTAGGTCTCTTGCTAAGTTCGATAGTTTTCAGTACAGCGTCGATAGCTCCCAACTCTCGGTGTTTTGAAGGTTTGCTATTAGTTTTCGACTCTGACTACTCTGGAGTCTGCACTCTGGCA
>Ga0116230_10007943_pt1 | contig 10486 bp, 6 predicted proteins | sample S1TSphfallax_3_FD_88678 | JGI IMG/M metagenome (GOLD analysis project Ga0116230, IMG submission 88678) | Host-associated microbial communities from peat moss isolated from Minnesota, USA - S1T2_Fd - Sphagnum fallax MG | ecosystem: Host-associated > Plants > Peat moss > Unclassified | place: USA...
CAAAATGACATCAAAACAAGATGATAAGTCAAAATGACATGTTGAATAATAAACCACAAACTTGATAAATCAATTAAGCAAATCAACATGACAATAGTTAGGTAGTTATAACTACCTTTTAGACTATAAAAACGAAAATTCGACAAAGTTTGGGGTTGTTGATAATTGTTTTTCTAATTGGCTAGCAAACTTGTGATTACACTAAATGTCTTATTTTAATCAATAATGTGAAACATGTACTATGGAATTCTAATGGAAAATCAATGAAAATCTCCTTGATTTATTAGTTTTTTTCATTTGAATGTATTAAGATTTTGTAGGAATCTAATGTTTCCGAGTTAACATGTCTATGTGATATTCATTCTAATGAATAAAGACAAGGACCCGATAACAATGCAATAACGATCAAAGAATTAAATTAAGAGTTCCAAAATTGTTTCACTAACATTTGCCAATCAATGTGCTAGGGATGTGAATTTTTCAATGAAGAAAAAATTCAAGGAAATTAGAAGATGAGGATTTAAATTGAATTTCAGGTAATCAACACTTTTTCCATATATTTTTAAATAAATGAAAAGTGAAAAAAGAAAGGTTGAAATAAATGAGATAGATTCAGGATTTTGTCTATTTCATGTACTTTTTATTGTTCTACCATGTGGATTCTCAAATATTTTAAGAGTTTACAAACTTGAAAAAAGAAAGAAAGAAAAAGTCTAAAATGACGGGTGTTAAACAACTAGTTATATGTTCCAATCTATTTATTTATTATGAGCAAGATATGGCCAAGTTTATCATGTTCTTTGATTATTATGATAGGGTTTATGAAAGATGGTATGAATGATGGTAGATTATGATTACCATATTTAGGAGAAAAAAATAATAGTTAAAGGAAGTCATAACAATAAAGGAAGGTAATAGAAGGTTAAGGGGTGAATTTTTTTTTAAGTATACCACATAGGATGAAAAGGGCCTAATCCTTACTATAATCCTTTTTTTTACCCTATATTTTGATCCCCATAAAAATTAATGACTCAAAAGTTATCAAAATTTTCAAAAGGACTATATTTTAGATCATTAAAATTTTAGGTTCCATCATAATCATCCATAAATGTGACTTTATGTGGTAAAAAAAAACTAAGTAAAAAAGACAAAAAAGGGTGATGATGTGACCAGATTTTGGTACACTTAAAAGATTTGGACCCTAAGGAACCATAATAAACATGGATGATCTTTTGTGGATTATTTATATATGCCTAAGAAAAATACCAAAATATGATATATTGAATTATTCTGGCAATAAATTTTTAACATTACCAAAAAGTATCGTGTAATCAATATAAAACACTAATAATTGAAACTATATAATTAACCACATATAGGAGATGGTTGCTAGTCATAGTTTGTTTAACATAGTTACCAATTAAGAAAATAGTAACAATTCATCATAAATTCATATTTGCTAATAGAAAAGAATTCACCAAACCAAATATTAACTTTTTAAAAGAAAGATGGTTACCATGTGATTTATGGGCTCCAAAATTTCTAAAGTTAAATTATGTAATGAGATTAAAAGGAAATGAAGAAATAATGTTAAAAGAATTTTTTTCATCATTGTTAATATTAAATCCTTATGAAAAATGTGATGGAGAGAAGTAGGAGGGAATGGTTGTGGTAAGAAAACAAAAGATTGAAAACCCTCTTGTTATGAAGGTTAATGGAAACCCTTATGGAAAACTCTTAATGAAAAACTTTATTAAAAGATGCTACGATATTAATAAGACAAATATTGGTGAAGGGATTGAAAAACCATGGTGACCACCTAATGAAGGAATAAAATAATCAACTCAATCAAGTTCACCAAATATAAACAATGAAGAAAAACCATTTGTGGTTGAGGCACTAAATTTAAGAACATTGAAACCTACCATCAATATTGTTTTTGGCTTTTTTGAATGCATGACAAAATAAGGTGGTACTTGAACATTGGAGCTTGGTGAGAATAATAACAACAAAGCAATGATGGAACATAATTTGTCAAAGTTATTTTCTCAAACACCATTATTTTCAACTCAATAGATTGTTGACTTGATTGTGCAACTAATATTGCTTATACCAATTCAAGTACCAATAACAAACGTTTCACTTATTATGATTTTACTTGTTGGAAAGTTATTACAAATTCTAAATTAGTTGTTAAAGCATCAAAATAATGATGATCTAGTGTCACACCTTTGATGATTAACCAAAGTATGTGTGTCATTTATGGATAAAATATTAATGATCATTTAAGTTATAGTATTCTCTAAGAATTCTTTGAAAGGAAGAACCATGGATTAGTTTGCCAACTATGAATCATGCACCCAAGAGCAACTTGTTACTTGGATGAGGTGCAACAAACTTTTTGATCAAGATTTAGTGAAATAAAAAATGAAAGATAAACAGTTGCAATTTTGATTATGCAAAGTAGAAAAAATATGAATCAATAAAAAATTATAATGACAAATTCCTATGATTATGTACAAGTATCCCACAACAACTTGATGATATTTGTATTAGAGAAAATTTTTAAACATGTCAACAAACTAGAATAAAGACGGCTCTTATATATTGCTATGTCACTAAAAACTCTAACAAAAGTGGCAAAATCAATAATAATGATAGAAGAAAATATCCATGTAAAAAAGAAATGCATTGCGACATATCACCAAGAATCTAATAGTGATGAATCAAATGATTTTGATGAAGAAGATCAATAACATAAACCAAAAGGGAAAAATGAAAGTGCATTTTAACACATATCAATAGGGTGTGTATTGTCAAAATTGTTATAATGAAGGTCACTATAGAAAAGAATGTAAACTTTTTAATAAATTTTGTTAAATTTGTAAAAGTGACAACCATGTTACCAATCCTTGTCCACATAAAGTGGTTAGTGGTAGATGCCTATCAACTAGTAGCACATTAGTTGAAATGAATGTGGAGAAAAACTAGCCAAAAAATCATGTCAAATTGGTGAATTTTGGTGTGCCAACAAACACTATTGAACCAATAGGTGTTGGTAAATTGATAGGATGTGTCAAAATAACAAGAGCAAAAAAATTGATAAGAAAAGTTAACATGGTAAAAAAATATAAGGAAAATCAGCATGGTAACAAAAGTTGTTAAGTCAAAAAATGATGTCGAAATATTGGTGGAACATTACAAGTTAACAAGAATAGTTAATATGATTAGGAAGTTAATTAATTTTACCAAATTGACAATCATGGAAAAACCAACATAATCAAACAAGAAAACTAAAATGATAACACAAAAGATATGATAACATAACAATTCTAAAAAGCAAGAAAGTTAGTTGTCCAATAAAGAATATTGACAAATTACAAGAATTGATGATGAACTTAAAATTCGAAATGAAGTTGGGACAACTTTTAAGGTTATGCCCACAATTAAGAAAGATGATGGAGAAAACATTATTAAAATGCAAGGAACACCAATTGCAAATTTCTACAAAGTCACCATAGCAAAAATTGAAGATTTTGATCTAGCTATGCTAGTAGTTCAAGTTTGAATTGGCAAGTTTGGAGTGAGAGATGTGTTATTGGATGGGGGATCTGGTGTGAACATTTTCTCAAAGAGTTTAAAGAAGAAACTTGGGTCCATGAGGAAACCTCAACCCACTCCATTTGCGATAAGGATGGTTGACCAATGGAAAGCGCAGGTAATTTGGTTTGATCTAAAATTTAAAAATAAACTTGGCAAGTTAAATTATAAAATCTTAGTTACTATGTTGAATATGGAAAATAAAATTGAGGCATATTTTCTGTTTTTGGGAAGATCATGGATGAAACAAGCTAAGGCGCATGATAATTGGGGTAATAACATTCTCACCTTTACTTCAACAAACATAATGGTCGCATTATTCATTATCAAATGTGTTAATGTAAAATCATCATTTTAATGGCCAAGGAACTTGGATACAAAGTTTGATTAGGAGGAAAGATTATTATCTAGTTCACAAGAAGAATAATTATTATACAATGCAATGTTATAGTTATGGCCTATGGGTGAAGTAATACTTGAGGAGTTATATTTCTTAAAGGAAATTGATTACATGGTAAGCTATAACTATAATAGAAGAGATTATGCTATGTATTTTTTTGAACATTAGTTGGGAAAAGTTTTAATCAGATGAAACTATTGATATAACTATTAAGACTAAAAATATTGATGGTTGGGCTATAACAATTGAAAAGGGAATTAGTGAAGTTACACTTAAGAGGCATGATGGCGAATCCAAAGATGTAGTGGTTAATGATATATTACCTACTACATTTCAAATATAAATCAAAGAATTATTAAAATAAATTATAAATATGTGTTTGCATGGAGTTATAAGGAACTATAGGGCAAATGCACACTTAGGTGAACCACATTTCACCAAAAAAGGTGATTTATAATGAATATCATATTATGTAGTAAGCTAAAATCTCGATAACCTCTTTTGGTTATCCTAAACACAAGCAAAAAATTTTAAAATTTGCATGACAACATTTTGGAACTCAAAGTTCATTTCAATTCATAATTAAATTTGATCCAATAGTTAGATGAAGAGGATTGAATAAAATTAATGTACATAGAGTATATAATTTATAGTTTTTTAGCGGCCATAAGGCCCGTATTTGTGGCTCATAAAACATTACCAAACAAAAGAAAACTCAAAAATAATGCAATGCCCATCTATAAAATCTCCTCCTCCTTGATATGGTAGTGGTTTTTCTTAAAAAGAAAATATTATCATGCATTTAATGTTAAAAAATGCAAAACAAACACAAATTTTGAATGAAATTTCATCCAAAACTTTAAATTTTTAAATGGTTTTAGATTTAATTGATGTATATCAATATTATACACCATAAAAACATTCACCCAAGAATTCCACTCACAACTTAGTTTTAAAGTATGTATGCACTTTTTTCAAACTTTGCAACATGTATTATTTTGTCACAAATATATCCCATACCTTCAAGCTTTTCATTGTTTATTATATTCTTAAAAATAATTGATTAGATTAAGTTTAAAGTTAATCAAGCATACTTTAAATTTTTAAAAAAATCTAAAACATGATGTCCATACATTACCAAAAAAATTAATTACAAAAAGATTATACTTGTGACTACAATTTTTGGGGGGTTTAGTGTGCTTTCACTCTAAAAGGCATTCCAAGAAAAATATGTGACCATAAAATTAAACTTATGATGTTCAAACCATTAAACAAAAACAATAAAAAATAAATTCAAATTATGCATTAAAAGTCACAAAAGATTTTGACAAATTGCTTGATGTTGGGTTCACCTATCTTATTGAAACAATCTTTGAATGGTTATCATCATTGTGCTAAAAAAATGGTAAATTACATATATATGTGTAGATCATCATAAATTGAATGTTCAAATGAATAAGGATCCATTTCCTTTACCCTTTCTGGATTTGTATTAAATTCAGTGGTTGGACATGAGATGTTTTCTTAAATTATGGATGGTTATATAGTGGATATAACTAAGTTAAACTATTTAAAGAGAAGGAAAAGACAACATTCATCTTAGAGTGGGGTGCTTATGCAAATAACATCATGTCATTTGGGTTATGTCATGTTTTTGCCACATTAAAAAAATTGGTGATTAAGACTTTTTAAAAATATTTAAATGAATTCATTCAAATTTTCCTTGATGATTTTTGTGTGTGTGGTGATAAAAGAAATCACATGAATCAATTGAAAAAATGTTTAAAAGAATGTTGAATGAATGTCATTAGCCTTAATCCTGAAAAATTTGCATTTTGTGTGAATTCAAGTGTATTTTTGAGACATTGTTAATAGTGAAGGACTATTGGTTGACCTTCAAATTTTTTTTGCCATTATTACAATGCCAACACCAACCAATGTCACAAAAATAAAGAGATTTATTGTTGTAATTGAATTCTATTGACATTACTTTCAAGATTTTGCTAGTAAGGCAACACTTATGTGCAATTTTGAAAGATGAAAATTTCAATTGAACAAATGTTTTACCAAATCTCGTTGGGGGGACACTAGTAAAAAAAAGTAGAAAATACATGAGTAAAAATATAGGGTGCAATATATTGGTTGTTGGGTAAAATTAAAAGTTAATTAATTAAAAAATAGGGTACATTTTATTCAAATAATCAATTTAATTATAATATAAGGTATGTAATAATTTGAAATAATATATTATAATTAATATATAGTGGCTTTAATATGTATATATATATAAGATAATATTAGGGTGATAAAAATAGGTTGGACAATTATCTAATAACCCCCTTAAAAATGGTTGTTTGATGCATGTAGATCCCAAAATTTACACTAACTGTCCCCCTTGGGCCAAATTTTTGGAATAGCTGAAAACATCTATGATATGTTTACTAGTATTTATTGTGTTAATTGAAAATTATAATTCCACATACATATAGATGCATCAAATTTTGCTCTTAGAACCATGTTAGTAAAAACATCCAAACAAAACCATGTTGATAGACCATTATACATCAATTGATGAACATTACATAAAGGAATTATACAACAATTAAAACATAAACATTAGCAATGATTTATGTGGTAAAAAGAATTTAAACATTATCTATTTGGTAATAGTTTCATTTTTTTTGCAAATTGTCAAACATTGTTATACTTCTAGTAAATAAACCCATAATAACAAGCTGAATTGCTAGATGGTTATTTCTATTACAAGAATTTGGTCATGTTTACAAACTAGGTCATGTTCATTCTGTACCAAATCTATTTAGAATTAATCATTGGAAACTAACCATAAAAATAGATCATCTACCTAATGGCCACTTATTTTTGGTAAATGTTGAATGGTATGGTCCAATTATTGAATAACTTAAGAAAGGATATTTTGATGATGAAATACCTAAAAAAAAAGGAAGCCAAATTGTTGTAAAGGCAAGGCCATATACATTGTATGATAGGCAACTATATAAATTAGGGTTGAATATTGTTTTATATCAATGCCTACCATCAAATGAAGCTTTTAGATTATTAGTCAGTTGCATGAAGGGTCAATTAGAAGACATTTTGGTAGTAATATTGTTGTGAAAAAAAAATTAGCATCTAGTTATTGGTGGCCTATTTTATATAAGGATATTATTGAAATGTTCAAACATGTGATGTATGCCAACATTTAGGGCCAATGTGGCAAAATGGTAAAAATCCATTTAAATTAATTCTAGCTTTTGAACCTTTCATGAAGTGAGGTATTGACTTCATGGGACTAATTAAACTAGTATCTTGGTATATTGGTAGTCAATATATAATTGTGATTATAAACTTGGGCTCCATGTTGCTTCACTCTACCAATGATGACAAATTGGTTTTTTTAATGAGAATTGACAAAAAGAGAAGTTTCATCTTACCCCATCCATGTATTTTTCAACCAAGCATGGCATATCTATTTTTCCTTTGTATTTTCCAAACAATCCAGAAGTCCATGTGCGGCCATACAAAAGAGTGTGGATTGAATTTGACCTTGTCATTATCTACTATCAATCCTAGTATAATTGATACACCTTCTATGTGTAATAGTTTCAACCATCAAGTCTCCTTTGCTTAGATAAAGACTAGACTATAGTTAATACTTCTCCAAATTTGTCAAGTCAATAATTTTACAAATACCTTGTGTTCAACACAGAAAAATGCCAACTATTTTATGATGTTAATATTTTTGTTTGCTTTCACATACCACACATATTCAATTGACTCAAGCAAAACATTTGCCTAAGATGACAATGTGGACCAAAATTTTTGTGTTAATTCAAAGGTTGAAGTGATAACACCACTTTTGCCAATGCAATTGAAGCTATACTAAACTCCTCCATTTGTCATCTCAAAAATCACCTAGTCCAATAGACTCAATTGATGTTAAAAATGTTTTTAAAAAAATTGTTCGGCACAAGAAGAAAAAGGTCAATGGGTCATATGGTGTAAAAAAGAAAGGAGGCTTTTATTTGTATCTATTGTTCTTCCAATAATACCTCATGAATAGGCTTGTTGACTTCCTTTGACTTTATAGTGTCTATTAGATCAAACCCTTTCGTTGTGCAACCCCCACATACACCTGCCAACAATTTCCCACATTCAACTTCAATGAAAGGTATGGCATACATAAAATCAGGAATTGCATATAATTAAATTTCAATGCATTGGCATTTATATTGAACATGTTAACTACAAAGAAACTCAAACATACCCAATTCTAGTTTTTTAGGTACTATGTCAATTCCAATGATGCGAGATGCATCTATTACTTTGCAACCTTCTGCAACCTAAAGGTGTCATTCATCAAAATCATTGTGAAGATGAAAAAAACACTATAGGATGTGTGCACAAACATAGATAGAAAAGAACACCATGATGAGAAGGCAACCAACCTTCTAAGAACTTAAGAAGTGCAACTACACAAGAAAAAAATTGTGAATGCAAAAATCTTGGTAGATTGACAATTGCTGATATATGCAAGGATGCATACAACCAATCCAATTGTTCCCAATCCCAAAACTATAACATTCAATCTAGGTGTAACTTTTGCAATTTCCATGTAGACCCAATCATGAACCATAAGCAAAAATCCATTACAAAAAAGATCTTTCATAATTAGGACCAAAGACTAGAGTTGAAGTGTAGTGAAGAATATTGAAGCATATACTTGACATAATTTTCTTGGGCTATGCTTGGTGAAATAACCATAGATGCTAGATAGAATATCTAATCATTTCTTAAGAATCAAAATTCTTTAAATCATATTGGTTAAATATGAATATGCATAGCTATAATGAATGTATGCAAACAAAAGGTGCAAATGCATGATTCTTGATATCCTCAATGTTGTGTCATGAATTTCTAGGACAATGAAGAATTCCATAGAAATGAAATCTAAGAACTTGAAAAGGTGATTTGTAGAAATCATGCACATCAACATATGAACCCATCATCACAATGAAAAATGGAACACCATAGATTTCTCTCACCTATGGCAATACCATATGCTCCTAGGAGGCAAATTTTGTCAAAAGGAGCTTTAGGGTTCACTTTGGCATAGGAGGCATCGTCCATCACACTATACTGGCTAAAGGTGGAAATACCAAAGAAGAAGTAAATGGGCTTGCCATCAATGTGGTGAATCTTGTTTCTTTGTTTGATAACATCACCCCAAAATCAAATTTGTGAAGTAATATATCACAACAATTGTTTTTCCCTTGTTTGTAATGGAAACATTTCCCACAATTTGCTAGCCAAACCAAAATCACATGATCCCATGGCTATACATTTGTCACACCTTTTCCAATAGTCTCAAAAATTCTACAAATTATTGAAAGTGTTCAAAATGTTAAGGTTTTTTTAACAATCCTCTCAACCAACATCAGAAAACTTGCATGTAGAGAGATGTTCTATGAGATGTTGCTACTACTCTATTATTATCTATACATCCATAACTCTCAAAAGCCTTGATAATACTCATAACAACAATTTTTGTCAAATGGAGATTTCTTAGGTCATTCAAGGTATAAAAACATTGTATTAAAATAATCCTTCCAACTCGAACAATTTGCTTGTTGAAACTATAGACTTTGTTCACAACATTTGGAAGAAGAGTTTACCCAACAACTTCATGCCCCACAATGCAAGCGAAAATGCGGTCCTCGTCCTAAACATTTTACTTATAGAAAAAATCAATCACCATCGGTAAGGAAGAAATGGCACACTTGTTGAAGGAAAAAAACCATGTGATACAATGGGTTTAGTTTTTTCACAATATTTTATGGCAAACAACAATGTTTCTCACTTGATTTCTCATGGGGTCCCTTCTTTTGATGATCAGATGAATGAAAAGACTACATACCTTGCAAGCAAGTAATAGAGATCATTTTGGTAGATGGAAGCATGAGTAATCTTGACATTGGTTCATATATCTACATAAGGTTCATGAAACAGATACCTTGACAACAACAAGTAAGGGGGGCCCATTTCTAAGGGGTGTCCTTAGGATGTAGTAATAATAATACGTACCATAGCAAGTGTAACGCTTGCTTGGTTTTTTCATGTTTTAATGTTGTAATTTAATTTGATGTTGAAATTGTAAGATTTGTTTATATAATTTTATTTTTAATATATCATGGGAACATGTGAATCAATTTGAAATTAATCCAATGAGTAAAAAATATCAAAAGCACTCATTAAACATTGAAATGTTTGTTTTTAAACAATGAAAGGACTTGTAAATGGATTTGAATTTTTTTTGAAAATGACATTTTTTGCCAAAATTTTAACATACACCTTAATAAAATAATGTGAAGATTTTTTTTTTAAATTTAAAGATTTTCTCAAAGACTTTTTCAAGAATATTCTAGGAATATTCTAGGAATATTTCCCAAAAAGTAGTTGCAAAAGTAG
>Ga0116230_10007946_pt1 | contig 10486 bp, 9 predicted proteins | sample S1TSphfallax_3_FD_88678 | JGI IMG/M metagenome (GOLD analysis project Ga0116230, IMG submission 88678) | Host-associated microbial communities from peat moss isolated from Minnesota, USA - S1T2_Fd - Sphagnum fallax MG | ecosystem: Host-associated > Plants > Peat moss > Unclassified | place: USA...
GGCATCGAATACAAAATGTTTGCACCCATGGTTATTACAGTATGCGCCGCCTTGTTAGGTTCTCTTTTAATTTCACTATTTTTAGTGCCGGTATTGAGTGTCTTTATTCTCAAGCGTCAAACGCAAGAAAAAGAAACTTGGGTTATAAAAGCCATTAAAAAACCGTATTTGCAATTACTTGGTACAGCTCTCCAACACAAAGGTGCTGCTGTGGGTATCGCTATTACTCTGCTTGCTCTAAGTTTAATTGCTCTTTGTTTTCTAGGAACAGAGTTTTTGCCTAAGCTTGATGAAGGAGATATTTTATTAGAGGTAAAAAATTTCCCAAGTATATCCTTGCCGGCCGCTATAGAAACAGCCACTCAAATAGAACAAGTTATCAGAGAATTTCCAGAAGTTAAAACTGTAGCCTCTCGCTTAGGCAGACCAGACTTAGCCACCGACCCTATGGGAGTTTTTGGTACCGATTGTTTCATCATTCTCAAACCAAAAAATTTATGGCCGCCAGGCGTAACAAAAGAAACCCTAACCCAAGCTTTGAGAGAACGATTAAATAATACTATCACCGGTGCCACTTTCAATTTTAGCCAACCAATCGCTATGCGTGTTGACGAACTGGTTTCCGGTGTCCGCTCAGATGTAGCAGCTAAAGTTTTTGGCGACGACATAGACTATTTACAACAAAAAGCACAAGAAATTCAGCGCTTAATCAGCACAGTCAATGGTGTTACTGATTTACAGATAGAAAAAATCAATGGCAGCGGCCAGATAGACATTATCCCCGACAGAGTAAGAATGGCTCGTTACGGAGTTAACATCGCAGATATGCGTACTTTATTACAGACTGCAATAATTGGTGAGGTTGTAACTCAAATAATTGATGGCAGAAAACGTTTTAATTTACGCGTTCAGTTTCCCCCCGGATCAACGTTGGAACCAGCCGACATAGGCAGTTTATTAATTCAAACCAGCAACAATAAACCGGTACCATTAAGTCAGGTAGCGACCGTTAAGGTAACACAAACGCTCGAAACAATAAATCGAGAAGGTGGGCAACGCCGAGTAGTTGTGCAGTGCAACGTACGTAATCGTGATCTGGGCTCATTCGTTAAAGAGTGTCAGCAAAAAATTGCACAATCAGTACAATTACCAAAAGGCTATTACATAACCTGGGGTGGTCAGTTTGAGAACCAACAAAGGGCTATGACGAAATTTGCTTTAGTTGTACCTCTTTCTATTTTGATTATTTTCATTTTATTAGCGTTTACGTTTAGCTCATTGCGACAAGCTGTCTTAGTGCTCTTAAATGTGCCTTTTGCTTTAATTGGCGGTGTATTCGCTCTATTGCTGAGGCACATGTATTTGAGCGTCCCAGCTTCAATCGGTTTTATTGCTTTGTTCGGAGTGGCAGTCCTCAACGGATTGGTACTGGTTTCCTATATCAATAAACTTATTGAACAGGGCATGACTGTCGACGATGCCGTGAAACATGGAGCGGAAGTCCGATTGCGACCGGTCCTGATGACGGCTCTGGTGGCAGCACTGGGCTTTCTACCAATGGCTTTATCTCAAGGAGCGGGAGCGGAAGTACAAAAACCTCTAGCTACTGTTGTCATAGGCGGATTGTGCACATCTACACTGCTAACACTATTGGTATTACCGGTAGTTTATGACTGGTTTGCCACTAGGCGAAATAACATGGGGAAAGCCTGAACGGTCCGAAATAGTGCCAAACTCCACCCCTGCTGCAAATAAACATCTTGACATTTATCCATTCCGCTGATACGCTTAGTGAATCTTTAAGCTGCCTGATCAGTTTACTTACCAATTTTGTTTGTTCGCAGAAAGCTCGTTTCTCTTAATAAGAGCAATTTTCGGTTCTTTCAATGAATCTCAATAACATATTCAACAATTACCAGCGATTTTTCAAAGAACACATAATAGCCAACCCTAAATTCAAGTGGTACCCACGGATCGTTTGGACTATATCTTTTGCTTGGGCAGGGACACTTGTCATACAGAGCGTTCCTTATTACACAGCAATCGGAAAAGGAGAAACAGCTTATAAAGCCGGCGATTATGCAGAAGCAGAAGAACAATTTAAAATTGCGCTCAGCGAATCTCAGCATTTTTCTACAACAGATCTTAGATGCGCCAAGGCTTTAAATAATTTGGCCGAACTCTATCGTACTGAAGCTCGCTACAAAGAAGCAGAACCACTTTACTTAGCATCAGCAAGAATTGGCGAACAACTTCCCAGTCACTGCGAAGAGTATGCTATCGGCGTCAGTAATCTAGCTTCCTTCTATCGTGATGTCGGTAGATACATAGAATCAGAAAAGCAATTTAAATTAGCTTTGCAAATTTGGGATAGATGTATCAAGAAACCGAATGATATCAAAAGAGCCGCCATCATAAGCGGACTTGGTAAGTTATACCGCGATCAGGGCAAATTCAAAGCAGCTGAAGATCTTTACAAGCAAGCACTTACAATTAAGACAAAAGCCCTGGGAGCAAACGATCTTGAAATCGCCGCAGTATTAGACAATCTAGGTGGCGTATATCGAGACGAAGGTAAATATGCGGACTCCGAACAATTATACAAGCGTGCATTATTTATTGATCAGACGGCATTGGGTCCATTTCATCCTTACGTTGCCACTGATCAAAACAATCTAGCCGGGCTTTACAGAGATAGGCACCGTTTATCAGAAGCCGAGCCACTTTATCAGCAGGCATTAGCAACACGAATTAGAGTATTAGGTCCAACACATCCTTTAATTGCCAAAACTCTCACTGGTCTGGCGGAAATGCGCAGAGCTCAGGGAAAGCCCATTGAAGCAGAAAACTTGCTTTTAAAGGCAATAGCGATTCAGACTAAATCGCTGGGACCAAAACATCCAGATTTAGCCACTACTTATGATGTACTAGGGATGCTTTATCTATCAGAGCACAAATATATAGGGGCCAAAACAGCATTGGCTAAGTCGCTTAATATTCGCCAAGCTCTGTTGCCTGCTGATCACCCCGATATAGCAGCCTCGCTTTCGCATCTCAATTCTATTTAAAAAACTTTTTTAAAATATCGATAGTCTTTGGAATAACACCAATAAGAAATGAAGTTCGAGCAAAGCGATTATTCAATACTTATCTCCTAGTTTTATCTTGATAATTAATTATTCTGAACAAGTTTGCCCTTGCTTTGTTGATCTTTGCTGAACGCCGGATACATCAACGCATTGGCTGCCGCGTCAAAGGGCGCTTCTGCAGTGCCAGTAACGACAGCAAACGGTAGCCAAAACGCTCCTGCCAGTATTTTTTTTGTTTTGCTTTCCGAATCGCCAATCATGCCATGAACACCGTACCATTCTTCATACTTGGATCTGCGCACCACACAAACCGGTGTACCTATAAAAAAGGCTGTGGTGATGCCAAAGATTTTTTTTGATAATGTAGCCTTTTTGACTACGGTCTGCGCTTGCTTATTCGCTACTCCATCACTTTTTGAAGATAGCTCGCTCGCGTTGGTAGGAGTTTCGGCATCATTGCTTATTGATTCTGCTGCCAATGATGGACAAACTAAAAAAACAAAAATTGAAGCGAGCTGTAGCAATACAAACTGATTTTTTTTCATAAAAAAAATAAAAACCTCTCCATCCACTCTAATGGCTATTGCTATTTGGTCTGCGGACTGTGGGGTTGACTTGATCAACTGGTCCGGTGCCGATTCCTTTAAAATCAAATGTGGTGCCTTTAATCGAAGCGATGGAACCTGTAACGTCTTCCCAGACAAGTATCATCTTGCTGCCGAGTAAAGTTACTGCAGGGTGTATTGAAAGTCCGTTTGTATGGGTTAGATATAAAACGTTTGAGAAATCATCGCCATTATCCGTTGATACCCTTGCATAAATATCAGGTTTAGATAATTTCAAGCTCGAATCAGACCACACAACAGAAACTCTTCCAGCCTCATCTGCTACAACCACCGGTTTACTCGATACCCCTGGAGTGTCAGAAATATTGATAGGCTTGTCAAATTGTCCATTGCGACCTATAGCACACCAGATATCAGGGGCATTCACTTTTTGAGAATAATCAACCCAGCATAAAAATATTTTTCCCTTGGACCCGCAAGCCAACCACGGGTGATCAGACATTTTAGGAGTATTACTCACATCAATGGGTGCTGTCCAAACATTGTTTGCCTTTCGCACATAAAAAATGTCAGGGCGTTCTTCACCAGAAGTAGTATCTAGCCAGGAACAGTGCACGGTGCCATCCTTGCAGGCAATAATTGTTGGCTCACTGGAAATTCCTGGCGTAGGACTAATGCTTACACACGGTGACCAAGTTTTTCCATCAGTAGAGCATGAATAGAAGACATCCGGACGTCCATCCGTTGGTCTTGTATCTACCCAAACGACGTGAATAGAGTTATCAGGACCAGCAGCGATAGCTGGTTCACTGCAGATACCAGTGGTATGCGAGATGTCTAAAGCTTTAGTCCATGTCTGTCCCCAATCAACTGACCGAGTGAAATATATATCCGGATGCAATTCTCCTGATGATGTATCGCGCCAAACTACATCAATGGCGCCACTCTTTTCAACAGCAATTGCAGGTAGAGTTGATACGCGGGCAGTCCTGGAAATGTTTAAAGGCACTGTCCAAGTCTTTGCCATATCGCTACTTTTAGAATAAAGTATTTCCCTAAAATCAGAACCCTCTGAATACCCTTCAAAAACTACGTGAACATTGTTAGCAGTATCTACAGCTATACGCGGTTGCCTTCCTTGAGCAATATCAAAAACCTGGGCTGCTTGGGTCGCATATCCATTTAAGACAATCGCTATAGTTGCTACTACTAAAATTATTTGCCTCATTACCATATCCTCGTTATCTGGGGGTTCCCCATGGTTGGGTTTCTGGCTTATCTGGGTTTGGGTGTAGACTTGTTTTTGTCGTCACCTTGGGCATTTCTTCTAAATTGCCTAAGCTAAATGCTTCCTTACCAAATGGTTTATCAACTGAGTAACGAACCGCGTTCCTAACACCACATATAGTGCCCTTTATTGGACCTGCCACCGCTGCGACAGGAATTGAATATAAAGCTCCCCAAAATTTATAACTATTACTATCCTTCTTAAATTCTTTGACACACCCCACGTACTGGCTACCGGTGTTTCGCACTATGGCAATTGGTGTTCCAACTAAGGCGCCGGTAGCCATATTGCTTGCACTTAGTGACGCATTGCCAATATTTATAGGAAGACCAGAATCAGCCAATATAGGTGTCATCGCTAATGCACTTAAAGCTAGAAGGCTCAGACTGATTGTAAAAATCTTTTTCATGCAAATTCTCCAATATCAATTCTTAGAATCTCTGAATTAAGTCAGCGCCAAATGTAAATTGGTATCTTCTATGACCATTGTCCCAGGGTGAACTATAGTTATCCAAAGCACGTTCGTATCTAATTTCCGGACGTATGGTTAGCAAGTCACTAAAGTGATGTATCCAACCTATTGTCCAACTTGCATAATACCCTGGGAAGCCAGTTCGCCAGCCTCTTGGATCCATAAGAATATCAATCGGGCGAACGGTTATATAATCTCTGTCAGTGATCTTGGTATTCCAATAACTAACAATTCCCCAGGCTTCAGAAAAACCTGGAAGAATCTGACCTGGCCCCGTCAACGCGTAATATGATCTCGGCGGACCATTATTTACTGTCCCGCCTTGTAAGGCGTTAAAAGTATAAAGAAAATATCCTTCCGTAGCAATATGGAATCGCCGGTTGAATCTATGAAACCAGGTCAGATTAAACTGTTGCAAATTGTCTTTTTCGCCATACAACCTGTACTGTCCATTATTAATTGAATTACAGCCACCATAGAGCATGTCTTTGTTATTACGTGCTTGCCAACGAAGAAGTAAGCTTCCTGTAGGAATTGCTCCCTTAGCCCAAGGAGCAGTGTCTGCCCCCGCAAAAATACCGGTCTGTACCATCCACGACTCATTAAGCTTAATACTAGCGAGAAGTCCTGTTTGTGTGTAGCAATCATAGTCAAACATCAATGAATGCGTCCACAAATAATTATCTGGTGCTAATTGGGCTTCAATATCTGGCGGTGAAATATAACGTCCAAGTTTAAGTACCATACCGTCAGCAATTTTAGGTATATAGAGACATGTGTACAGTTCGACTGGATCTAATCCGTACAATTGATTATGTCTCAATAATTCGTTGCTAGCCGGATACCATCCCTGAGAGGTCGTCCAACGATAGTCAATGCCGTATAACCAGGTGGAGCGAAAACCCCAATCCATGTGCTCAGTCTGTACAGTATCTGGCACCCTCTCCGCCCGGAAGACCAATTGGTCCAACTCAATATGATTCGGCACTGTGAAATAGGATAGCGGTATGTTCGAATGACGAGATGTGCTGTAATCGACACCAGGGTTCGCCCAACCATATATCTTGATTCTATTCTTGGCTAGAAACGGGCAGGTCTTATAAATGGCCTTCTCTAGAGGAAACATCTGGTCCTGGTCTGGGATACCAATTTGTAACTGACTGGCAATTCCAATATATTCGGTGCTTGGAAATACTGGATCAAGCGGAGCTGGCAAGCCACGGCGTAAAGTACCCTCCGGTGCAAAAGGAGTTGACGAGTTATTTACTCCTCTGTAAGGATTAGCAGGAACAACAACTCGCCCTTTTAGTTTTTGCCCTTGAGTAGCGGGATCAACCCTCTCAATTGGAGGGGGTTGCTGCGATAAGCCGGACTGGGCTACGTTAGCAGCAGGCGAAGTATCGGCCTTACTAGAATTTCTAGTAGCTGTAAGCGCTCCTTGAGCTGAGGCGCTGTCGGGACTCGCCAAAATTTTGTGCAGAGGCAACAGTAAAGTCGTCTGCTCAGCAAATGTAGGCTGCACTTGCCAGTTAACAAGGGCAAAAAGCAATATCACCTTGACTAAGTCTACGCAGACAGCAATAAACTGTGGTGTCCGTTTAAAGCAGCGCATGATGTTGAGTTTAGTACAAAAAGGGCAGTAATATAAACGCCCCATCAAGTTAGCATTTACCTTTAAAACATGTATGAGAAAAGTTATACTAATTTACTTGAGCGTAAGAATAAATACGTTGGACTGAAAGCGCTTTTCCATAGCTTGGCAACAAAGGATGAATCTATGCAATTTGTTAGAACAGTTATCAGTCTGTCTTTAGTACTGCCTTTAGCACTCCAAGCTTTGGCCAACGATACAAGCAAGCAAAAAACTACTGTTTCTCCAAGCAATCACCGATCGCAAAGTCAGGGGAAAGCAAAAGCTAATCTTAAACAACGTAAACCTATTAAAACTGCGGGTACCAAAACAGCAAACCCGTATTCGATATCCCGTCCTTACGATCCCAACAACCCTCCACCAATCAGCGAAAAAATCCATCCCGTATCTAGCAACGCTCACTGATTACTCTTCAGTTCGTGGAAGTTAGCCAAGGAAAAAACGCCAAAAATTAATCAGAGTAAATGTGAATAGCGTAGAGACTGTTATGATTTTCCTTGTGATTGGCCTGAAATATTTCGAGCGCCTAAACTCTCTCAAAGGAGAACTGATGAAAGTTCAATGTCTTGTTTTAATCGCTATTTGTTTTATGTGCTTCAGCCCTATACTACCCTGCTTGGCTGAACCAGACAGTGATATCCCTCTTCATCTGCAACCTCTAAAATATCCGACAACTGTCAACTCAAGATTCGACAAAGTAAAACACGTATTGAGTAAGCCTCATACTAAACATTCTCGATCTGTTTCTACTGTACTACAGCAAGTACATACTAAAATCAGCGAGACAAACAGCGTTCCCCTCTAAATTACGCTGATTCAGAATTGCTGATGGGTGCTTATGTCTGCGCAAGATTTTTTATTTGTTTTATCAATAATTGTACTTTTCTATTTGGCCGAGCTTTACGCCAAAGCATGCGACCGTTTGTAATCATGATAAAAGAATTTGATTTAATCCTAGGCGCATTTGCTGCCGTGGGCTTGGGCATTTACTTGCTTTATGCTCTCTTACATCCGGAGAGTTTTTAGTAATACTTAAAGAGGGCTATGACTTCAATCGGCTGGATACAAATAGTTTTTTTTGCTCTAGCACTTTTGCTTCTGACTAAACCTCTAGGGCTTTATATAGCCTATGTGGTTGAGAGCGAGGACAAATCGCTGCCGTCCTTGCTCAGGCAATTTGAAAATAGAATACACAAAATTTGTGGTGTCGATTCATCTTACGAGATGTCCTGGGTTGAGTATACCGCAGCCATGCTTTCCGTTTCTTTAGTCTCCTGCCTGTTCTCATATTTGGTTATGCGATTACAGGGATTGTTACCTCTAAATCCAATGCACTTTAGTACTAGGGAAGCGCCTGGTTTTGCTACAAATATCACACCCGATTTAGCATTTAACACAGCCCTGTCCTTTACCACTAACACCAATTGGCAAGCGTATGCCGGTGAGACTACCATGTCTTACTTGTCACAGATGCTGTCTCTTGCTTTTCACAATTGGCTTTCCGCGGCGGTGGGTATTGCTTGCGCTATGGTATTAATTCGTGGGTTTAGCCGCAGTCGATCTGACACCATTGGCAATTTCTGGCGGGATTTGATGCGCATCACTTTTTACGTTATTTTTCCTCTAACATTAATTTGTGCCCTTTTAATTATTAGCCAAGGCGTAATTCAAACGTTCTCTCCGTATGCAACCGCTCTTACCTTAGAAGGAGCAAAACAATTAATCGCTCTTGGCCCAGTAGCATCTCAAGAAGCAATTAAGATGCTTGGCACCAATGGTGGTGGCTTCTTCAATGCTAACAGCGCTCATCCTTTTGAAAATCCTACACCTTTGACCAACTTGATTGAGATGATTTCCATATTTCTCATTCCCGCTGCTCTAACTTATACTTTTGGCCATCTGGTAAAAGATACCCGTCAGGGCTGGGCCTTGCTGTGCACTATGTTTATTTTGTTTTTTTGCGGCACCGCTGCATGCTATGCCTTCGAATCTTCCGGCAATCCGCTTATTGACGCCTTAAATATTGAGACTTCTACCCAAAAATTAGGCGACCTCGGTGGCAACATGGAAGGTAAAGAAGTTCGCTTTGGCTTGGCCAATTCGTCACTATTTACTGTAGTTACTACCGACGCTAGCTGCGGTGCGATCAATTGCCAACATGACTCATTGATGCCATTAGCAGGAATGGTACCCCTTATCAATATGCAATTAGGCGAACTCATCTTTGGCGGCGTCGGCGCGGGGCTATACGGCATTATTATTTATGCCATTTTGACAGTATTCATTGCTGGCTTAATGGTGGGACGCACACCAGAATATCTTGGTAAAAAAATTGAACAAAAAGAAGTTAAGATGGCCATGCTATTTGTGCTGGTAGCTGCCTTTTCCATGCTGATTTTTACTGCCTTAGCGGTGTCCATTAATTTACCATCTGGTAGTACATTGAATCCACCCGGGTGTCCTACTAATAATGTGAATAACTTTGGCCCACATGGCTTCTCTGAAATACTGTATGCCTTTTCTTCTGGTACTGCCAATAATGGCTCCGCTTTTGCCGGGCTCAACGCCAATACTCTTTTCTACAACACCTTGATAGGGCTCTCCATGTTTATTGGTCGATTCTTTATGCTTGTCCCTGTTCTAGCTTTAGCGGGCTCTCTGGCTGCAAAAAAACTAGTGCCAGCAAGCAGCGGCACCTTTCCCACTCATAGTTGGCTTTTTATCAGCTTATTGATCGGAGTAATATTGTTAGTTGGCGCTTTGACTTTTTTCCCAGCACTCTGCCTCGGACCAATTGTCGAACATCTGTTGATGCAAAAGCATGTGGTTTTATAAATAATGACCGACTTAAATATAATTCCGACCAAACGCAAAATCGCTCTCTGGCAGCCCGAATTAATAAAGCGCGCTATTCTCGATGCGCTCTTGAAACTCAATCCACTAGGGTTAGCAAAAAATCCGGTTATGTTTGTGGTGGAGATTGGTGCTATTTTAACTAGTATTTTATTTGTACACGATTTAATAGACCATAATTCCATGTCCGATCTTATTTACAAGGGACAAATAAGTATATGGCTATGGTTCACAGTTCTATTTGCCAATTTTGCCGAAGCCATGGCCGAAGGACGGGGCAAAGCCCAGGCGGATACATTGAGACGTAGTCGGCAAGAAACTACCGCTCGCCTAGAAACCGGTAAGGATAAACACGAGGTGATCCCTGCCACACAGCTAAAAAAAGGGAACATAGTCCTTGTGCAAGCGGGAGAATTAATTCCCGGTGATGGAGATGTAATCGAAGGAGTAGCTACTGTCAACGAAAGCGCTATAACGGGGGAATCAGCTCCCGTTATTAGAGAAAGCGGTGGTGATCGCAGTGCTGTTACTGGCGGTACCACCGTACTGTCAGATTGGTTACGAATA
>Ga0116230_10007947_pt1 | contig 10486 bp, 6 predicted proteins | sample S1TSphfallax_3_FD_88678 | JGI IMG/M metagenome (GOLD analysis project Ga0116230, IMG submission 88678) | Host-associated microbial communities from peat moss isolated from Minnesota, USA - S1T2_Fd - Sphagnum fallax MG | ecosystem: Host-associated > Plants > Peat moss > Unclassified | place: USA...
CGCGCACTTCGGTCGGCGATCCGGCGGCGTGCACTTTGACGAGCGCACGCACCTCGACGACCGCGCTCACGCCATCCGCCGCAGGGCTTCGGTCGGATCGAGGCGCGCCGCCGCGAACGCGGGCACGAGCCCGGCGAGCGCGCTGAGCACGAGCGCGAACGCGAACGCACCCGCGACGAGGCGGGGCGTCAGCGCGAAGAGTTCGAGGTTCCCGCCCGCCGCATTGTGCGCGTTCACGAGCGCGATCACGATCGCGCCGGCGACGATCCCCACCGCGCCGCCGAGCGCGCCGATCGTCGCCGCCTCGACCAGAAACTCGCGCATGATATCACCGTCGCCGGCGCCGATCGCTTTGCGAATGCCGATCTCACGCGTGCGTTCCGTGACGGCGATCGTCATCGTGTTGACGATCGAGAACGCGCCGACGACGAGCGCCACGAGCGCCGCGCCGAAGATGATCCCATCGAAGACGGCCGTCGCCGCGTTGAGGTTGGCCGCGCTCGTTTTCGGATCGTTCGCGTTCAAGCCGGTCTCGAGCGAGATCTTGCGCGCGAGCAATCCCGTATCGGCGCCGGGATCGACGACGATCATCAGCGCCGTGCCTTCGACGTTCGGTAACCTCGCGACGAACGGCGGCACCTCTTGGCCGAGCAGCGCGCGCGCATCCGCGTACGGCACGACGATCGCCGCATCGAAGATCGTGAACGATCGTTCGATCACGCCGACGACGTGAAACGAATTGCCCTCGAGCGCGATCGTGCTGCCGACGCTCGCCCCTTGCGTCGTCGCGAAATCGGGACCGATGACGGCCGCGCGATCGTCGGCCGGCCGCAGGTCGCGGCCACGCGCGATGGCCGGCGTACGCGACGCGTACGCGCGCGCCGCGGGCGGAAACCCGAAGATGAGCGCCGGCGGTCCGAACCGTCCGTCGTTCCCGGTCGAATATGGCAAGATCACTTCGGGAACGACGCCGCGCACGCCGCGAAAGTGCCGGATCATCGCGGCCGACCGCTCGAGATTGCCGCGGCCGCTCGCATCGTCGGCGAGCGGCGCGAACGCGAAGATCGCGCCCGTGTTGAGCGAGCTCGAACCGGCGACGATCGTGTGCAGCCGTTCGGCAAGCCCGCCGACGACGACGAGCGCGAGGATACCGATCGCGATCCCGGCCGCCGTCAGCGACGTGCGCAGCGCACGGCTGCGGAGGTTCCGGAGTACCGGTGCGATCATCGCGCTATTTCGCCCATCACGCATGACTTCGGCAGAGGCGGCGCGGCCCTTCGTCGAAAAATGCGCGGCAATGACGATTACGCGCGGGTGTTTTCTCTCGAGCTCGACGGCGCTCGTTGCGGCAAGGATGCTCCCGGTGCCCGCTGATGCGCGACCGGCCGATCTGAAGCCGCACAAGCACGGAATCAACGGCAGCCGCCTCAACCTGCACACGCATTACAACTTGAAGTTGCGCATCCTCGACGGACCGGATTGGAGTCTCGAGTCGGCGCGCGGTAGCGTGGTGTTCCTGAACTTCTTTGCAACCTGGTGTCCGCCGTGCCGCGACGAGACGCCCGAACTCATCGCCTTCGGCAACGCGCATCCGGAGGTCACGGTCGTCCCCGTCGACGTGGGGGAACCGGATGACACGGTTCGCGCGTACCGCAAGAAATACGGCGTCCCGTTTCCGATCGGAATCGATCGGAACAGCAATTTCTATGATGCGCTCGGATGCGGCGGCTATCCGACCACCTTCATCTTCCGGCCCGACGGGCGTCTCTCGTGTGCGCTCCTGGGCGGCGCCGATCGCGCCTTATTCGAAGAAGAACTTCGCTACGCGCTCGATCCGAGCCGCGACCCGAGTCCGAGCCCGGAGCCGAGCTCGGAACCCGCTTGATGCGCTAGGTCTTGGCGGCTTCCTTGGCGCGATAAAAATCGCCGCGGGTCGACGGGTTGGGTCCGGTGCCGGCGGAGTACGCGGCGAGCGCCTTCACGTAGAGGGCGTTCTGCTGGTGCTTGGTGAGTTCCGACCAGGGGCGGTCGAAGCTGGGTTTGGGCGGGTGGATTGTGCGTTTGGCGGCCATGACGCTACCTGCGCTGTGCGGCGTCCATCCCCCTCGGCGCTAGGGATCGAGCACCTGGGGCGCCCGGCGGAACGGGCGCTGGTAGAGCGCGAGCGTCGCGCGCGCGTGGCTGCCGCCGCCGGGCCGCTTCGCGACGCTGAAGTCGTCGCTGAGTTGTTCGATCATGAAGAGCCCGCGGCCGGATTCCGCGTAGACGTCGCGCGGCAGCGCGGGAACGTGCTGGAACCCCGGGCCCTCGTCGAGCACGTGCAAAACCGGCGCATCGCAGCTCCAATCGACGGTGACTTCGACGGCTCCGGGCGCGTAGCGCGCGACGTTCCCGACGAGTTCGCCGAAGACGGCCTCCGCATTTTGGATGCACTCCGCGTCCGCCTTACGCCGGCGCAACCCGTCGGTGAACGAACGCCGCGCCGCTTGCGCTTCGAGCCCGTTCGTCGCATCGAAGATCCAGCGCTCGATCCCATCGGGTGCCGTCGGCCGATCGCCGTCGACCGCCGTGATGCGCAGGACGAGTATCGCCACGTCGTCGCTCGCCGGATGGTCCTCGAAGACGGCGTCGCGGATCGCACGCGCCGGATGCGCACCGCCGAGGAGCACGCCGTCCGCGAGCAGATCGCGCAGCGCCGCTTCCCCTTCGGCCGGGCGCCGCATCAATTCCGTGAGTCCATCCGTGTAGAAGACCAGCGACGAGCCGGACTCGACCTCGACCGTCCGGCCGAACTCGCGCGAAACGTTCCGCAACCCGAGCGGCAACCCGCCGTCGGAGAGTAACTCGATCGAACCGTCCGCGCGACGCAACATCGGCGGCGGATGGCCGGCGGAGGCATACGCGAACGTGCCGACGATCGGATCGAGGACGCCGACGAACGCCGTCACGAATCGATCGGGATGCTCGAGCCGCAACGCACGGTCGGCGGCATCGAGCATCAGCGCCGGATCGGCGTGCACCTGCGCGATGCCGCGGATGATCTGGCGCATGTTGCCCATCGTAACCGCGGCGCGCAAGCCGTTGCCGGCGACGTCGCCGATCGAGATGACGACGCGCCCATCCGCCAGGCGCACCGCATCGTACCAATCACCGCCGACTTGCGCTTCGTCGCTCGCCGGAACGTACACCGCATCGAACGTCACGCCCGCGACCTGCGGGAGCGCCAGCGGAAGCGATGCTTCCTGGAACGATTGCGCGACCCGATGTTCGCGTTCGAACAGCCGTGCGTTCTGCACCGCCATCCCGGCACGCCGGCCGAGTTCTTCGAGCACCGGGATATCGTCGGGCGTATAGCGGCGGCCGGAATCGCCGTAGACGGCGGCGATCGCACCGAGCGTGCGGCCCTGTGCGGAGAGCGGGATACAGGCCGCGGAGCGCGTGCCCATCTCTTGATAGAGACGCGTCTCCGCATCGTCGGCGACGACGTTGTCGATCACGTCGAAACCGATCGATTCGATGATCTCACTGCGGCCGGTGCGGATCACGCGTGGCGTGCCGGACGCCGCGTTCGCGTTGAGATGGATGCGACCGACCATCTCCTGGGCGCGCCGCTGGCGGGCCGGATCCCAATGGGCGAACGCCGCCGTCTGAATTCGCCCGTCATCGGTTCTGAGCTCGATCTCACACCAGTCGGCGAAGCGCGGCACGGTGATTTGCGCGAGGCTGTCCAACGTCTGCTCGAGATCGAGCGACTCGGCGAGCACGCGCGCCGCACGCGACAGAAACTCGCGTTCTTCGACCGCGCGGCGCACGTCGTGAATGTCGGTGATGCTGCCGGTCCAGCGTTGGATCGTGCCCGCGTCGTCGCGCTGCGGCAGCGCGCGCGCGGTGTGCCAACGAAACTCGCCGTCGCTGCGACGCAACCGGAATTCCGCGGCGAACGGCAGCCCCGTTGCGACCGAGACCTCCCAGGCCGCGACGGTATCGCGGTAATCGGCCGGATGCACCGACGCGAGCCACCCGCGGCCGTAGCCATCCTCGACGGGCTTGCCCGTGAGGGCCGCGTAATAGGCGCTCAGGAACGTAATCGCGCCGCTGCCGTCCGCCTCGAGGACGATGTAGGGCATCGACGCCGTCAGCGTGCGGAAGCGCTCTTCGCTCTGCCGCAGATCGTGCGTGGCACGTTCGCGGATCGCGGCCGCATTGAGCTGCGCGTAAACGCGCGCCAAGAGTTCTTCCGAAGAAAACGGTTTGGCGACGTAGTCGTCGGCGCCACGCTCGAGCCCCTCGATCGCCGCGCCTTCGCCCGCGCGGGCGGAGAGCATGATGATCGGCATCGTCGCGAGCGCCGGATCGTCGCGAATGGCCTGCACGAGCGCAAACCCGTCCATCTCCGGCATCATCACATCCGTTACGACGAGATCGAAGGCTCCTTCACGGAGCGCCTGCAGCGCCTGGACGCCGTTGCGCACCGGGACGACCTCATGATGCGCCGCCAAGATGCGCGTCACGTACGCACGCAAGTCGCCGTTGTCGTCCGCGAGCAGGACGCGCGCGGATTTTCCGCCCGCTTCGGGCCGCGCGAGCGCGGCATCGGCACGCACGATCGTCGAATCGACGTCGGCCAGATACTGGTCGACCACGGTCGCATACGCCGTCGTGCGTACGTCATCCGCGATCTGGGCCGGATCGAGATGCTCGCGCCCGAGTGGAAGTCGAACCGTGAACGTGCTCCCGGCCCCGGCGCGGCTCTCGAGGCTGATGGAGCCGCCATGCAGCCGCGCGAGCTCGTCGACCAGCGCGAGGCCGATACCGCTGCCTTCGTGCGAGCGCGACTTCGCACCACGCACGCGCCGGAAGCGTTCGAACACATGCGGCAGATCCGCCTCCGGAATACCGATCCCGGTATCGGTGATCGCCAGCTGCGCGTCATCGCCGGCGCGCACGAGCGAGACCCGGATCTCTCCCGTATGCGTGAATTTCAACGCGTTCGAGAGCAAGTTGAGGACGATCATCTCCCACATCGAGCGATCGACGAACACGCGATCGGGCAGATCGATCTCGACGACGAAGCGCAACCCGGCCGTCTCGACGGCCGAGCGGAAGAGCGCGCAGAGATCGATCGTGACCGCGGCAAGATTCGTCTCGACGAACGTCGCCTCGCTGCGCCCCGCTTCGAGCCGGGCGAACTCGAGCAGCGTATTGACGAGTTTGAGCAGCCGCAGCGCGTTGCGATGCGCGGTCTCGAGCAGCGGCGCCGCTTCGGGAGCGGCATCGCGCTGCAACTCCGCGAGCGGGCCGAGCATGAGCGTCAGCGGCGTGCGGAATTCGTGGCTGACGTTCGAGAAAAATTCGATCTTCGCGCGATCGAGTTCGGCCAGCGCTTCGGCGCGCCGGCGTTCGTTCTCGTACGCGCGTGCGCTCGAGATCGCCGCAGCGATCTGCCCCGCGATGAGTTCGTAGAACGTCGCATAACTTTCGTCGAACGGCTCGCGCGGGTTGACGCCGGCGATGAAGAAGCCCGCCGGTTCGTAGGCGATTCCGGATTGAATCGGAACCACGACCGCTTCACGCGGCGGTTCGGACCACGGGCCGGCCGGCACGCGCGCGAAGATGTCCGCGAGGTTCGTGATGCGCACCAGCGACCCGGACGCGAGGGCTTCCCGCAGCGGCAGCGGCGTCTCGGCACCGTCCTGGAGCGAGATCTCATCGAGCGCAAAGCGTGCGGCGGCGCCCGCAAGCCCGGAGGAACCGGCAAGCCGAACCCGCTTGCCGTCGTCCTCGAGCAGGTAGATCAGCGAGAACGGAACGCTGCGATCGTAGCGCGCGATCGTCGCGGCGGCAACCGTGCACTCGTGCTCGGCGCTCCGGGCTTCCGTCCCGTGCGTCGCGAGATCGCGCAAGAGCAAGATGCGCCGCTCGCCGATGACCTTCTCCGTCGTCTCTTGGACGATGCACAAGACGCCGCCGACGCCGTGCGGCGCCGTGGGATCCGGCATCGGACTGTACGACCACGTAAAATAGTATTCGCCGACGTAGCCGTGCCGATTGATGTCGAGTAGCACGTCTTCGTTCCACGTCGCCGGGCCGCCGTCGTAGATCGAATCGATCTGCGGGCCGATGACATCCCAGATCTCGGCCCAGCAGTCGCGGGCGCTTTGGCCGAGCGCCGCGGGATGCTTGCCGCCGATGATCGGCAGATAGGCGTCGTTGTAGAACTGGATCATCTCCGGTCCCCACCACACGATCATCGGAAAGCGGGAGGCGAGCATGAGATCGAGCATCGTCCGCAGTTCGAGCGGCCAGTGCTCCGCCGGGCCGAGCGGCGTCTGCGCCCACGCGGTGCGCGCGATCATCTCGCCCATGATCGGCGACGTGAGAACGCGACCGGAATCCATCGTACGGACGCCCCAAGAATGTGCGGTCATCTGCCGATCAGCATTCCCCGCTCGGCTGCTCTCGCAAACCTCACCGTTTACGCGAGCAGCGCCGCGATCGCGCTGCCCTTGGGGCTGCCCAGCCCCGTACACGCATCCCAGCCCGGCGTGGCAGCGAACGCCCCGTTCGTTCCGCTCGTGATGTCGTTACACGGCGCCGGCGCGGCCGCGTAGAGTGCCGTGTTGATGAAGCCGGCGTCGGTGCCGTTGGCGGCGTTCGTGCGGGCGATCAAAGCGGCCCAGAGCGGCGCGACGGCGCTCGTCCCGCCGATCTGCGTGCTCGTCCCGTCGACGACGACGTTGTAGCCCGTTTCGGGATCCGCATCGCCGCACACGTCGGGAACGCCGCGCATCGTCAACGCCTCGCTCTGCGTCCCGCGCTCGGCGCGCAACCCGTTTTGATACGCCGGCAGCGCGAACATGGTGCTGATGCCGCCACCCGATGCGCCGCCTTGCGCGCCGTCGTTCCAGACCGTTTCGCTCGCGATCGCCGTGCCGTTTGCGTGCAGCGTGGTGCCGCCGCAGCCGAGCGCATGCGGACTCGACGCCGGGAAGTCGACTTCGGTGGCGTTGGCGACACCGTCGCTCGAGCCGTTGTCACCCGAAGCGATGCAGACCGTGATGCCGAGCGTCGCGGCCGATTGGAACGCTTCGTCGAATTGCGTCATCGTCGCGGGCTCCCAGGTTGATTCGGGTCCGCCCCAGCTAATCGAGATGATGCTGGGCTTGTTTGCGGTATCGTGAATGGCCGTCGTGATCGCGTCGAGGAAGCCCGCATCCGTATTCGGCGTGAAATAGACGGCGATGCGCGCGCCCGGCGCGATCGAACCGGCGACTTCGATATCGAGCATCACCTCTCCGTCGGGACCATCCACCGATCCGGTCGGCGCGTTGGTCGCGCCGTCGACGGATACGGCGGTCACGACGGGCGGCGTCGTGATGCCGAGGCTCGTGAAATACGTCTGCAGATCTGCCGGCTCGTAGCCGCCGCCGAGCTCGATGAGCGCGATGCATTGACCGCTGCCGGTTCCGGCCGGAAAGTCGTAGAGCGCGGCGACGGCCGGCGGATTGTACGAGACGGCCGCCAAGGCCGGATCGCGTAGCCGGAAATGCGGCTTCGCTTGCGGACGGCTATCGAGACCGAGCACCGCCGCAACGATGCCGTCGAGCTCCGCCGGCATCGTCATCGTGCCAAGCCGCCGGCGATACGTGCCGCCGGGATGCGCGCACGTTTCGAAATCGACGCCGAGCGCGCTGCGGAATTGCGCGGCGGTGCCCGATACGATCACGGTGCGGCGTTCCGGTGCCGTTTGCACGACCGACATCCCGCTCCGCTGCGCGAACGCGACGACGGCCGCGATGTCCTTATCGCTCGCGCCGTACCGTTCGGCGAATTCCGCGTGACCGATCCGCGCGCTGCGATCGCCGCGCGCGACGGCGTCGAGCCGGTGCGTGAAATCATCCGGGTTACGGCGATTCAAGATGAACGTGACCGCGAAGCGCTCAGCGGAGTCCGTCTTGCCGACCGTGCGCGATCCCGGAAGCGCTGCGCGCTCGGGTTGACCCTGGTTCGAATCGTTCATGCTTCCACCCTCATACCGCAGATTGCGTACCCGAACGCTACCGCGCGCCGCGCGCTTCGTCATACAAGCAAGCGATCTCATTCGCTGGGGAAGAACGAATCGATGCAAGACGTCGTGTACTCGAAAATTCCGTTCCGACTCGACCGCCTCCCATGGAGCCCATGGCACTGGACCGTCATCGTCGGACTCGGGATCACCTGGGTGCTCGACGGCCTCGAGGTCACGATCGTCGGCAACATCGCGCCGACGCTCAAGAGCGCGAACGGCCTGGGCCTGAGCGACACCCAATTCACCGGCGCGGCGACGGGCTACCTCATCGGCGCGGCGATCGGCGCGGTCTTCTTCGGCTACCTCACCGATCGGCTCGGACGCAAAAAATTGTTTCTGGTGACGCTGGGGTGGTACGTTGCGCTGACCGTCGCGACGGCGTTCTCGTGGAACGCGACAAGCTTTCTCGTCTTTCGTATCCTCACCGGTTTCGGGCTCGGCGGCGAGTATGCGGCGATCAACTCGGCGATCGACGAACTGATCCCCGCGCAGCGCCGCGGGGTCGTCGACCTCGGCATCAACGGAACGTGGTGGCTCGGAACGATCCTTGCGAGCCTCGGCTCGATCGTGCTGCTCGATCCGCGGTTCGTCCCGCCCGCGATCGGCTGGCGGCTCGCGTTTGGCCTCGGTGCGATCCTCGCGATCGCGATCTTCTTCGTGCGCAAGAACGTACCCGAGAGCCCGCGCTGGCTGCTCACCCACGGCCGGAACGACGACGCGGAACGTGTCGTCGGCGAGATCGAGGCGACCGTCGCGCGCACGACCGGCAACGCGCTGCCCGATCCCGGCGACAAGACGATCGCGATCGATCGACGCCATCGCGCGACGATCGGAACGATCGTTCGAACGATGGCCGTGAACTATCCGAAGCGAACGTTCGTCGCGCTCGCGCTGATGTGCACGCAGGCGTTCATCTACAACGCGTTCACGTTCACCCAGGGCCTTATCTTGGGCACGTACTTCCACGTCCCCGACGCCGCGATTCCGTATTTCTATCTCCCGTTCGCCGTCGGCAATCTCGCGGGGCCGCTGATCCTTGGCCCGCTCTTCGATTCCGTCGGGCGCAAGACGATGATCGCGGCGACGTACATCCTCTCCGGCGTGCTGCTCTTCGGGACCGGTGTGCTTTTCGCGCACGGCGTTTTGACCGCGCCGACGATTACCGTGTGCTGGATGATCGTGTTCTTCTTCGCCTCGGCGGGCGCCAGCGCGGCGTATCTCACGGCCAGCGAGATCTTCCCGATGGAAGCGCGCGCGCTCGCGATCGCCGTCATCTACGCGATCGGCACGCTCGTCGGCGGTGCGATCGCGCCATCGTTTTTCGGCGCGCTCATCGCGACGAAGTCGGTGCCGAACATCGTCTTCGGCTACACCGTCGCGGCGGCGATCATGGTCGCGGGCGGCACGATCGAGGCGCTCTTCGGAATCGCCGCGGAACGCAAGAGCCTCGAAGAGATCGCGAGCCCGCTCTCGGCGTCCGCCTACCTGGGGCTCGGCGACGGCGCCGGATGAGCACCGGTGATCAAACCATCGGCGAGCGGAACGAGCGTCGATCGATCGCCGAGCCGCACGACGTAGTGCGCGAGATGCGGCACGTGCACGCACGCGAGCCCTTTCTCCGCGCTCGTGCAATCGAAATCCGGCGCTACGAATGGCCCGCTCCCGTCACCTATGGCGTCGATCGACGTGAGGTCCGTGCCGAGCAACGTACAGATCGCATCCGGTGCCTTCGGACATTCGATCCGCGTGACGGCCGGCGCGCGGACGAACACGCCGGGCACGTCGGACCACGTGCTCGCACGCTTCGTGTCACCATCGACGAGTTGAACTTGAAGCCGGCCGAAGGCGCGGTCGCCGAGCGCTGCGCCGGCGCGCACGATGACTTCGAGCGCCGCATTCCCGAGCTGATGGAGATCGTCCGCGGGCAGGTCCGCACCCAGGGCCGTATCGACGGCGTCGCACGGTCCGGCCCGATCGGGTGCGTGCCGCAAGCGCACCGTCGTGTGCGGCGGCACGGCGTCGCGTAACGCCAACATCAGCCGCACGGCATCGGTCGAGAGATGCATCGGCGCATCCGGCAGCACGTTCAGACCCACGATCGCCGGGCGCGGCGCATTGACCGCGAGCGTGAACACCTCGCCGGCGGACCCGTTCGGGCCGAGCAATTGCGCCGAGATGCTCTGACCGGGTTCGAGCCCGGAAACCGCCGGCCCGGTGAAACACGCGCGCTCGGAATCCGATGTCGCGACCTTCGCATACGTCACGCCGGCGAAGCGTAACGCGCCGATGCGTTCGAAACCGTTTCCGGTGAGCGCCACGAACCGATCGCCGAGTCCCAGTGCCGGATGCGAATCGGCAGCAACGCGCGCGGGGCCCGCGGCGATCGCCAGCGGAGCGGCATCCTCGACGATCGTGTGA
>Ga0116230_10007949_pt1 | contig 10484 bp, 7 predicted proteins | sample S1TSphfallax_3_FD_88678 | JGI IMG/M metagenome (GOLD analysis project Ga0116230, IMG submission 88678) | Host-associated microbial communities from peat moss isolated from Minnesota, USA - S1T2_Fd - Sphagnum fallax MG | ecosystem: Host-associated > Plants > Peat moss > Unclassified | place: USA...
TAGATGTGGGAAGAGGTTTCCCTCCTGAGGGACGTAACCGATATGGCGCTGCTCGGTCGGCACAAAACGCCTCGAGTCGTCGACGACCGTGCCACCGATCACAATCCGTCCGGCTTCGATGCGTTCGAATCCAGCGATACAGCGCAACATGGTCGTCTTGCCACTGCCCGAAGGACCAAGGATGGCCGTGAACGAGCCAGGCTCGACAGCCAGGTCGATGCCGCCGAGCACCGTCGTGTCTGCGAAGGACTTCTCGATCCCCACGATCTCGAGTCCGGCGCTCATCGTCTCTTCGATCCGGGAAGACGATCGAAAAATCGTGAGAGCGCATAGCTCGGAACCGCAGCAATGGCGATCATCGCAAGGGCAAAGGGTGCCGCCTGGCCATAGGAGAGATTCTGCTGGTACGCCCAGAACTGCGTGGCGAGGGTCTGTGCACCGGTCGGCACGAGGATGAGCGTGGCAGTGAGCTCGGTGGCCGCCGAGAGGAACACCAAGCAGAAGGCGGCACCGAGGCCCGGCGCGACAAGTGGAAGCGTGACTCGCCACAACACCGCAAGCTTCGAGACGCCGAGCGATCCCGCTACCTCTTCCAGTGCCGGTGGCGCTTGAAGAAGCGAGGTACGCACGCCGACCAGCGCCAGCGGGAAGAACAAGATGGCGTAGGCCACGACGAGCAGAGGTGCACTCTGATAACCGAAGCTGGCTACGTAATGCTCGGAGAAGTAGGAGATCGCCAGGGCGATCACCAGTCCAGGCATGGCAAGCACGAGGATCGTGCTGCGCTCGAGCGCGCTGTGCAAGCGTCTCGGGTGACGGATCGTGAGCAGGGCAACAGGCACTGCGGCGAGAGTCGCTACGAAAGCTGCCGCAGCGCTGTAGCTCGCCGTGGTCAGTGCAGCGGAGCCGACAGACACCCCCGAGACCCCGGACGCTGCCCCTCCCCCGCCTTGGAACATCCAGTAGATGCACGACCCCACGGGCACGCCGAGGGCAGCGCCAGTGAGCGCCACGAAGCCGACGAGCACCGGAGCCGTGGCCAACCCGAGCCGCACGGGCACCAGCGGGCGGCGAGACCCTCGCGTGGCGTGGTCTCGACCTCCCCCCCGCACTTTGGCTTCTCCGACGACGAATACCAAGCTGATCACCACGAGAACGAGGCTCAGCGCGCACGCCGATGCGGTGTCGAAGCCGACCGAGAACTCCGTGAAGATCTCCGTCGTGAAGGTCTGATAGCCGAGAATCTGAACGGCTCCATACTCGGCGAGCACCACCAGCGTGACGAGTAGGCAGCCTCCGAGCAGCGCCCGGCGCGCCTGGCCGAGGGTGATGCGAAAGAACACCGACAACCGTGATGCCCCAAGGGCACGTGCCAGCTCCTCCTGGCCAGGATCTGCTACGCGCAAGCTCGCCGCGACGGGAAGATAGACCAGCGGGTAGACCGACAGCGTCATCACGACAACTGCCCCCCGAAAGCCCTGCATCCACGTCCACAGCGACGCCCACCCGAAGCTCACGACAAAGTCCGGGATGGCAAGCGGCACCACCACGAGGACGGCCCAGATGTGCCGCCCGGGGAGATTTGTGCGCTCGACACCGTAGGCCGCGAGTGTTCCTACGACAGCACACAGCACGCAGACGACGACCGTCAGCCTCACGGTGTTCCAGAGCAACTGAGCGGTGAGCGACCGATCAATGAGGTGCCACACCGAACCCGCACCCGATCCGTCGGCCTCCACGACAAGGAAGATGAGTGGCAGCGCCAGCGCCGCCACGATGATCACGCTCGTGCCGAGGAGGAGCTTCGGTCGGCGGGTGCGCCGCCCTGCCGATCCGGCGCCTCCTCGGTGCTTTGCGGTCGGGTGGGGATGGTCCGTGGGCCCGCCGACGCCGGCCGTCGCTTGTCGCGTAGGCAATATCAGGCTCACCTGATAAACCGTATCAGGACCACTTGATACCGTCGGCCGTCGTTTCGAAGACTGGAGACCTGCCATGACCCCATTGCCAGTCAGGCACCGTGCGCGACGCCGGCTCGGTCGAAGTCGTGGCGGTCAACTCAGAACACTCAGTCCACTCAGAACACTCAGTCCACTCGGCCGGATTCTGGCGGTGACAACGCCTGCGGCATTGGCGCTCTCGGTCCTGGTCAGCGCGTCGTCCGCCAGCACACGTCCCCAGTCGACTCAGTCCCTCAGGACACAATCGCACGGGACTCGGTCGCCCAGGGCTCAGGCTCGCAGTCAAGGAGCGACGACGATCACCCTCTACAACGGTCAGCACGAACAGACCACCGACGCGCTCGTCGCCGCGTTCGAGAAGGCTCACCCTCGTATCAAGGTCGCGGTACGCAGCGACGACGAAGACACTTTCGACCAGCAGATTGTGGCGGAAGGATCACGTTCTCCCGCCGACGTGTTCTACACGGAGAACTCCCCGGCCCTTGAGTACCTGCAACAGCGGGGCCTGCTCGTCAAGGTCGACGCCTCGACGCTCGCTCACGTGCCAGGTCGATACAGCTCCCCCAGCGGGGAGTGGGTGGGCGTCTCGGCCCGGTCGAGCGTCATCATCTACAACCCCTCGCTCATCAAGCGATCGGCACTTCCGACGAGCGTCCTTGGGCTGGCCAAGTCTCGCTACAAGGGCAAGATCGCTCTGGCTCCCGGCGAGACGGACTTCCAGCCCATCGTGACGTCGGTGCTCGATACCTACGGCAAGGCAAAGACCATCGCATGGCTGAATGGCATCAAGGCCAATGCCCAAGGCCACATCTACCCGGACAACGAGACCATTACGAACGACGTCAATCGTGGCGAGGTCGCTTTCGGCGTCGTCAATCAGTACTACTGGTATCGACTGAAGGCCGAGATCGGCGCTTCGAACATGCGCTCGGCGATCACGTACTTCGCACCTCACGACCCTGGCTACGTCGTGGACGTGTCAGGCGCTGGCGTGCTCAAGTCTTCTCAGCACAAGGCCGCCGCACAGACATTTCTGGCCTTCCTCGTCTCGAAGGCCGGCCAGGAGATCATCGCCCACTCGACCAGCTTCGAGTACCCAGTGGGCTCGGGTGTGAAGAGCGCGCAGCCTGAGACCCCGTTAGCCGACCTGCGGCCGTATCCGATCACCGTTGCTCAGCTGGGAACCGGCTCCGCGGCCATTGCGCTCCTGCGGGAGGTTCAGCTCCTCTAAAGCCGCACGGTAGGGCTGCGGGTACACCCCTCGTCGACGCTGGCGTTCACCACGCACAGCGCCCCAGGAGGATGCCATGGCTGCCATTACCGGACTGCTCGATCTCGACGTGCTCGCGATCGAGCCATGGCGAGATCCAGTCGTCGAGGCGCTCGGCCATGATCCACGTTCGCTCTACGTGGAGACGTTTTGGCTGCCGATCCTTGGCCCTTCGACCACCCTCTTGCTACGGCGGCTCGCCACGTGTCTCGAGGCATCGCCTTCTCGCTGTGCCATCAATGTGCTCGAGACCTCGAAGGCACTCGGTCTCGGAGAGCGAATGGGGCGCAATGCACCGTTCATGCGTACGGTCGCACGAATGATCGACTTCGAAATGGCACGGCCCGCCGGGCCGGGAGCACTCGGAGTGCGCACGCGCATCCCACCGTTAGCCCGGCGACACCTCGCCCGTCTTCCTGTGGCGCTTCGAGAAGAACATGACCTCGTTGAGCGGATCACTCCACCTTCGTGTAACGGTCCTGGCCCTTCGTGTAACGGTCCTGGACCTTCGTCGGACGACCCTTCGTCGAACAATCCCGGTTTTGCCGACGCTCCCGTGAACATTTCCGCTGCGCCTTCCATCATCGAAATGCGCCAGCGTGCACGCCAGCTCGGGCTCAGCCTGGCTGAACTTGGTGAGGACATCGATGCCATCGAACGGCAACTCATCCGCTGGCGCTTTCATCCCGCGCTCGCCCGTGAATGCGCGACATGGGCCCTCGACCAGCACAGCTCACGGAGGGTGGGCGTCCTGCCGTTAGCCTAAGGGAATGGCAAAGAGCTATCTCGACCTGCTGAAGGAGCGGGTCGTCATCTTCGACGGCGCCACCGGCACGAATCTCCAGATGCGTGAGCTCGGCCCTGACGATTTCGGCGGACCTGCCCTTGAAGGTTGCAACGAGGCGCTGGTGCTGTCCCGACCAGATGTCATTCGAGACCTGCACGCGTCGTTTCTGGAGGTCGGGGCCGACATCGTCGAGACGGACTCGTTTGGGGCCTTTCCTACGGTGCTCGCCGAGTATCAGATCGCCGATCAGGCCTATGCGATCTCCCGACGCTCAGCCGAGCTTGCGCGTGAGGTCGCCTCGGCATATTCCACGCCAGATCGGCCGCGTTTTGTGGCGGGAAGCATGGGACCGGGGACGAAGTTTCCGACACTCGGACAGATCCCGTTTGCCGAGCTGAGGGATGCCTACGAAGTGGAGGCGCGGGCCTTGATCGACGGCGGCGTCGATCTGCTGCTTGTCGAGACGTGCTTCGACCTGCTCGGGGCGAAGGCTGCGCTCGTGGCATGTCGGCGAGCGATGCACTCGGCGGGGCGCACAGTTCCGCTGCAAGTCCAGGTGACCATCGAGCTGACGGGCCGGATGCTGCCCGGAACCGAGGTCGCCGCGGCGCTGTGTGCCCTCGAAGGTATGCGGCCCGATGTCGTCGGGCTGAACTGCGCGACGGGACCGACCGAGATGTACGAGCCGCTCCGATACCTCTCCGAACACTCTCGCTTGCCGATCTCCACGCTCCCTAATGCAGGGCTCCCGTCGGTCGTCGACGGGCGGATGCACTACGACCTGACACCCGACGAGCTCGCGGACCACCTCTACAACTTCGTCACCGAGCTCGGCATCGGTGTCGTCGGCGGCTGCTGCGGCACGACGCCCGCACACATCGCAGCTGTCGTGCAACGAGTCGGCGGACTCGAACCGGCGCAGCGCGAGATCGCCCATGAGCCAGGTGCAGCGTCGCTGTACAGCTTCGTTCCCTTCGCCCAAGACCAGTCGTTCCTCGTCGTCGGCGAGCGCACCAATGCGAACGGTTCGAAGCGCTTTCGAGAGGCGATGCTCGAGGGTGACTTCGACACGACGACCGAGATGGCGCGAGATCAGGTCCGCGAAGGCGCTCACATGATCGACGTCTGTGTCGACTACACCGGCGCCGACGGCGTGGCCGACATGTCAGAGGTGATCAGCCGTCTCGCCACCCAGGCGACCGTGCCGATCATGGTTGACTCGACCGAGCCGGAGGTCATTCGAACCGCACTTGAGTGGCTCGGTGGTCGGGCCGTGTTGAACTCGGTGAACCTCGAAGACGGTGATGCACCCGGCACCCGACTTGACGCGTTTCTCTCGCTCGCAGCGGAGCACGGAGCAGCCGTGGTCTGCACCTGCATCGACGAGGAAGGCCAAGCGCGCACTGCGGACTGGAAGGTTCGCGCTGCTCGTGCTATCCACGACCTCGCCGTACAGCGCTATGGGCTGGAACCGTCGGACCTGTTCTTCGACCCCCTCGCACTGCCTTTATCCACCGGAATGGAGGAGAGTCGGCGCGACGGGATCGAGACCATCGAGGGTATCCGTCGTATCAAAAGCGAGCTCCCAGGGGTGCATACGATCCTTGGCCTGTCCAATGTCTCCTTCGGCCTGTCCGGCGCAGCACGCCAGGCGCTGAACTCGGTCTTCTTGCACGAGTGTGTCATTGCCGGACTCGATGCCGCAATCGTGCACGCTGCTCGCATTCTTCCCCTTCACAAGATCGACGAGCGGGTCCGCGAAGTCTGTCTCGACCTCGTCTACGACCGGCGCAGCGATGGCTACGACCCACTCCAGGAGCTGATCGCTCTCTTCGAAGGTGTCTCGAACACCGCGTCGTCGAAGGAGGACCGCAGCGATTGGCCCGTCGATCGTCGACTGCACCGCCGCATCGTGGACGGCGACCGAATCGGACTTGAGGACGATCTCGACGAGGCCCTTGCCTCCGGCATGACAGCGCTCTCGATCGTGAATGACGTCCTTCTCGAAGGCATGAAGGTCGTAGGCGAGCTCTTTGCCTCGGGCGAAATGCAGTTGCCGTTCGTCTTGCAATCCGCGGAGACGATGAAGGCCGCCGTGGCACGCCTCGAGCCCCACATGGAGCGCTCCGACAGCTCTGGTCGTGGGAGTGTCGTGCTGGCGACAGTCAAAGGTGACGTGCACGACATCGGCAAGAACCTCGTCGACATAATCCTTACGAACAACGGCTACACCGTGCACAACCTCGGCATCAAGGTCTCGATCGCCGACATGCTCGCCAAAGTCGAAGAAGTGAAGGCCGACGCGATCGGCATGAGCGGCCTGCTCGTGAAGTCCACACTCATCATGCGCGAGAACCTGGAGGAGATGAACCGCCGCGGGATGGCGCACGTCCCTGTCCTACTCGGAGGCGCAGCATTGACCCGCAGCTACGTCGAGCGCGACCTTCGCACCATCTACGACGGAAAGGTCTTCTACGGCAAGGACGCCTTCGAAGGTCTGCGCACGCTCGAACGGCTGATGGACATCAAGCGCACCGGCGAGGATGACCCCGCCTTTGGCACCGAGCTCACGGGTCGGGTCTTGCCGCCACGAAAGAGCGCGCTGCTCGCAGCGGTCGATCTGACAACCTTGCCTGCACGATCGCCCGAGGTCCAGACGGACAATCCCGTATTCGAGCCCCCGTTCATCGGTACGAGAATCGCCAAGGGGCTGCCCCTTGACGACATACTCGCCTATCTCAACGAGACGGCCTTGTTCCGCAATCAATGGGGCTATCGGCCAGAAGCAGACGAGAGCGATGCGGAGTTCAAAGAGCGCGTCAGGGCCGAACTACGGCTACGAATGGACGAGGCCAAGTCCGCTGACGTCCTGGTGCCCCAGGTGGCTTGGGGGTACTTCCCCGCAAGTTCCGAAGGCACCGATGTCATCCTCTACAGCGACGTCGACAGGACCGCCGAGATCGGGCGTTTCAGCTTCCCTCGCCAGCGTGAAGCACCCTTCCTGTGCATCGCCGACTTCTTCCGGCCGACGAGCTCACCTGAGACCGACTACATCGGACTCGTCATCACCACCATGGGGGCACGTGCTTCGACCCATGCGCGCACGCTCTTCGAGGCCGATCGCTACCTTGACTACGTTGCCCTTCATGGACTGTCGGTCGAGATGACCGAGGCACTGATGGAGTACTGGCACCACCGCATGCGCGAGGAGTGGGGCTTTGCCTCCGAGGACGGTCCTTCGCTGACGGGGCTATTCCGCCAGAAGTATCGAGGCGGACGGTATTCGTTCGGCTATCCGGCCTGCCCTGATCTTGCAGATAACGCAACCGTGGTGGAGCTGTTGCGTGGCGAACGGATCGGCGTCTCCATGAGCGACGAAAGTCAGCTCGATCCAGAGCAGACCACCCTTGCGATCGTCTGTCACCACCCTCAGGCGAAGTACTTCCTCGCCTGAGCAGCATCGTCACGGGTCACGATGCAGTTACCACCGGCCTTCATTGCCCGTTCGAGACGTGCGAGGCATGTGTCGATGAGCGCCGCGACATCACCGTCTTCCACCATGGTGGCAACGCCACAGCTCGCCGTGACGAGTTCGCTCCCTGCCGCAACACGCCAATCGAGCGATTCCAGGTGGCGGCGCAGCGCCTCAATGATCGCAGCAGATGCCGTGGCATCGAATCCCGGAAGTGTCACCACAATCCTGTCGTCGCCCAGGCTTGCAACGAGCCCCTCCGGCTCCACGACCGAGCGGATCGCATCCAGCGCCACGTGGACGACGCTGTCGGCATCGGCATCGGCCACGCCCCGCTGAGTGTCAGCGGCATCACTGCGATCCAGGCAGACGAGCGCCAGCGACCACGGGCTTTCCCAAGAGGTCGCCTCGGTCTCGAGACGCGCCAGCTCCTCGTGCACCATGCATCGGTTCTCTCCGGTGCCAACGGTTTCTAGGTGCGTCGTCATGAGATCCCCTGAGCATCGCCTGCCACGGCGCCATGGTAGTCATCCTTCGGCAAATATCCCACTGATAGCGTTTTTTTTGCTACGTAGTGTGATTTGATGCACCGGCTCAACACACCTTCGCCACACCGCACGCCTCAGCCGATAGCGTCGGGGCGTGGCTCGTGATGTGACCGATATGACCTTTCAAGCTGACGTCTTGGCGCGCTCCGAGGAGCTGCCTGTCGTCGTGGACTTGTGGGCACCGTGGTGTGGTCCATGCCGCACGCTCGGGCCGATCATCGAACACGTCGTCGACGCCGCCGAAGGCAAGGTCGAGCTGGTCAAGGTCAACGTCGACGAGAACCCGCAGATCTCCCAAGCGTTCCAGGTCCAGTCGATCCCTGCGGTGTACGCCATCCACAAGGGCAAGATCGTCGACTCCTTCATCGGCGCGCTGCCCGAGCGTGCCGTCCAAGAGTGGGTCGACAAGCTCGTCCCACAGCCGAGTGAGGCTGACAATCTCGCTGTCGCCGGTGCGAATGCCAGAGATGCGTCGCTGTTGCGACAGGCGCTCGATCTTCAGCCTGATCATCCTCTGGCGGTGTCAGCACTCGCGGAGATACTCGTCGAGGAGGGAGCGATCGACGAGGCACTCGCTCTGCTGGCACGTATCCCGGAAAGCCCCGAGACGAGGCGTCATGCTGCACGTGCCCGACTCATCGCGAGCCACGACGGCGAAGTGCCCGACACGACGAGCGACGACCTCGAGCAGCGCTTCGCTGCGCTGCTTCCGCGCGTGAAGGACGACGAGAAGGCACGCCAAGAGTACGTCGATCTTCTCGAGGCCATGGACCCCGACGACCCCCGTCGCGCCGCCCTGAGACGCTCGCTGTCGTCGCAGCTGTTTTGAGCGAGGACCTCTCGGAGTCCTCGATCCGCAGCGCACCCCGCTGGGAGCTGGTCCTCGGCGAGCGACACTACGACCTCACGACCACCACTCTCGTGATGGGCGTGCTCAATCGGACCCCCGACTCGTTCTACGACCGCGGTGCGACCTTTGAACTTGACGCACTGCTCAGGCGTGCCGAGCAGCTCGTGGACGACGGTGCCGACCTGCTCGACATCGGCGGAGTGAAAGCCGGACCGGGCGAGGCGGTCTCCGAAGCCGAAGAGCTGACACGGGTGATACCGACCGTCGAAGCCCTCGCCTCCCGCTTCGACGTGCCACTTTCGGTCGACACCTGGCGCGCTGCGGTGGCAGACGCTGCGTTCGAGGCAGGGGCCGTGCTCGGGAACGACATCAGTGGCTTCGCCGACCCCGACTACCTCGGCGTGGCGGCGCGCCATCGTGCGTCCGTCGTAGCTACACACATTCGCCTCGCCCCCCGGGTACCTGACCCCGACCCCCGCTATGTCGACGACGACGTCGTCGGTGCCGTGCGGTCCTTCCTCGTCGAACGCATGGAGCGAGCTGCGCTCGCAGGATTGGCACGCGACCACATCGTGGTCGATGCCGGCTTGGACCTCGGCAAGAGCCCCGTGCAATCAGTCGAGCTGCTTCGGGCGTCTGCGTCGCTTGCGGATCTTGGGTCGCCACTGTTGCTCTCGGCGTCGAACAAGACCTTTCTCGGTGCACTGCTCGGCCTCGAGATCGGCGAACGACGAGATGCGTCCCTCGCGGCATGTGCGCTCGGCGTCGCGCGGGGATGTCGGATCGTGCGCGTCCACGACGTGCGAGGAACCCGCCGAGTCGTCGACATGCTCGAAGCCGTGCTGGCAGCATGAGCTCGAGCGAGCAACCTCCTCGCGCCTATCTCGTCCAAGGTGCCGATCCTTCCCTGTTGAGCCAGGAGCTGTCAGCGCTGCTCGCTCGATTGCTCGAAGGCAGCGGCGGGCTGACGCCGGTCGAGGAGTACGGCGAGCCAGCGAAGTCCGACAATCGTTCGGAGGAAGTGTCGGCTCTGGGCCCTGCCCTCGAGGCGTGCCGGACGCTTCCGTTCCTGGCCGACCAGCGCATCGTCGTGCTGCGCGACGCGAGCACCGTCGATGCCCTCGGGGTCAAGGAGCTCATTTCGTATTTGGAGTCGCCGCTCGAAACCACGGTCTTGGTGCTGGTACATCCCGGAGGTGCCGCTCCCGCAGCACTTGCCAAGGCCGTGCGCGCTGTAGGGACCGTCGTCAACGTCGTCCCAGCGCCGATGGCTCGTGCTCGGACCGAGTGGTTCGCTGAGCATCTTGCGAACGCGCCCGTGAGGTTGACGAAGCCGGCGATCAAGCATCTCGAGGAGCACCTGGGCGAAGACCTCGCCAGACTCGAGGGAATCCTCGGTGCCCTCTATGCCTCGTACGGTCCGGGGGCCTCGCTCGGCCCCGATGACATCGCTCCCTTCCTCGGTGCAGCCGGTGGCGTGGCGCCGTGGGACCTGACGGATGCCATCGATCGAGGTGAGGCGGAAGCAGCCCTCAGCGCACTGCACCGCATGCTCGAAGCCGGTGAGCGTCATGCGTTGCAGATCCTGGCGACGCTTCA
>Ga0116230_10007950_pt1 | contig 10483 bp, 10 predicted proteins | sample S1TSphfallax_3_FD_88678 | JGI IMG/M metagenome (GOLD analysis project Ga0116230, IMG submission 88678) | Host-associated microbial communities from peat moss isolated from Minnesota, USA - S1T2_Fd - Sphagnum fallax MG | ecosystem: Host-associated > Plants > Peat moss > Unclassified | place...
CGCCCTTGCGGGCATTGTCGAGGAGCTTCATTAGTTCCGGCCGCTCGGTCTTCGCCCCAGATGCCTTCTCCTGATAGACGCGGGTGCATTTGGCGTTTTTCAGCGCATCCATCTGCAGATGGGTCTCCTGGGCGTCCGTTGAGACGCGGGCGTAGCCGATTTTCATGGTGCAAAAACCAAAAACATGAGGCTCTTATGCACCATAGTTTTGCAACTGTTTTTGGCGGTTTCCCAGCCTCTTGCCGGTGGCGAGCGGCCAAGGTGCAAAAACAAAGGTTATTGCAACATGTTTCGCATTGCAGATTCACCGCCAAGCACGCGTTCCAATGCGTCTGCTCACCGGTCCCCTTACTGGCGGGTGTATTCGGCCCGAACTGAACCCTGTAAGAAAAGCTCCGGAGGTTGGCCGAGGGTTTTCATCGTAATGAGCGCGATCTTTTGGTAGACGTCGGCCCGTCCAAACTCGATTGAGTCAAAAGGAAGCCCTTTCTTCCGCTGATGTTCCTCCAGAGCGATCTGCTGCTGTACCTGGTCGGCAATCAGATGGAAGGCAGTTTTGTATTGTTCTAGCTTGTCCAGGGCCTCGCTTTGTGAATTGGACATGGCGCGATTGTATCGCCGATTTTGGCATCCCGGATACCATGAAACACCCCAGGGATGGAAAAACTCGTTTGCAGCAACGCAGCTAACCCATCGTTTGCGGTCTCTGCAGATGTTCGGGCCTAACGAAGAAATGCGTGGTATCCTCGCAATGAGGAAGGGGTCTATGAGAACCGTCACAAACAGCCAGGAACTCATTGTATGGGCCGAAAAAGGCACTCTGGCTGAGGCCAGGGATACATTTTCCCGATTTGACGCCTCATTCCGGACGATTCCATCGGCGGCTTCGAAGAAGGATATCCCAGCCTCCAAGGTTTCACTCTTCTATTTGAGCGATGCGGAGCCCAAGGCGGAGGTTGAATCCATTCTGAAGGCGATCAAAGAACACAAAACCTCGTTTGTGGTTCTCTACACGCCCCATCACTCCCCGGAGTTTGCATTCCGCATGGGGAAACTGGTGGGGAAGCATTCTCTCGACAGCGCCGATTGGGCCTTCAGCCTGCGTCACGTGGAACAGCTTCTCCGTGCCCGGAATGTGGTCGCTCACCGTGCCGATAATACGGCGGATGCTTTCGATATCGCCGCGGCACGCAAGCGGCTTGGCCTCACCCAGGAACAGATGGCAAATGCGCTGAATGTCACCACGAGGACGCTCCAGAATTGGGAGAGCGGTGTCGGAACAAGCCAGATGCCCAAGAAGACGCAAGATCTCCGCGAACTGCTCGGACTGATGGACGATTATGTCCTCGCTCCCAGGGAGAGGGCGTGGCTGGATACGCCGCTGCCGGCAGTCCAGAATCGGCGTCCGGCGGAGGTTATTTCTGGCGGCAAACTGCGGGATCTGATCGTCGAGTTTCAAAGGCTCAGGGAAGGGCAGCCTGTTTGATTTTCAGCAGCGACGAACTCAGCGCGATTGCGGAGTGGGCTGCGACCGCCGAGCCTTTGAAGGGTGATTACTATCGCAGCGTCGAATATCGGTACATGGACCCGCAGGAGGTGCTGAGCGGAAGAGGCGCGGCGCTTTACGGTGGCCGGTTCGCGTCGATTGGAACCCGAGCCGCCTTTTTGGCGGAGTCCGACAGTGCTGCTTCCGGGGAAGTGCTGGCACGAAAAAAGCGTCTCGGGGGCAGTCCTCAGATCACGCTCGACAAGTACCCGCGCATCGTATTTGGTGTGTCGGTTTCCCTGGAACGGGTGCTGGACCTCTTCAAAAGGGGATTTCCCAAGACACTGGTGCCCCTCCGGCAGAGATGCCTTGCCCCGGACGATCTCACCCCGTCGATGGAATTGGGCGACCTGTTGCGCGCGCGATCCATCCAGGGACTCGTCTTCCGGAGCGCGGTAGGCTGCGGCAAGAACCTGGTGGTCTATCTGGAGCATTGTCCGGCAGATGCGCTGGAGATTCACAATGCCGCAGAACTGATGAAAAAGATGCGGCAAATTCTCAAGACGCCCCAGTGAAGGCTGCCGTCGCTTCTGATGAATGAGCGGCTATTGTGCCCAATGTCCTGAAAAGATGCTTTGCCCTTGCACCGAGATAGGCGTAGAATTTCCCCATAGGTGTAGCGCAATCAAGTATTCTGACCTACTTTAAATCCGAATACTTTAACCAAGGCCGTAAGGCAGCCTTCTCTTTGAAATGCTCTTCATACGGGCTGATCTGCTCTTCAGGGAAACTTATCTGGATTACCTTAATATCAGACACGTTTGCAGGTAGACCGACACCATCATAAGTTTTATCCTCGGCGAGTCGCGCACGTCTTTGCGCGTCCCAATTGAGATAAGTGGCTACTGCCTCTTCAAGCAGCTGTCCTACGGGGCGGCCGGATTGATGAACCCATTGGTCAACCCGGGCTTGAAGTTTAGGATCTGTAAATTTGATTTCTAGGCCCAATATAGTGCTTTCCTTGAAACTAAACTGAGTATACCGCCGGGGAGTGAAGCCGCCCCAGCAATGGTCTGAACGTCTTTGCGTCAATCGAGATTAACTGCTTGAAGTTTTGGAGCAGCAGAAGCTGCTGATCCAGTTTGGAGAAACACGAGTGCGTAGGGTCAGGCCCGGCAACATTGTCGAAAACGCTCCGCATCGGCCTTGCTAACCAGCTATTCATAGCGGCATTTTATGAGACGCACCTTCACGCGCGGCGCGCCGCCGCTTGTCGTAGATCTGGGTGGTGGTGACGTGCCGGTGACCGAGCAGTTCTTTGACCTCCATGATGTCCACGCCGGAATCGAGCAAGAGCGTGGCTGCCGTGGCGCGCAGAGAATGTGGCGTGTAGACGCATTCCATGACCTTGCTGCCGTCGGGCAATTCCCGTTCGCGGAGGGCGTTGGGAAGCTTACCCAAGTATTCCTTCAGGATGGTCCACATAGTCCGCGGTTCCATAGCAGTCGCCGCCAATTCTTCGGTGTGCGAATGCCGGCGTTTATCATCTCTCGATTCACTCGGCCCTCGGCAGAGCACCGCTGGCAGCCTGGGAAGAAGGAGTCACAAGAAACAAACAGCCTCTCCGCCACCCCCCGGATGAGAAAGAGTTTTTTCTGGATTTCTTGCCAGCCGTCCCGCGGCGAATTCGGAGGGATGGGATTCACTTCCAAAGCATTCTTTATTGGGACAGCGTTTTAAGTCCCTGGGCGGGACGCCTCGAAGAGCCTCTGCTCGTCAAATATGATCCCCGCAATCTGTCCCGCGTCTATGTGCGTGATCCCGCTGGCCGCCATTGGCCGGTGCCGTACGCAAATCTCGGCCAGCCGCCCATTAGCCTGTGGGAATTGGAGGAAGCGAGAAAAGAGCTGGGCAAAGAGGGCAAGCGCACACATGCTGAAAAAGCGATCTTCGCCAATATTCTTCAGCAGCGTCAAATCGTGAATAAGGCGGTGACATCATCCAAACAACGGCGGCGCCAGGAAAAGATCCCCGCTGATTTGTCAGCCACCACGCCACCTGAAAAGCCCAGCGCCGCTCCGGCCGAGATGAAGCCGTACCCGGTAGAAATCTGGGAGGGCGATTGAAGCCCGAAGACCTTTCCCATCTGCAGCCAAACTGCCGGGATGCGGCACTGCTTAGCAATGACGAGCGTATCCACTGGCTTCGCCAGGAACGCTGGATACAGTATCCACGGGCAGAGCGAATTCTGGAGCGGCTGCTGGACCTGGTCGATTATCCGGCGCGTGATCGCATGCCTTGTCTGCTGATCACCGGTGCAACTGGCATGGGCAAGACCCGGATCGTCGAAAAGTTCCTGCGCGACAATCGTTCCCACTTCGACAAGAAGCTTGGGAAAACAAGAGTGCCGGTCGTCTCCATCCAAATGCCTCCTGCTCCCAGTGAGCGCGACTTATATGAAGAGATATTGGGCGGCATGAGCGGCGTCTTTGCACAGTCCACGAGCATTACCGTTCTGCGTCATCGAATTCGGGCGCTGGCCCGGCAGCTTGAAGTGAGAATGCTGGTGATTGACGAAATACACTCGCTTCTCGTCGGCACCTTCCGCGAGCAGCGAATCATCTTAAACGCCATACGATTTTTAGCAAACGACTTGCGCATTCCATTGGTCTGCCTGGGAACGAACGATGCTAAACAGGCGCTTATGACCGATCAGCAACTGGCGGACCGGTTTGAGGCGGCTGAGCTGCCGGCCTGGGAGAACGATGCGGCCTTTCAGCAATTGCTTTTGAGTTTCGAGTCGATCATTCCGCTGCGTCGGCCCTCGGAGTTTCGCGATCCCAAGGTCCACCATCGGATTCTCGGCTTGACGGAAGGAGTGTTAGTCCGCATCTGCCGGGCTCGTTGAAACAGCGGCAACAGAGGCGATACGCGGGGGCCATGAACAAATCAGTCTTGCCTTATTGAAGGATGATCTTGTCGCCGAATCCCTGGTTTCCATAGTCGACCGGCGCAGTCGGCGGGTGGCCTCCCGATGATGTCGGCACCGGCCCAACTGCCGTTTGCTCCCAGGCCGATTTCTGACGAATCGCTTTCGTCCTGGCTGCTGCGCGTTGCGGCGGCGAATTGCATTACTCTTGCAGAGTTGCTGGATGGTCTGGAGTCGCGGTATTCGGAAGCATCCCGCCCCCCTTCCCTTGATTTCAACGTCCCGCCAATCTTCCTTGACTCAATCTTGGCATTTTGCCGCGTTCCCGTTGATAGAATCCGGGCTCTTGACCTGTCGCAAAGATTTCCTCATCTGAAGACCGCTTTGCTTCTGCGGTTCCCTGGCAACCTCTCGTGGTGCCCGCGAGCCAAATGGGAACGTCTTGCGTATGCTTTCTGCCCACTTTGCCTCGCGGACCAGCGCGTGAACTATGTCCGATGGGAGTGGAGTTTCGCCTGCATCACTCGATGCAGCACTCACCGCATCCCGCTGCAGACGGGATGTCCCGCCTGTGGCGAACCCGACCCGCTTCTGTTTAGCCCGCCCGCGTGCGCAGCCAGTGTCAAATGCTGGTCCTGCGATTATGATCTTATTCAAGTTGTGGAGCCTGCAAACGTTTGTGTGGACGAGAAGCTCATTCAGGCCGTGGAAGATGCCTACAGGCTTGCGCTCCTGGGTCTGCCTCCAGACTCTTCGCTTATAGGACGTGTTACCGACCGCGCATTTCGCAGGTTTGTCGACGATCTGCTGCAACTGCTCCTCGGTTATTGCGATCCCGTATTAATGCCACATAAAAATCCCCATGACGGCAGCACCCTTCCTTCCAGAGAGCAATTATTGGCCATCATTGTGAACCTCATTGCTAATGCGGCTCCCAGTCCAGACGTCCGGTGTCGAAGCCTTCGCCACCGCTCCAGCTTGAAATTGTGGGCAACATTGCTGAACCTGATTCCTGGCGTTGCAGGGCAACTCTTACAAGAGGCATCGCAATTCTGGCCCATGCCGCTGCAGAGACGATTCAACTCCGCCCTTCGCGTTCAAAAACAGAAGCGCTGGCCCTACTCACCCTTTCCCGGCCCAATATTTCGTCCGCGATTTAAGTGCAGTGACGCCATCGCTGTCCTCGATTTAAGTGCAGTAAAATCGCCTTTGGGTCAAGAATCCTCGATTTAAGTGCAGTGCGACAACCTCCAAGGCGCATAAACCGCGTCCCTAGTCACTTCTGCCGTTTACGCGCGTTTTGGGTGTTGGGGATCAATGGAAAACCGAGTTAAGAAATAAGTGCTTTCCTTACCAATACTTAATCGGGCGCACATTGGCCCGCTTTTCAGGTGCAAACTCGGTTCGCTGACAGGTTTAAGGGCGCTCTGAGTAATGTAGATTACGAAAGGCGGTCCTTAAGGCAACTAGCCGTTGATCCGTTGATCCCGACTACCCCATTTCGAGCGCATCGACAAGGTCTTTCAGAAGAACGGTTTTCGACATATGGTTTTGCACTGCAACCAGACGAGAAATGTCAGGGCCGAGGTGCCGAAGATCATGATTGCCAGCACACAAAAATCGCTGACAGCATATGGTCTTTGGAGGACATACCCCCTCGACCAGGCTGAAAATGGCACGAGCATCAAGATTGTCTCGGCACCCCGCAGGACGAGTGCCAGCGTCGCCAAACGGCAGAAGATGATGGAATTTGAAAAATATAATTTCCACATCACGGTGGCAAAAACAAGAAGTCCCAGGACCCAGCCATGCAGCCCTTCTCGCAGGAGTCCGGAGTTGCCAGGGCCCCAGTAGATGAGGAAGAGCGCGAATGGAGGCAGGATCACGAGCCATGCCCAGGCCTTTTGGCGGACGAAGCCGACAGCGACCAGCCAGATCAGGACTGGATAAAAGATAACTCCCACTCCAAAGGCTAGAGTGGACCAGTATTGATGGATAAATTGGGCCCAGGGATGAGACAGGCCGCCGTATGCCATGATTTCGGGATTTGATTCACGGTAGGAGAACGCGCTCATGGGGACCAGAGTCATGGATAGATTGATGAGGCGCGAATGGACCCAGTTGAGCGGCGTGAACGGGAATGGGACGGTGTCGTGAAAGTAACTGAAGAAGCCGTCTTGATGGAAATGAGTTCCATTGATGAGACGCCATGAGAGCAGAACGAGGGAAAGAGAGACTGCAAAGCTAAATACGCGCCAGCCTTTGCCTTTCAGCACGCTTATTGCCACCACGCCGGGGACGCAGAGAAGCACGGATGGATGACATAGGTATCCCAGTCCCATGGCCAATCCGGAAGAGAAGAAGCGGCGCTGGACCACTAAGTAAGCTGCCAGCAAAACGAAGCTCCCGGCCAAAAGCTTTGGCCAGGTGAAGAAAATCTCGTGGAGCGTGAACGGCGCGGCGGCCACGACCAGGAAAGCGAGCAGAGCCCAATTCGCATCCAGCCATAGGCGGGCTATTCCGAACACAGTAAAGAGGCTTCCGGCGGCCAGGACGATCATGGCGATTCGGTAAGCGGTAAAGCCTTGCGGATCGAATAGCGTCCAGGTTGGGTCGACAGATGGATTAGCAAATCCTGTTAGTTTCGTGCAGAGGACAAGGGGCGCGGCAAACAGGGCCGCGACCGGGCCGCGATGCGAAAAGGTCCAAGGCGCAAAATATGTGGCTTCGGACTCACCGTAGGGAATGAGACGCTCCGCGATCAGGTGGACGATGTGATAGGAAATGCGGCTGTCGGACCTTCCTCCGCCCTCAAGAGAATGCGAGATTGTTCCGCGATACAGCTCACCTGACGGGCCAATTGAGTAACTGCTTTTGGCGATGGCGACGACTACCAGGAGGATGACGACTCCGAGAACCTTAAGCTCTTCTGGAGACAGAAGCGACGTAAGCGGCCTTCGGACGAGCAAAGCGCCGACGCAAAAGAACAGCAGGGAAAGCGCGATCCTGGAAATAGTTGCTGGAAGCCAATCTCGAGGTCCCAGCCAAATCAGCAGGCCAATGGCCGAAATTATCAGGATTCCAGGCAGCGGAAACCAGACTGGCGAGACGGTGCGAGATACCAAGGCACGAACCACAATTCCGGGACCGAGGGCCGCCACTAAACAAGCGGTCATGCAGAAAATGATCAGCAGCAGTTGCTTTGCTAGTTGGCCTTTACTTTCCGAGTCCTTTTGTTTCGGGATGGTGAACGGGGACGAAAAGCCGACCCATCCACGCGCTGTCTTGGAGTCGTCAGATGCGACAATTCTGACTTTTGTCGCGCCTGGGTATTCGGTCAGTGAGATCCTTTGCAGCCGCCAGTGCTCGGGATTCTCATCGAAGTTAATAGGCACCTTTTTGATTCCGTCTGAGGGCGTGAAGACCTCAAGATAAATTTCACAACCGTAATTGACGGGATAGCCGGAAAGCAGCAAATAGAAATGGGGAAAAGCGCGATACCAGCGGGTTCGAATTAAACCCGTAGATGCATCCCCGGCTACTGCTGAACCATATAGCTCGATACCCGTGATATGGGGCGGAACTTTCTCAAAGATAGCGTCTGGAGCGAATCCGCTGCCGGAGATCTCGGGCTCTAATGGGTTGACGGGCGCCAACTTACTTCCTGAAACCCTGAGCGGTTCTGTGGGCAGGAGTCGCGCGGCAATAGCGAAAGAGAGCGCCATTGCACAAACCAATAAAGCTACGATGTTTACGACCGACGAGGCACTGAATACTTCAACGCTTTTTTGAAGGTTTGACAATCTAGTCAACATATGTTACAACTGTGGCGAAACATATTGTATATGCTAGAGGGCTTTGTTGAAGCTTCAAGAATCCTGCTAATGGCGGGTTAAATGTCTATCAAACCTAACGCCCTTTATGTTGTAGTAAATTCCCGATCTGCCCCATTTGATATTGTTGCTGCCTATGGCCGTCCGCACTCGCATCACTATTGAAACTACTCGCCAGCGACAAGTGGCAGATGTCCTTTCCGCAAGGGAGAGGGATTGTCATTCCTGTCCGGGTCAGCCGGGACAAATTTTGCGAGCCAAACTTTTTGAGATGAGTCGTAGTGCAACTTTTCAAAGATCGCTACATTGCGTTCATCAGCTTCGTAGTAGCCACCCGAAAGGTCGCCATTATCGAAGGCGTCTGCCCCAGCCCAGAGATTGGAAATGATTTCCTGGGTCTGCGTTCTAGCGTCAAAGCTCGACGCCCGCAACCGAAGTCGTTTTAAAAGAGCCAATCCATTCTTATACCACCAAGGCCTTCCATTTTGGCCTTCAAAGGGGCGGTTCCAGGTGTCGGGGCGCAACGGACCGTTATGGAGTGCGTAACACTAATGTTCAGTTGCTCCTCAACACCCAACAATCGGACGGAAAGTCCGGTTAGCGGTTTTGCGTTGCCCACCGGTTTTTCAGAGTGGCATTTTATGAGAAGCGCCTTCGCGCGTAGCGCGTCGTCGTTTGTCGTAAATCTGGGTGGTGGTGACGTGACGGTGGCCGAGCAGTTCGCGGACTTCCATGATGTCGACGCCGGAGTCGAGCAGCAGCGTGGCGGCGGTGGCGCGGAGCGAATGCGGGGTGTAGACGCATTCCGTGATCTTGCTGCCGTCCGGCAGTTCGCGTTCGCGCATGGCATGGGGCAGTTGGCTCAAATATCCCTTCAAAATCGTCCACATGGTGCGCGGGTCCATGCCGGTGGCGGCCAGGTCTTCGGTATGGGAATGGCGACGCGGCCGGAAGAGCGGGCCGCTGGTGAGCTTCGCCCGCTCGATGTATTCCTGAATCGCCTGGGCGGCCAGATAGTGGATGCCGATCGTCCGGCGCTTGTCGCCTTTTTCGCGCAGCCGCAAAGTGGCTTCTTCGCCGTCCTGCCGAAAATCCTCGACCGCCAGGAAGCAGCCAGCCGCCAGACGGATGCCGCTGAAAAGGTAGAGTTTCAGGATGGCCCGGTCGCGGCAGTCGAGGAGCGAACTGCCGGCAGCCATGTGGAGCAGTTGCCGCGCGCGCGCCGCTGACAGGGAGAGTGTTTCCTCGCGCGGATCGGAAGACTCGCGGGCAATGAACTGCGAATGCGCCGGATTGGGAATCACGACCGGCAGGCGCAGCTCGGCGGCCGACAGCGCCAAATACTTATAAAAGGAAGACAACGCCGAAACGCGATGGTTGATGGTTTTGGGCGCGGCCCCGGCGGCGGCGAGCGCATCGCGGTACTGCTGCACCTCGCCGACCGAAACCAGCAGCAGCGCGGAGGCTTCGCGCGGCCAGACCAGGCCGCGATGCCGGACAAAGGAGAGAACGCCGTCGCGATAGGAGCGGCGGGTGTGAACACTCTTGGGGCGATGGACCCAGCGTTCAAAGAGTTCGGCGACGCCCGAATAAAACTGTTCGACGCGCAGCCGGATTTCGGGAGTGACGGAGCCGGCCAGGACGGGCGGCAGAGACAAACGACAATCGTCAGGCGATGTAATCAGGGTGCCGGACCCAGCGGGCGGGTCCGGAGCGGCGGCGAGTGCTTGCATGGTATTTGGCGTACTTGTACCCTCGGAGCGAACTGCAAGGCCGGAAACAGGGAACCTTTAGGCATCGAAACACGATACAGCCGGTTTCAACAGCGGTTTCCCTGCCCCGCCTTTCTCATTTGTTCTCCGTTGTTTATTCTACCCTATGACATCAGATAACTTATTTTATCTGATGGCAGATAGCGGAAATAGCGGCTTAGGCCCTCTCTACCGTGCATGAATAGTGCAATACCGCAGTCTTAGGAGTATAATCCTCAAAAGATCCCCCAATGCCCGATCATCCCCTTTGGCTGGAACGAGTCCCCGCTGTTCTGGACTTCCTCGCCGGACCCGGCGCGCCGGATCTTCTCGGCCGCGGCAGCATCGAGGCGCTGCTCGGGGTGCGCCGCCGCCGGGCCATTCTGATTCTGCATGCGTGCCAAGCGTCCCGGCGCGGCCGCGAACTGCTGGCCACCCGCAAAGCGTTCACGGCATTTCTGCAGAGACAAAGCCACGAGTCCGC
>Ga0116230_10007951_pt1 | contig 10480 bp, 10 predicted proteins | sample S1TSphfallax_3_FD_88678 | JGI IMG/M metagenome (GOLD analysis project Ga0116230, IMG submission 88678) | Host-associated microbial communities from peat moss isolated from Minnesota, USA - S1T2_Fd - Sphagnum fallax MG | ecosystem: Host-associated > Plants > Peat moss > Unclassified | place...
ACAACATGTTCCCAATAACATTTCATTTTGTCTCATATCCTTTGCCTTAAGTTCTACTCTTTGTAACCTATATAACTAGCCCAAAAGGAGGAGCTATAATGTTTATTTTGGAGCTATCCAAAGTTTGCTGCATCAACCATGAGTTATTCTTCACCTAATGTTCACAACGGCCCTCCCTTGTGTTTTTGGTCTCACATGTGTCCATCTCTATGTAATCGGGATAGGATTAGTTCAACATCAATTAACATGTTTCCTTCATAGATAAACATTGACTATAGGGGTTGTGAAGCCTTTGGCATTACAGAGTTTGCACCTTCTTTTACTTGGACATGGATTGCATTTGTATTTATCATTAATGTTTTTCTTTTGGGTTTACCACATCCCCATTCATACCACCATATTCCATATGTTCTTTGTGTCAATGTTCAGTGTGATTTACATATTCTTTTGACTTGTATGGCCATCGACCCATTCAACATTGTAATTTGGCATGCATTTTGGTTCTTCCTTTCTTGGCATTTATATTTTCTTTCACAAGGTGATGAGAAAGGCCAACAAGAAACTCATGCACACCTCTATCAATATATAATAAGCGATTGGGGAACATTACAAGAAGAGCATACGATTAGAACCATGGTTTGAGTTTCACAAAGATTTTCAAACATGGCTTCATATCCTTTTCCACATCCATCAGCATGACTACATCATGCATACAATGCACTTACAAATGTAGGAAAATACATTCGAATAATGTGTGCATTGGTTATGAACATTTAGATGATCCCATCCAATGAAACCATGACAACCCTTCACCCTTTTCACCCATTGATAAAGGTCAACCTCCCTCCTTTTGTTATGATTTCCATCTGGACACCAATTATTTTAGATCAAAAGGCGTTTATTTATGCTTTGGCATGTTCACCACATCTTTCATTTAGTAGTTTTTAAAATATGGTGTATGAAATATTACAAAATTGTTTTGTCCCATATGACTTCGCAAGTGATTTCAATATTTATTTTAGGTATGTGGGCACATTGCTCATGGTCATGTTCCCCCATCCATATCACATTTGTTTGTGGCATCACGATTATTAACTTTGGAAAAGCAAACTAGCAATATCTAACACATTGTGATTGGAGAAGTGACATATCAACTAGTCGCCCACACACTTGCTATTCAATTTAGGGATACATTTACGAAGCATTTTTAATCTTGACCAATTTAAAGTGGCAACACAAGGCAAATGTAAAACAATGGCCCATGTGGTTCACATTAGGTTGGATTACATTTGAATTAAGTGTTATTACATGTGGATGTTTGTAATGTGTTCAATTCTATATCACAAACACACATTTTTCAAAAGTTGCAATTTTCTACTAATACCTTTGGATTGGCTTTTCCCATTTGTTTGACAATTTTATGCATGCCCATCCCCACTATATTTCTCAGAGGCCTTTCAACATAGGGATCTCACAATTTCATTTGAGTCCATACACAACAAGGGATCTTTTGGGCATATCATTATTCACATAAACACATCTTTGCATTTTCCTCCCTACCACAATAGCCCACCTTACTTGTGTTTTTACTTCATTTGCCGATGATATGCATATTGTTGGTTATGCTTCAAATGCGACAACCATTTTTTTACAATCATAGGCAAAGATTTAAAACATCAAGGCTTTCCACTCAGTTAGTGAAATGTGTAGCTTGGTTTCCTTTGGGATTAAATTAATGTTGTGCATGTAAGTGTCAATGACCATATATATGACATGTAAATCCCATATAAGTGTAAATGATTTACCTTTACACATTTGAAATTTTTACACTTACCTTTATATTGTGTGTGTGTGTGTGTGTGTACACATTTAAATGAAGTTAATAAAAATATTTTTCAAATACATTTGCATGGCCATTTGTAAATTTAAGTACACACGTTAAAGTTATCTATAAAATCACCATGTCTTTGGGCCCCCTTTCACCCCCCAACCCTTGCTTCAATGGTATGTGTAAAATAAAGAAAGTTTATTAAATATAATTATGAAATGTTGAAACTCAACATTTGATGCATAAGGTTCAAAAGTAATTATAGTAGTTGTACATGTAAGAGTAATGAAAATATATGCAAGGAAAAATATAGTGAAACTCAGTTTACCACAAAAATTGATGGGTTTTTTTTTAATACCCCCCTGCCCTTTAAAGTTTATGTATTTTGTTATAGGTTTTTGTTTTTGGAATCTCATCATGTTTATGACCATTGAACTCAAGGTTCTAATGTTGTGTTTTCCCTTACTTTATGGATAATTCTACTATATATACCCTTAATGACCATACCTTCTTACAAATCCATATTAATTAGTTACAAGTGCGTGTTTTGATTTTTCTTTTTGCAATGGGCCATTTGGTTGGCATATCACCAATTTTTTTATAACATCCCCCCTTCCCAAATAAAAATTGCATTTTTTACACTTACATTGTTTTACATTGTTGTATATAAAATCATATGAGTGTATTTGTTTTACATTTACACTATTTTACATGATTACATAAAACCATATTGATATATTTATTTCTACATTCGAATTTACACTATTTTACATGGCATAAAATATATTTAAGTGGTTTTACATTTACACAAGTTCATGTTTTATATTTATTGGATTTACATTTACATGGAATGTAAGTCCTAAACCATTTACACACATAACATTGGATTAGATTAATGTTGGGCATGTATCAATTTTTAAAAATATTTATTGGGTTTGAATATTGGAAAAAAATTACCATATATGCTAATTATTTTAATATAAAATTTTAATTATTTTTTAAAGGCTGGATCCAAGTCTCCAATTTAGATTTTTTTTTCTCAAGCCTGGTTTTTAAATTTCCAATTTTTGCCTATGTGAAAATAATCAGTTATTTACACCGATTTTCATGAACTAGTTATCATTTACAATTTCCATTTCAAAATTTAAAATTATCTTTAGAATTATTTAAAGATTAGTATTTAAAACTTAGATTCACAATAGAAGTAATATTTCAAATATTTTTTCAACTAAAAAATATTTTTGAGTTTTTTTTAATAATAAAAAATTCCAACATTTTTTCAACCAACAAATTATTTTTTCTAATTTCAGAAATCCACAACTTCATCCTTCTCAAAAAAACCTTCAAATTTTTCTAGCTCTTCTTTTAAATCTCCATCTATGTCAATGAGTTTTAATAAACTAAAAGGTGATTTATGACCAATTCTAGGATCTTTAGGCCAATTTTTATTAACAAATATCAAATTTTCCAATTTTTTCTAATTGTAACCTACACCTTCTTGAAATTTTAAAGATTTTAGCTAAAGAAAAAATTCTTTCAACTTCAATTTGGGATTCAACAATTCCCAAGATTTGATGACAAGAAATCCCACAATTGGAAACATAGACTCATGTTTTTGCCACCAATGCAAAAGACACTTTATTTCCTTCAAATCCACTGGGTATTGTTTAAAAATGAAAAGCTCCATGTTCACAAGTTCTTTTGTTGGTTCACTTGTGTTGGCAATGAGCTCAAATGTATCCAAATTGCAATATTCATCAACACTAATGTTAGCAAAAACATTTCAAATTTTTCCAAAGGATGCAAATGGTGATGGTACTTTAACAACATGGGATACAAGGATTTGCTATCATATTCTTCAACAATAGCAACACCTTCTTCCCTTCCAATAAATGAAGACACAAAACAAACACTTTTAAACTTAGGATCTAACATCAAAGAAAACATATTATGGGTTTTCTTTTCTTCAATTTTTTTCAAGAAAAAAAAGAAAGATTCTAAAACAACACAAACTTCCTTTTTAATGTTAAATGCAAAAAAAGTTAATTCATCAACAACAATTGATTCCTTTTCCATCAAATTTCATAAAGAGGGTAGAACTTCAGTTTTTAAACCATGGATATTGTAGAATTCAAAACATCACTTAGTAATTGGTGCCCACTTGATTGGTTCAAAACACATGCAATCACAATAGGAGAAAGGCAAACAACAATAATTTGGCAGATGTGCCATGTAAGAGGTGGTGGTACTCAGTTAGCCACCTTCACAAAAATTTGTCTACTATAACACAAAAGTATAGCAATTCAAAACCACATAATGACTTTGTCAACAAACTTGCAAAACAATAAAACAAAATGGACTAGTAATCTTCGATATAAACAAAAAAAATTGACAATTTTCAACAAAAAACTAATTTTTTCATAATGTAAATAAGAGCTCGGTGTCTACCTTGTTTTCATTAGGGTATTGAGTGTTTTGGGATGAATCCCAATCTCAACACAAGCTTTGGTCCATTCTTGCCTACCCTTTCGAGATGTTTTGTGCAAAGTAATGCACCTTTACAAATTTTCTTGAGTTGCATTGATAGATACATACATTAGATTTATTTGTATTTTCTCATTGATAGTAGCATATTGACATGCTTTGGAAAAAGCATGCCCAAAACATGTACCATTGAAACTTAATGTAAACTTAATGTTTCACATCTAACGATAGATTTTAGAACAAAAGTCATTGCATTTAGGTTAGAGATCTCATCTTTCACATATGTAATGATTTTTTTTCTCAAACCAAATTTGTCTAGCAAATCTATCAAATTTTGAACCAACACTTATCCAAAACTTTCTATAACTTGAAATAGTTTAGCAATTATATGTTTCGATTGCCAATCAAATCTTTAAAAAAATATAACCAAATCAAAACATCATGAGCACCTTCACTCATCCACAAATCAAAGCTTGCAATTATTGTATAACATTTTGTAATACTAGGTAGAACATATAGTTGATTAATTTTCTACACCAAATTTGGCTAAGGCTATAATGAAAGCTACCTTTTGGAAGGAAAATTAAGTTTTGGACATAAATGTAATGTTAATATTTAAAACCATATACTATCAACAAATTGAATTGGAAAATTATTTTTTATAATTAACAAACCTAGATCTTCATCAAATTCCTTTTGTTAAATATAATCTTTTTTCAATGAATCCTTCACAATAAAAAAATTTGATATGAAAGATCTAGATGGATTGAACCTTTTTTTGTTGGCTACCTTTCTACACTTCTTCTTCAATCTTTTTGGAGATTAAATAGTGATTAACATCCACATGTTTTTTTAAGGACGTTATACCATTTTTTTGTAATATGAGATTATAATTTTTCTTGCCTACGTTCTTGGGTTTGAAACATTCATAGGTGCATTATAACACAATAAACATCTCATTATTTGTGGTTGTTTTAAGTTCATAGGTTTGTTATCATTTATGCAGAAGAAAGACGAACACAAAGCATTTATTCTGTCTAGTTTTCAAAATTTCCTTTGACGATGCAACTTTTTAAAATGCTTTACCATTATTTCTTCTTCATTACCAGTTTGCAAATTTCCTCTAGTTTTAAATTGCAAACTAGGATTCATTTTAGATTGTTCTTCCACATTATGTTTTTCCATAACAGCTTCATTCATGAAAATGTCACAAGTTTCACTTAGTTTTTTTTCATTTTTTGATGAATGTTCCATGTTGTAGTTTTCACAATAAATTTAGTAGAAGAAAAGTAATCAACAATATTCTACTAAATCTATCTAAAATATTGCATAGAATTGCAAATAAAAAAACTAAATATAAGAATGCAATAAAAGGTTTGAAGGTTTAGAAATAATTTACAAGTTAACATTTACAAAGCAAATGGGTTTAAGGTAAAATGAAAATGAAAATATAATGAAAGGTTAAAGTAAGAAAAATGAAAAAAAAAAATGTTGATGAAAAAAAACATTGATTAATGTTTAGTTTAGGGTTTAGGGTTTATGTGTTTTAATGTTTGGAAATATGCATAGTCCAAGTGTTAAATACTTGTAAATTAAACAACACGGAATTAATAATTAACTATGATAAAAATGAAAAACTAAAAACTAAAAATTAAGTTGCAAATCCAAGAGAGGAAAAAAAAAAACATGATTTAAAAAAAATAAAATTACCATATTGGAGGTGGTTGCCATCCTTTTACCCTCCACCTCTTATACAAATAAAAAAGGGAGGAAATACTAAGCAAGGGGGGTGAGCTTGAAGTTCAAACAAGTAAACAATAAGGTAGGCAAGCAAACGAGGTACTTGAAGAGGTGGTGATGGTAGAAGTAAGTGAAAATAGGGAGGTAGGAGCAAGTGACAATGGTGAGAATAGGTGGCGATGGCAAAAGTAAGTGGGAATAGGGAGGTAGGAGCAAGTGATAATGGTGAGAATAAGTGGCGATGGCAAAAGTAGGCAAGAGCCGATGGTGAGGGCAAAAATAGGCAAAAGCACATAGGCAAGAGTAAGCAATGATGGCAAAAGTAAGAGGGAGCATGCGAAAGCAAAGTGGCATTGGCAAAACAATGATGGCGAAAGCAACAACACAACAAACAGCGAAGTGGGCACGAGGCAAGCAAAGTAAGTGAATGTAGGGTGTAGGTGTGCAAGGCAAGCAAGTAGGCAGGTAGGAAAGAAAAAAAATTGGAAGGAAGAAGGAATTCAAGGAAAAAAAAACAACTCCATTAGGTATTTGTGATTAGGTGTTTAGGTGTTTAGGCGTTTCCTCTATATTTTTTTTACACTTGACACAAGTTTTTGTATTCTTGGTGCACCAATGGGTTTTATGCCATTTGTGAACTCCTTTGTCGCATAGGTGTTTAGGAAGATTTCAACACCATACTAGCTTCCTTATGTTGGGGAATTTGGAGAATTTGCCAACATTATTGGTAAATATTTTAGACTTTGTTTTTTATGACAACAATAGATTGATTTTTATAATACAATTTGGACAAAGATTTTTTTTTTAAAAATCATGAATTTTCTTTGGGATGGTGAAAATGCACGTGGCCATAATGCTTATAAAAGCAGATATAGTAGGAAATGAAAAAATTTTAGCAATAAATGATTTTTTTTCATTGGTCAACTACAATGATTGGCCCAAATGGTGAAAATTAAATATAGTCTCTCATTTTGCTCAATCATTCTTTTCAAGTTCATGGTTAGGGATGGTGGAAAAACTAAACAATGCACACTTCAATCCATCTTTTCAAGTTCATGGGTTACATGATGGGGGAGAAATTAAACATCACACACTAGATGTGTTAAATATTGATAAAGGGTTGATGTTAGGCATGTTTTTAGATGTTATCATTACTTGATAATTATAATACTAACATTTAATGTCACATGAACAACATTCATTTGTCATAGCATTCATTGCCATTTTAAAATAGTTTTTTTGGTTCATGACATATATATGTGACAAAAGAATTAATGGTTGAAAACACATATGGCACAAAGTCAAAAAATTGTAAGAAAATTGGTGGTTGTCACCACAATATTCATAATGCCTTCAAGAGATTGAACAAAACAACAAAAAGTTCATCCTAACAACAATGCATTAAACTCTATCTATAAGAGTTGGCTACTTAATTTCTATCTTAATTGCATTTTGGCTATAGAGCTTAGTTGCCTCTTCAAAATCTAATGACAAATGCATTGTGTTGAATTTTTGTTGAATAATAATAGTAATAGGCATGATTCCAAAAATTTCCCACCTCCAATCCCTTAATATTCCTATCATCAACATAAAGCTAACTTCATCTTTAAGCACAAGCATATTGGCCTTAACAACCTAAAGTGCCTTCATTTGACCACGTGGTAAACAACTTTTGGGTTTGGAAATCAAAGTTTTCAAGGTTGAATAATTGTTGTGTATACATAGTAACAACAAGTTGCAAATGATGGTTTAAATGGTTGCAAAATTTGTTTTTCAAGAAAGAAACTAAACTAAAACATTGTTCATCATTAATAGAACCAAGAATGTGTACCATACCAATTTATACTAGGTTAAGGTATTCAAATAAATAATGTGCTAGAAATTGTGATGGATGGATCATTTGTCACAACCATGCGAAGGGATTTACAAAGATTGAATTAACATTATCAACTAGAAGGGCCACCACTTTTGACATGGCTTATGTGGCATTGGACTTCATTGTTAGGTTGAAAAATCCTTGTTGAGCACCCGAATCCCATGTTGATACAACATTAGGAATCTTGGGATTAGTTTTTCCACATAGATATGGGGTTCAGTAGAAATCCTTCAATATTTCCTAGTGTGAAAAAAATGTTTAATCTATATTTTCTTGCAACCAATGTTAGGGTAAACAATCCCCATTGCATCCAAAATTAATTGCACATAAAATCAAACATTGAATTTTTATATCAATCTTTTAATTACATTTTTTTTTCAAGAAACAAAAATCAAACATATCTAGATTTCCATTATTTTTTTTCAAAAATTAAATCATTGAAATACACCAAAATCTAGCTTTGCCATGAAATATAACTTCCAATTTGCCATACAACAAATGTTTTCCAAAAGCCAAATCTACCATAAAGTAAACAACAAATGCATCCAATTTTCCAAGTGTAAATGAAAAAGAAACATGCACTTACATTTGCATTCTACTTTGACTAGTAACATTTCATATGTAAAAACTATTTTTGTGATAAGCAACATACTACCTATTGATGGGTAGACCTCACCTTAATGAAACAATATCTTTTATCCATTTACAACATATCCAAGATGTTCAATGGAATTTGTTGTAACAAGTGTTAGGAGTTTTTGTTTAACTACTTAATTAAATCATAATTATGTTAGTCTTCAGCTAGATTAGTGCAACTAAGTGTGTTTTAGCTTGGAACCAATTCAGGTGTGAATTAGGTATGGGATATTTGGTGAATTGGATATGAAACTTGAGAGTTGTGGTCTCGAATCATTTTTGGTGATTTGAGATTTCAAAATACATAATGTTGTTTCTTTGTAAGTTTTCTTATGTTTGATGTAAATTTTGTTTGTTCACATTGTTACGTCAATTTTACTATGTGTTTTTGGGCTTGGATTCCTATTTGTTGCAAGTGAGGAGATCTTTTGATTTGGATGTGATGTGCCATTTAGGGTGGTTTGTGTTATTTGGTTTACATGTGTATGGACAAATGATAGTTGTATGCATTTGATATGATAGTGCACAACATCCACCACCCATTTCATATGAATTTACTAACGGTTCCCTTGTAATGGCACATGAAAGAACCATAATTCATCACCACAAAAAATGTGTACACAATACAATCCGTACAATTGACCTTTGCAAACCTTCACTATAACTATGAAATTATAAATAATATTTTTCCTTTAAACAAATTTCAACATGGACTACATGTTTCCATCAATGACAAAACACACACAAATCCCAATAACAAATGTATGTCAAAGGGGTGCAAATGGGATAACATGAGCCACATCCACCCCCTTAGGTGGGTGATTGCTTATTGGATGCTTATTTGGGAATATTCTTAGAATATTTTGTGCAAAGGTTTTTTTTAAATCTTGAAAATCTTTCAAATTTTCATCACATTATTATGTTATGGTTTACATAAATTTTTTGCTAAACATACGTCATTTTCCAAAAAAATTCAAGTCCATTTACTATTTAAAAACATTGAAACCAATGATTTCAAAATGCATTTTGGTATTCTGTTCAATAGATTTATTTCAAGAAATTTAATATATACACCAATACATTGAAAATAACATTATGTAAAAGCAAATCCATTTGGAGTTCTTTATTTTTTTCTAAAAATATATATACACAAAATCAAACACTAGTTACACTTGTTGTGGTACGTGTTAGTGTGACTACTCCCAAAGAGAAAGCCCAAGCTTTCTTGCCATTAGCATATCATATGTCACACAAAATCACACAAAATAATTAGACATGTGAATAAAACCATGAACATTTGCATCCATACAAATTTTGGCTCTACCATCTCAAAACAAATAACATATGGGATTGGAAATCAAATCTAGCATCTCCAACCAAAAAATTAAACATTTGCAAATCAAGCGAACCCTCTATAGGTCCCATAATCACATTGCAAATGAAACTTTGTCTTTCCGAAAGCCATTTAGGTTATGTAATTGAAAAAAAACCCTCTTTAAAGGAAATGCAAATACTTGTAATCACATTTAGACTTTTCAAAAGTCATTTAGGTCCTACAAACGAAATGGAAACCTCTACAAACCAAATCCAAGTACTTGTAATAGTAACATTTAGCTTCTTCATTTAAGACATTCAACATTTACAAACTAGAGTTAGCTTGTCCAAATGAGACCCAATATTCTAAATTGAATTGAAATACTATAAATGATATTCAACCTTTCCAATTGAAGTTTAACATGTACAAATATTAGCCTTTACAAATGAGAACCACCATTTCAAAATGAAATCCAAGTTTTTCAAATCACCTTCAAGTATTACAAATGATAATCAACTTATCAAAATCCAATTCAACATTTGCATATAACCATCTTAGCCTCTACAAATGAAATCCAACATATGGTCATCAAATCAATTAT
>Ga0116230_10007953_pt1 | contig 10479 bp, 8 predicted proteins | sample S1TSphfallax_3_FD_88678 | JGI IMG/M metagenome (GOLD analysis project Ga0116230, IMG submission 88678) | Host-associated microbial communities from peat moss isolated from Minnesota, USA - S1T2_Fd - Sphagnum fallax MG | ecosystem: Host-associated > Plants > Peat moss > Unclassified | place: USA...
AGATATTGCATGATGGTGGCTAGAAAGATTATGTCTTGTAGCTATAGGGCATGTGGTAGTATTAGTATTTGGCAAGGAACTCATCTTGGTCCAAATGCCTTAATTGTCAAAGGCATTTTGGAGCTAGACATCCCATTAAAGCCAAGGTCACTTTTTGAGCTTCAAGCTGAATGACTGCTTCTTGTTTAATAGCTTATTGCCTTGTATGTGTCTAAATCTCATAACTATCCAATACTTCCATTCTAGTTATGTGGTGAAAATCTTGGATTTTGATTTGAATCAATGGAAATAGTGATATGCAAGTGATGGGCATAGAAGTGAAGTTGTAGATTTTATGGGTTATAATGACCAATGATGCCATTGATTTACCCACACACATTTTCTTTGAAAAATAATAAAAAATTTGAATGCGTACACATAAAATTAGTGCACAACACTTGCTAAAATTTGGTAATGTATTTGTAGGGCGCCTTATTTAGCATAATTTTTCTTTAGTAAAAGGTAGGTGACAAACATAGTTAGTTCCATGGTGATTAGCTCAATTAATAGATATATTATTAGTAGGTAGCTAGCAAAAATAACCCTTATTTATGTATAAACAATTTAATTCGTTAGTAGTTATTTATTTTCCTACTTATATATTTATATATGAAACCTATTTTTTAAGGATTGTTTACGAAAGTGAAACCAAATATTAACTTACTTGAAGTTCATTCACAATTGAGTAATTATAGGCTTTTAGTGGATGGTGCCTTGGTGGGTTGTGGAATTCAAATCAAAATCCATTTATGTAAGAGATAATATAATCTCAAAAAATGTAGATTAAATTTAAATAATTTGATTACTTATTTGATTTTAAAATCACAAAAACTTTCATAATCAAAATATGCAATTTAAATATTTTGATGTCAAATTATTTACTTGGAATTTGAGCTATAGAACTTTTTGAAATAAAATGAGAAGTGAATGGTATTCCAACTAATCAAGATTTGAAATACTTATTTAGGGTTTTTTTACTCCTTTTTGATAAGGGATGGGATATTTTTTCAACTTATAAAGTGTGGCCTAAGTTTTGAAAAATCATTCAAAAAAATTTCACAATTTTTCAAATTAAAAAAATATGAAAAATACATTATTGTTCACTTGTTAAACATTTGGGAATATTAGTATCCTTTATTTGTAGAAATGTGTCTATATCGTGTTAAAGTAATCACGTGTGGTAAACATGAAGTTCCTCAAGAATGTTTTTATACAACGAATATAGGTATATTTGTAAGATCCAAAACATATACACCATCAAACACACATGGTAAATCTTTGACATTTACACCATTGTGATCCCATCCTATGAACCTTTGTTCACCATCCACAACATGCTCATTGTTGACATAGAAGGTCATAGAGATGTCCTTGTATAACAAGTCATCTAGTAATTGAACAATATCCACATGATATTCTCCTTCCTTGCCCAACAAATATATGACATATGTTCCTTTATAATTCCATGTAGTCACGATGGTGAAGTCATTTTACATTTCACTATCATTAAGAAGCATGTTTGAATTGCCTTGTTCACTTCTTTTGCTTTTGTCTTGGTTCCATAACACAATTTTTTTTGCGTGAAAAAAGACTATAATTGCAAATACTTTTGGATTTACAAGGACAACCCAAATTGTTTGACGGAGAGGACTTTTTTCCAAGTGCATCGCATCAATTGCCACCCACAATTTGAACTATACACATTAAAGAAAAATTCTCAAATTTCAGTATATATTTGCATATACAAATTGTATTTAAATACTGAAGCCCAAGAGGATGACTTGTAAGTACGAGCATTGAGTAATAATGCTCTATATTTGAAAATGAGTTTAAATTTAATTCAAGGTTGCATAAAAAAATTTAGAGATTTTTATCAAAATGAATCATGTACTAACAATTTTTTTTGTAGCTTTCTATATTGAAAAATTAATGCATAATTTTTATCCAATTTAATGGAACACATTTTATTCAAATTTCATTATTGAATGACATTTTTTTTAAAGTGTAAATTTAAATATGTGGAACAAAGAATATTATTATCAGATTTTGATGGATTGAAACATTTTAATAATAACTACATCATAACTTTCTCTAATGATATTTTCATGATCCAATAGTTTAACCCTTATTGTTAAAATGTTTTAAGTACCCTACTCTTCAAGGTTCATTGGCAAAATTGGCATTTATATGTGGTTTGGGGTCAACCATAATTTTTAATCCACCCAACAACATATGTTGAACTTGGTAAGAATATCACATGCAAGGAATATTGTGCACACTAAGCAATGAATCAAATGTAGGAACATCAAACCATTGAATGGCCTAGTAGTGATTATTATTGGGTTGGGTTCAATAGACTTTTTTGCCTTGGAAGTAGACTTTTAAACTTTAGGATGACCATAGGTATGAGGCTATTTCATCGATAGAACCCACAATTTTCAGCCTTTGGTTCATAGAATTACAATTTTGTACACAATCCTTCTACCAAAGCTGAGAAATACATTGTAATTCATCCATCATATTCCTATGGTGGATGGTTCTAATCTTTGACAAATATGTGTTTTCATGTGCTTCCAATGATTCTATTGATTCATTCCTCTGAGCTTTCAATGAAGACACAAACCTGACCCACTTGAAAGTCAGACCAAATACCCATTCAATTCAAGCTGATAAACTTAAAACCCAAGATGAAAAGTCACTTCTATTATGCCTCCCTAATTCAATCCTAGGAAGATGACACAAGACTACCAACCTCAATAGATTGAACTATATTGAAAACTGGACGTAATGAATAGGAAGACTATGCCATATTCAAGCAAACATGACATTTAGAAACATGGCATCACATTGCTATAAAACTTTGCTTGCTTTTGTCACCAACATTTATTGAGGAATTGCTTTCTTGCTATCACTCTCATTAATGAAATGGTAATGACCAAGATAAAATCAATAAAAAATTCTTTGAGTTTGAAATGGAACAAGGGACTCTAAAAACAATAGTAATTGCTCCTTTGTTGTTGGGGTAGGGGGATTCTCCCGTACCATTACAATCACAACACACTACAAACACATTACCTAACAAACCAATGTACAACGTAAAATGAAAAATGTACTTGTTGAGTGGTCACTAAGGTAGTAAAGTTGGCATGCAACAAGTTGTGTCCTTGAATCACCCTAAAAGTACAAGGAGGAATCCAAGGCATTGCTTTGGATGCACAAGCCTATGTAGAGAGTAAAGATGTGCCAATATATGTTTACACAACAATGTGCGTTTGATTTTAAAGATCTACTTTAGGATTGTCTATTAATTGTTACAATGAAGATTAAACATCACAATGGACTCATCACTTATTTAAGGACTTGATGTGCATTAAGGACTAAAATTACAAGAAAAGCATCTTGCTTGAAGCCTGAAAACACAAACCCCACACACAAATGCAATAACCTCAAATCTAAACATGCCTACACAAAAAGGTTTAATGATCACTCTTGGGAATAACCTCTATTTTTCACTATGGCCCCCAACGGGTAGGAAAGACATGCACCTAACAATATATGTGCTGGAAATGTCAAGAAAACAACTTCTAGTCGGGAGAAAATCTTTTAAGGTGTACCACACAAAATAAAAATGACATAATATTTTTGCAATCCTTTTTTATTTTATATTTTGATCCCCATAAAAAATAATGAATCAAAAGTTGTCAAAAATTTCAAAAAGACTATATTTTAAATCATTACAATTTTAGATTTCATCATAATCATTCATAAATGTGTCTTTACATGGTAAAAAAAGATCAGGTAAACAAAACAAAAAACGATGAAAAATGACATTGTGATAAAATTTTGCTACATCTTAAAGAATTTGAACTCAACCATGGATACAAAGTTACAAGCATCACCAGCGCCATTAGCCATGCTTTAGAGCATTCACAAAATATGTTCCACGTACAAAGATTCCACAATCCATTACACCCAACCATGGATAGAGACAATCAATGTTTCATAATGCACAAAAGGAATAGGGAGTAAAGGCAAATCTCAAAACAAGAAAAGTGTAACCAACATGACCAATGACCTAATCCACCTTCCAAACTACCAACATAGCAAGAATGAAAAACCTTACTGATCTAGGGCAAGAAAGAGAGCGAGATCCGGTACTAGGTTTTTGAGGAGGGGGTTCCCCTCCTGATAAGTTTGAAGCTTGTAGTAAACTTGCTCCCGGCTCAAAGCCTTGGTCTTACGAAGCTCCTTGAGGCAGTTTGTCACCATGGCCACATAGGTGTTAGCATAAGAGATGTATGTCATTCCCACATTTCTCCAGTACGGAGCCGCAATGTCAAACAAAATGATCCAAAACCTGCACACTGAAACATACAATCAAAGTTTATTCAACGATAGAAGATTTTATATGTAAGAAACAAAAAAAAAGCGAATATTTACCCACTTGAGGAAATCACAAAAATTTGAATTTGTATAGAACTCCTTATTGCTAGTTAGATTTGTTATCAATCTGGTTACCACCTCTTTGCATAAAGAGAAAAGAAATATGTTCAATTTAGGATTTAGGGTTTCGGTTTGACCCACATCAAGCATCCCAAGCATGTGAGCACATGAGAACCCATGAGAGCATCCGTACTCTCTCTCTCAGTAGCATATACTGATCTAGACTATGTTCTAAACAATACACTAGGAAGTTAGAATATTCAGAGACATACTCTGCATCTTTATAGATCTGAATCACCTGCAAGAATTTTCAACATTAAGAGCATGAAAGAAAAAAACACATTTAAGGTCTATGAGAAGAAGTTACACTTTTGTTGGGGAATCATTATTATGTTCCTCATGTTAGAAAACGACAAGCACCAAATTTCAAGTCATCCAAATACACACAATGTTGCTTAGGTCTATGCTAAGCACATTGTGTTAAGAAATCAACAAATCTTGGAACAATAGCCACCAAAAATAGAACAAGAGTTGTCTATGTGGTTGTTCTGTTAGAGTGTGAATGTGAAGTAATGCCTTGAATAGGAGCTACATCACAGTTCAACTGTGGCTTGAACTCTCTTATTCTAATGAATCAATGCAGATGTAAACCTTAAAGTCCCACCACATCTGAAAGACCTAAATCTCAGCTTTTGTGTAAGGAACATAGATCATCACATTATCCAAAAACTGGTTCAAAAAGCTTAACTTGGCATCATCACCTTGTATAAAGGCAAAGAATGGTGACATCACTAAAGAATGATGCATAGAAGAGGGAGGCATGAAATGTAGAGGTTGTAGAAGACAGTGTCAATGACTTCCACAATTGTGATCTAACTAATTGTTTGACACTAAAGCTTGCTAGAAAATTCCAAACAAGATCTGAATAATGAAGGGGCCTCAACAGTATGATTGTTCTCATTGAAGAGTCTCAAGGTATATGTAACACCATCACATGCCACCCCAACTACTTAAAATTGTCTCCTGTGAACCATGAACCTCAAGACTACAGCAAATTGATTGGAAGAAAAACCAGAAAACCAGAAACAATAGAAACTCTAGGATCACCAAGTGTTGTTCAAAGAGATTACAAAAAATGCCTCAGTGGTAGTGACAAAACTGGATGATCAACACATGGCTCTCACCATCTAATGAACTAATGATCTCATCATTGGCACTTACTCTCTCTCAATTATCTCAGGACACATGCAATGTGCATTTCACAAAGCAGACAAAGGCCTCAGAAGAAACCAGGTTTGGCAACATCACAAATGAGTCAGCCATTGTCAGGTGTTTCAAACATCAATGGCCAACAGTTCTCTGAAAAACTAGATGAACAACACCCAAGATTTATGTCCAGAAAAGCAATCTCAAAATGGCACAAAATTATATACCATAAAAAATGTCCGATGAACATTCAATGGTGCTTTGCCAACAGAAGTGGAGCACGCAACTGAAAATTTGCCGCCTCACCAAAATGGGTGAAATCGATTTTAGCACCAAGAAATGGCATCTCTACAATAGCCATCCGAGGACAGCTGTAGCAAGCAAACCAAAGGTGCTGGTACATAGACATTCATACTCTCAGCTTGTCCTAAAGCCACACTCCAGTCTAAGACATAGGAAAATCAGACAAACAAGCCCCTACTTCGCCAGAATCAAAAGGAAAAAAACATGTTGTTGGTGAAATAGAGGATCTCTGGGTCTCAAACCTACAAGATCGCACCCAGATTCAACTCACAAACAACCACAGCTTACTGCTAGAAATCCAAAAACCTGCTAAAAATCCAAAGACTACTGAAAAAAAAATCAAAACTACTACCAGATACAAAGAACTCAAATGCATCACTGCAGCACAAAAACCTCAGAATCCTTGCTGCGAGTCACAAAGAACTCAAAAGGCACTTTACATTCGAGACATGTAGGGCAACTTTTTGAGGAGGAAAACCTATTGTAGATGGACTGACTATATTGGTGACATCTACTCACACTTATCACTTCCAAGGTGGACATGACCACCAGCCACCACTTAGCTTGAAAATCAACAGAAAACCAACAACACAGGGGAAGGGAATGAATGTTCACAAGATAATTTTTTTAACCAACAAAAGGGAGCAGAGTAAAACTACACACATGGTCACTGAGCCTTCCTACTGTGACCATCTAAATCTCTCTTGCAAGTCAAGTCTCTGGGGTTTTCACACATACATTGGAAGACTGCAGAATCCAGTAACCCTCATTGTAGCTAGGTTACCCTCTTAAGAGCAACATGAAGAATAAACTCAGAGACCAAAGTTGCAAGATAGTAAGTCCATCCAACAGGCTCCATCTCCATTTCTCAGTCCAGCTCTATGTGGCTTGATGCTCAAGAAGATACTTCAAACAAAACAGAGAGGAAAAAATATTCACAGAAGAAGCAACAACAACAAAGACAACATACATATATACATACCTTTCTCCTACATCACACTCCCCAAAGACTTGAGAGAATTTCCACTCAAGAACCGGCTGTGGCTGCCATCCTCCTCCTCCTCCTCCTACTCTGACTTGCTAACTCCCGGATGCCAGTGAAGAAGAAGAAACAAAGCAACAATGAAGAAAGGCAGCAGGAGGCAAACCACCTGAACCATCAAACAAAATCTACCTCGAACAGCACATTACAGCTGAAATATGAAATATGAAAGACAATTAAATGTCGAAACGTCCAAGACAACCATACAAAAAAGACCCCATATACCAGTTCCTCCATCACTGGAATTTCAAATGGCCTAAACTAGCTTGCCTAAGAAAAACCTTTCAAACCTTCAACCCTACACAAGGTGACTAAATAGAATCCCATATGGCCAACTGAATTTAAAGGATTGCACCTTATCCATAGAATAAGGTCATCCTCATGAGGATGCCACCTTACACCTAAGGTTCCACATGTTGGAGGGCCCCCTATTCCATATGGTTGGAAGGCACTTCCTCTTATTTCCCATCCTTTTACACCAAATAAGGCTCTTGAGACTTGCACCATGCAAATTACAAAACTTGATGCAAAGCTCAACAAAAGACTTGTATAAAGACATAGCAATTTTTTTTAAGCTATAGAGCATGGCGCATTATGTGGTGCAATAGGGCCAACATCGCAAGGCTAGCACCTTAAGTCACAATAGGGCCAACATTACAAGAATGGCACCAATTGTGCAAGGCTTTGCATCTCTGGGGCTCTAAGAATTGTAAGGTGCTTCCCATCTCTTATATGCTTGTCAAAACTTGATCCAAATTTCTATACCATCTAAGTCCATGAGACAAACACATTTACCCTGAAATTCAGGTTCCCAGTACTCAACCACTGCCTCATTCTGGGGCCATACACATAAAGGATTTTGAGGGAAGATTCTGCCACCTTTCAGGCATCTTAAATTCCAGAATTGGGCCCTCAAACAAAATGAATTGCAAGGGATGTGCCATTTTCTGAAAGAACTAACATGCTATTTATAACAGAATCTGCCCTAAAAGGTCTTACACCAGGGAAGGTGCCCCCTAGAGCACCTTCATGGCTCAGCCTACTGGCCTTGCCGTAAGGGCTTACTAGGGCGCAGAACACACCTTATGGGCTACATCCATTCTGCAAAAACCTGCATTGATACAAAATAGAAAAGCTAAGGTCCATCCAAAGAATCTACTGAAAGTTGCAAGTGAAGTTACCATACCTTGAAGAAGCAATGAGCCTTTGATATACCTCAGCTGTTTGCAAATTTCAGGGAAGTCTGGTCGCAGGAGAGGATTCCCATGCCAACATCGTTGGATAAGAGCGGACAAGCGAATTGGGCAAACTTGTGGCAGCTCAGGTCTTCTGTAGTCTCTCCCAGCGTTCTTGAACTCTTTGGTATCATCATACAACAATGAATGGTCAAAGGGACAGCTTCGGTCAGTCAGCAGCTGGGAGCAGATAATTCCAAAGCTGTAAACATCTGTTTTCATCAGTTGGGATCTCTCAGGTGGCTCTTCATTCAGTTGCAGCTCATGCACTTCAGGTGCCCTATACATTAAGGTACCAATGTTTTGTGTCTGGTTTCCATCTTGACTTTTGATGTGCCAAAATCACAGATTTTGGCAATCCAAAAGGCCTGGTTGTTTGTTGCAGGTGGTGGATCAGCACCCAAGGTCAAATTACTGCTTTTGGAGGACTCAGCTGCATAAGTTTCTGCAACAAGGCTCTTCATGAGAATGTTGTCAAGCTTGAGATCACGATGTGCAAAGCCCAAGCTGTGAAGGTATTTCATACCTTCTGCAACTTGAAGCATGACATCCACAGCTCCAATAAGCTGAGGATGGCGCCAGTCCTCTTGCAACATTAAGGAAAGGGGCTTATCCATACACTCTGTAACATATTGGCAGTGATATTCCCCATTGTGTTCTTCTTCAGCACAACAAATAAGGTGCATGACATTAGGGTGGTGCAGACCTGCAAGATTCACAATCTCATGGTCACAAACCTCTGCTCTAACACAATTGGTGATCTTCATTGCATATGTCTCTCCATGCCCAAACTCTTTTACATACAGTCCCATAGGTACCTCCACCCAGCTAATTTCCTCAACATAGATCACGCTTAATTACCAACAAAACAAGAGGCTGTTCACTCAACTTCCTTCTACCACCATTATACAACCCTCTGTAGTACCTGATTCTTTTGGGCTGGGTTTGGAAGTCAAGCTTGTTCAGCAGTTGTGTGGGAAGACTGTCTGCTTTCAGTTCCTTCAGTTCGTTCAGGAGTCCCTTGAGATTCTCCTGATCATCCTGGAAAGCTGTAAACAGAGCATGGTGGTCACTTACACTCAGCTTCCCATCACAATTTGCAGGTTTAAACACCCTGTTGTCCTCTCCCAGCTGCTCGAGGAGGATCATACACAGTATTGATCTGCACCATTGTAGGTCATAGACAATTCCTCTAAAAGTTTCCCTCAGGTCTCCAGCTTGCCTAATAGCTGATTCCAGCCATTTGTCATTGCAGCAGCATTCTTTCACAATTATCTCACAAGCCCACATTAGCACCCGGACAGTTTCCTGCTCTGCTGGATGCAAATCTCCAGACTTAGTTTCCTCTAGCTGGACTCTATTCAGTATTTCCTTAGTCTCTCATATTTTCTGAATTACAATCATACACTGTTGCTTCTTGATTTGTAAAGAACTCTTGTTCAATGTAATTATTTCTGAGCAGAGATCTAGTGCAGAGAGATAAGGAGCTGGAAGTGTAGCTGCCATTGATGGTTTTTTGACCTAATCCTCTTCTGACCTAAATTCTAAACTCTAAACCCTAAACGTGAAAACTATTGTACATCATCAGGCCGCTGCTAATAATGCTGAATATGTAGCTCGCTGCAGAAGAGTACTTTGGTGATGCTTTTCCTCCTCCCTGGGTGCATTTCTTGCATCAGCATAAGACCCCCTGAGGTCTGGGTGCCTTCAAAATGGCTTCACTAGAAGAAATCAACACTCCTAATTGCAAATATCTTGCGTTCAAAACAGATTGTGACTCACAACTTGATTGTCCCTCTTGCACAATAGTCTGAGTTGATTGTGAGTGTGCTTCAAGTCCGAGATATCATTCTTGCATTGTGAGCAAGTTATGGAAATGTATGTCAAATCCTTGTACATATCTGGGGACTCCTAAGTCCACATCTTCCAAGGTATGTATGCATGTATGTATCAATCAATCAATCAATCAATTAATCAACCACTCCCTGCCCACCCCAACAATACATACCTGCACTGCACTGCAAATTCCCCTGTTTTCAACTGCCTGAATTTCTCTCCCGAGGTTCAATGGATTTACAGTGAGTAGTGTGGGAACCCACAAATGGGTGCCAGGAGAGCAAACTCACCAGCACTTTCATTCACTTCATGCCTTCCAAGAAACCCATTCAGCCCTGTGGCAGGCTTTTGAAGTTCAAAGTGACCTTGCTTGCT
>Ga0116230_10007954_pt1 | contig 10478 bp, 8 predicted proteins | sample S1TSphfallax_3_FD_88678 | JGI IMG/M metagenome (GOLD analysis project Ga0116230, IMG submission 88678) | Host-associated microbial communities from peat moss isolated from Minnesota, USA - S1T2_Fd - Sphagnum fallax MG | ecosystem: Host-associated > Plants > Peat moss > Unclassified | place: USA...
GGCTGTTTTTACTACTTAGTGACTAACAACCTGCTAGTGGGTTGTTAGTGGGAAGGTAGTAAAAAAGAGCAACTGAGCTAACCACCATGGTTAGCTAGGGAACTGGAACCCAACAGAAAACTGTCTCCTGACCACTTACCATCCATCCTTCATGGTGCCCTGGTTGGTGCTGGTTCACTGTGGCCCTCCTTTTCTATATAATATTGCTGTGTCGTTCAAAGCAAGACTCCATTCTTATCTATCTCCAGTGCTTAGCCCTCTGTACAGCTTTTGTTTGTTTGTGTTGTGGTGTTGCGAAGGAAAGTTCTTGTGTCTTAGCTTGAGTCTTTTTGTTGTCAGGACAGCAGCTGCAGCTCATGCAATGCAGCAGCAGCTTCCCAGCTGCGAACACTGAACTGTAATGACTTTGTGTGGTTGTGGGTTCCACGAATGATGCAGCAATCTATCCATCTGGTCATGGGTGTTGGGATTTTGTGTGAAGTATGCACTTGAACAAGTTTGTTGTACTCAGGGAAAATCCAACCTGAACTCTCATGATCGATATGGGAGCTCAAGCTTGGGTTTGCTTCCAGGAAATATAGAGTAAAGTCCGGAGGTGCAAGTAGTAGTTAGGAGTGGGTTCTTTTGCTTTTCTTGGCTTATAGACTCTGCAAGCTATGAGTAATTTTTGAGTCTGTTCTATGTGAGTGTGTACTTGGTCTTTCCTCTAGCTACAAAAGAAAAAATAAAGATATTTTGAGTGTGTAAGTGCTCTCTGTTCACATTTCGTGCTAGACTTTGTTTTTTTTTTTGAGTTCCGTGGCTTACCTCCAAGAATATTTTGATCCATTCCACAGTGTACTCTTACAACAATATTTTGGTCTCGATGGATTAATGGATTGATTTTCTTGTCATGGGCAGTAGCTAGCTGTCTGGCAGCCTTCATAAGCAGCTGCTACAGGAGCTTCCTTTAGTTCAATAGTGGCCAGAGCCGGCTATGCACAGCTGCAGTCTCAAACATCCGGCTGCCCTACCAAGCTGGGGAGTCTTGGTAGGATAGCCGAGCGTTTGATGCGGGAGCTGAGAATTCCCGACTTCAGCAGCTTCTCTTGGACTGAAGGGAGCTCCCTTTGCTGCTTCTGCATTGAAGAAGCTCAGGGCAAAATTGTCGTCTCCTAGAACTAGATCTCTTGATCATATTGTGTGACCTTGAGGCCCAGCCTTCCCCCAGAAAGGAAAATGGGAAGTTCTTGTCAGCAAGGAGTTTGTTTTATAAATGACGGGATGCATTATGTTGTAGGTTAAGGCCCTAGAGATCGAGGGCCTTACCAGAATAAAGGGTACTGCACCTGGAGGTGGCTGCCAAGGTGCTACCCACAATTTTCTGGTTACACAACCTCGATCGAGGGGGCCTTACTGTGCATAAAGCAACTGTTTCCCCTGATTCACTTCTTTCTGTCCTCATCAAAAAGGGAAGATCCCTCTGGTGTATACTAGTGAATCCTACACCTCTGTTAAGGTGTGCTCCAAATACACTGAAATTTCTAATTGCCAGCCCCCCTCCCCCACCCAGCTAGTTCAAACTTAGCTACTAGGCTAGCTGCTGGGTTTTACTCCAAAATAAACAAGAGTGACTTGGTTGGGTTCCACTTCGTTAGTCCAGGCCATAGTAGTAGTACATCAAACAACTGATTTCTGTCCGAAGCAGTTAGTGTATGTGTACACAAATCTGTTTGATGGTTAGGTAGGGAACTGAAATCCAACAGAAAATTTGGTAGCTAGTAGGTAGGTAGGTAGTGAAAACCAACACTTACCCTTCTTATAAACACATATACTTACCTTACCTTGTAGTCACTTATCTTCCTTAGTATGGGTTGACCTCAGATGAGGTTTATCCACAACTGAGTTTTAAGAACTTGGGCTGTTTGTTTGTTTGTTTTTTTTCTTTTTTTTTTGGAGTTTCTTTTGGTATTGTTGTTCCTCCAGGCTCCTATCTCCTATCTGTTGATGAAAAGCTCAATCTGCTCTGACATACATACTGACCTACCTTTCTACCTACCTACCTACCTTGAATAAGATAATACTTGCCCCCAGCTTATTGCATGTGGGCTGCATTGCTTATTACAAAAATATTTTCAAATGTAGCGGAATATTTTACTGAAGATTTAGTATTTTTAATTTTCATTACTATTGTTTTCAAAAACAAAACATCTCGTGTCTTGTTGCATGGAATACTATTAATATTTTAACCCGCAAAGTTGGTTCTTTAAATTGACCCTCAAATTTTTTGTCATTCTCAATAACAGTTAAATCTCAAACTAATCAACCATATTAAGTATAGTCATTGCAAATATGTTAAAGTTGTTGCAACAGCAAATAGCCCCCTTTTTCTTTTTAGCAGATAAATTCAAATAGTGAGAAAATTGCATGCACTTTCAGTTGCATAGTAAACACAATTCCACTTTTAGATAGGTGGAACAGTGTATTGAGGATAATTCATATTTGTTCAAAATCAATCAACTATGTAGAAAGATTGGAACTTTTCAACCCTTAAAATACAAGAAGAGTCAACTAAATTGCAAGCAAGATGAAAAACAAAATGAATAAAACTTGGGAAATTTGTAAAAGAATGCAATGTGAAATTTCCCTATGCATTTCACATTGCATAATTTTGCTGTTGAATTCTGTTCCAACATAATGAAATGAAATGTCGAATTCATGATCCACACAAAAGAACTATGTTTTTAGTATGTTTTTAGTTTGTTTACATTATATGAGTACTTTTGAGTTCTTGGATTGAAGCATTGTGAAAATGACATTTGTGTGTGTGTGTGTGTATGTATATATACATATATTCTTCTCTCTCTTCTATGTTTGAGCCATAGCTTTTTCCAATTGTCTTATTTACTTTCTAGGATTTTTTTCTTTAAAATACACATTTTGCCACATTGTGTTTTTCTAATAAAAGAAGTCACAACAAAGCAAATTTTTGCCATAAAAAAGATGAAACAAACAAATCACAAATTCTCACATCTAACATGTATATTTAATATCAATTGACTTTCCCAGATGTTGAGTTGTTGGTAGTGGACAAGGGACGCTAGATTATAGTTAATAATTGAACTAGCTATGATTGAAATGGAATATCTTCTTATTTCTATTTCCTCATTTTAGTCATGTATTTCCACAATAAAGTAACCCTAAATTGCTATCGCTTGCATAGAAAATAGAACCCCAATACTTCTCCCAACTACATGGTGATACCGTTAAAAATGAATTTAGGGTATCACAAACAAAATTCATATGACTACTTTTTGATTTCAATAACCAATCAGATAAAATAGTTAACACGACCATGCTGGGGATCGAACCCAGAATCTCTGGTTCCGTAGACCAGCGCCTTATCCATTGGGCCACACGGTCGGCTCACACTCCGGTTTCTTAGACATTTTATTTAGTCTTTGCCAAATTGACAGTTGCAGAGATATCACCTCGAAGGTTGTGTCCCTTTTTCCTGTTATTATCTAAGCAAAAGATAATTTTATGAATTGGAAAGAAAAACCCTAAAATTTCTAAAATTTCTTCCTAACATACCATATGGGAAGTAGATACATGAAAATGAGCCTAATGTTTGGACAGAAGCTGGATTTTCAGAGAAGCATTTTGCTACACAAAACAGTGGACATGAGGTGTATTTTACATGGGTCTACCGTCACACACATGGGCAAATTTCCAACTTTAGATTCTTTATTGCTGAATTCTCCTACATGACAGTTTCACTTCAATGTGGCTTCCAATGATGGCATAAAAGGTTGGAGTAATTCAGCTAAAATCACAAACACATACCATAAAGCTTGTGTCAACCATCTAGGGTTTTTTCCAAATAATTTGATAAGATTGAATTCTACTATGTTATGATATTGAGATGTTCCCATAAATCCTTGATAATGCCTATTCACTAGTTACAGTGTCTTCATTTATCGTTTTGCTTCATATCACTTACAATTATCTTGTAAGTCATCACGTATATTAGAGGGGTAGGGCTCCTAATGTAAAGACCTGCCCTAATTTTCAGAGGAAGTGCAATTCCACCACAGAAGATTTCTTGCATTTCATAAGATACTGGAAGATCGTTGCTGAGTTCTTGCTGCAAAGCAATTCAGTTAGGTTAGAGATGTTAATCATAACTATTTCCATCTGAAACTCACCAGTTTTCTCAGCCAAAAAGCATCACCAATTGACAGAGTTATGCTCCAACTACCTGAAATTTCAGCAATTAGTACCCAAAAAGTATGGTTGGCAAGGGATTGTTCAACCATCCTAAAATGCAGGGGCATAATGAACTAATTAAGCAGCCTTGTTTCAGCAGCCCTATTGTCATTTCCCATTTGCATATGGCTGTCAACCAGGGCCCCCCCAAATTGTCTCATCAATGGGAGCTTGCATGACTCACAGCATATCATTGTGTGATGGTATGGCATAGACTTTCGAAAAACTCTTGACTAATGTCTCCAGAACTCAAATCAAAACATCAGGCATGATCCGACCTTGAATTTACTCTAAAATTTTCAAAATCTGGACAAGCATCTTTAGAGCCAGAATAGCTCTGTCAACTCATGGTTCTGTATACAGAAAACCTGTACCACTCAAACACAAAGGCAAAAGATGTGGCTGGACACAGCCATATTGACCTGCTCATAGCACAAAATTTTTGCAGTCCATACCCACATTGAAGGGAAGAAGATGTGCTGCATTGAATGTAGCAGAACTTAGACATGAAAACCTGGGGAAGAAAGGCTTTACAACATTCTGTTAGTGTGCTGTCTGCCAGCTTCCAGAGCTTCCCTGATTTCACCATCAGCTCGTGGCCAGTTCATTATGATGTCATCCATAACACCAAAAAGTGATACAGTGGGACAATGGGGATCTCCAGGCAAAGCATTAAGAGCTACAACAATATCGGACATCGCAGACCTCAGTCTTCCAACCATATCTATTGGCTCCTCTGTTGCAACACCCTCATTGCTGGTGTCCAAACGTGCATTTTCAAGCAACCCCTTTGCTAATGCTGACTTCCCCTTGACTAAAGGTCTTGTGCTTCCTTCCATAGCCATATCACCTGGACAAGTTCCACAACACTGATTCACTAATAGGCAAACTATGAGGTGGGGGAAAATTGGCATCATGAAAACTACTGCTCAGGATGATCCAGAACAACACAGTCCATCGCCACTACTGGTTCTACATCTGTAATACAACTTTACCTCGTGCTACTTCGACTTGAGCTCCATTGTCAGCAACAGTCAGTTTTTGAAATACTGATGATGCCTGGACTTCATCTGTGATTTGGTGCAAGGTATCAGGCTCCAACAAGATTTTCAGCATCAAAATACATGGAGAAATTGGCTTAATTAGCTGGAGGAGCAGCTGTTGCAGGATTGCAGCACCTCCATGGCCAGCAGTGAGTAATACTTGAATTCCAAAGAGACTATTCAAAATTGAGGTTTCTCTCTGTTCTGAGATATCAACAGGAATTTCTTCTAACAGTGTTTGGCCACAAGGGAGGTCGGTGCCTATTGAAACATGGATTTCCTCTTGCATATTTGTTTCCTGCAGATCAACCACTTTGCTAAACTGCTCAAGTTTTGCTTGTGCACATATAGTCCCTGCCCAACTCAGTAATGGCTGAAGTAGTGGCCTCAGCAGACACTCCTCAGAAAGTGCACGTTCACGAGCAGTCAACTTACATGCCATGATAACAGCTGTATGGTGCATGTTTACACACATATGAGCAGCAGAACCAACCTGCTTTGAATTCTCTTGTTGTGAAAAAGGGAGAAGAAGAAGAGGTAACAGCTGAGGGCACACTGCTTTGTAGTACTCAGGGACAGTGGTGACATACTTGGGTGGTTTTGCAAGATGCGAGGCTATACGGTCATAGACCCTCACATTTCCCTGCAAGCCAAAATTCTTATTATAACTGCTCGCTAATCCCTCAAACATGCAGGGGCACACACAAATAGAACAGGCCCTCAATAGTTTGCAAAGTTTTGTTGACCTTCAAGAGCATGCACATGGTTCAAAAGGCTTTCATTTAACACATGCAGACAAGATTAGCAAACCACAGTAAATTGAAAGGAGTATCTCTACCACCTCCCTCCAATAACTTCACGTTGAGTTGCTCACCCGTTGAGTTCCACCAACCAGCCTCCCAATTGCAGCAGCTACACCACCCTCTCGCATAATGAGCCTTGACAACAACTTTCCTGCTTCAGACTTGAACCATGGTGGAGGGGCTGGACTATCCTGTCCAAGTAAAGTCAACAAGGCTTCAACCATGTGGGCAACTGGCAGACACTCAACCATAGAATCCATCCTTTCTGATGAAAGCTTTCTCCAATCATCTCGACCTGCCAGCACTAATCCATTCTTGTGAGACTTCCCAAATATTACAGCACCAATTGGGATGATACAAAGGAAGCACATAGTCTTCCCTACAACCCACTTCTGACAGCCTAATCAAAATCTTACCAGAATGTGCAAGCTGCAGATATGCAGCACACAGATCAGGGAGATGGTAGAACATCATGAGATCTTGTAAAGCTGCTTCTTGAAGCCTCCTCTTCCCCTTCAGCTCCCCCAAAGTTTCTTTCATGCTTGGATTACTATCCAAGCTTAGAGGTTGATTACTGTCAATCTTAGCTGGACTATCAATGGTGGCACCAGGAGATGAGACACATGGTTCACAACTTGGAGTGCTTTCCAAAACAAGACATGCCAGAAGCTCTGCTGCTTGAAATAGATTGGTACAGTCCACAGCAGAAGATTGATGAGAAGGCCCAGGTACAAGTGCTGAAGCATGTTGACCCAATCCTATACCTGGTCACATGAAAATTCAGAAGAAACAACATAAAGTAATGTGCCCCAAGCTCAGAAGAATCAATTGTAGTACAATGCAACCATGTGAGGTCCAGCACACAGCACTAGCCTCACCATCTCATCAAGTGCATCCTTTCAGAACCACTGCAGGTCACCTAGAAATGCAAAGAGAGATGTGGTGAATTAATCTTACCTGGTATGTATTTGGAAACAGCCGCTGCTGCTGTTATTGCACCTTTTGCTCCAAACCGTTTTTCCAGGGGAATGCCAACCCCAGGGTTCAAGGAGGGGTAAATCCCCCATCGTACTACAAGCTCCAACACTGCCTTCACCACTGTCCAATCAGGGGAATTGAGGGTGATGCTCTTGCCATCTTCTGAGTTTAACAAAATTGCTTCCAACAGCCTGCAGCAGCAATCCAAGGCTTGACGAGCTGATGCAGCCTCTTCCAATGGTTGGACTGGCATAGGAGAAACAACAGCCAACCATGCAAGAAATGACACCATGCAATTCGACGTGGTTCAAAATTCATATCCAAATTCCTTGAAAAAACTGGTCAACAAGCAAAAGATTCATAAAACCTACCTGAAAAGAACCAAAAGAAAAACCTGATGTCTTCCTGATAGAGGGATTCACTTGTCTTTGAACAAATGAGCCACACGGAACGCAGATTTCTCGGAACTAGTGCAACGAAGAGGACCTTTTACCTGATGTCTTCTTCCTGAAGAATTTATTTGTCTTTCAACCATAAACCCTAAACCCTAAACGCAGAATTCTCGGAGTCTGGTGCTGCAATGAAGATTTCACCTTCGTTATTGACGGACGACAGAAACACGCGGGCGTCCTTCAGAGCCTCTGTCACAGGTCGCTTGATTGTCACCGGCATCCCCACACCTCGTACGCAATTCCTCAATCCAGAAGAGCAACAACAACAACAACAGAAGGGGACGCGCGTTTAAGGAAGGGTTTGTGCGCCCTACAAAATCCTCAAGCAGAAATACAATCCGAAAACAAAGACGCAACTCCACCGAGTAATCCTACACAACAGCCTCGCAACTTTCTGACGCGCACGTATCTGGAATGCACCATGCTGCTGCGATTCAAACGCGAATTCCAAATGCACCCCGGCAATCTTGTAACATACCAAAACCCTAATCGGAAAACAGCTCGCCAAAACTGCAAGAGTGTCAGAGGCTCGCTGCTTGTACGGGATAAAGTATTCATACCAAAGAATACAGTATTGGTACCCTATCAAGTACGGATACGGTACTCACTACACAGTAACCAGTGTTGTGCGGTTATTTGAATTCTCAAAGAACCTCCGGTTCCTGTTACAGAACCAGAGAACCATATGTTCCGGTTCTGTGCAAAATCAGAATGCAAAGAACACCCCACCAGTCCCTTTCGTGGATATTTTAAAACCTTTAAAGAACTGACAGTTGTCATGAAAGAACCGACGGTTTTCATGAAAGAACCAGCGGTTTTTTATACCAGTTATTTGTTTTTTCAATCCTTTGAGAACTGTGGTTATGAATCTTAAGAGCATCCTGATAACCGCCAGGGGTCTGTTCCTGTTTATAATAACCGCCTGACACTGAAAATAACCTCCCAAAATTAGGGCTGCAAAATGACTTTGTTGTTCTGACCTTGGAATGGCCAAGGGATTGTTTTTTGGCGTGACCATGGAATGGGCTGAGCTAAGCACATTCCTGCATGTAACCTAGCTGGTGTGGATTATCTCATGGGACAGTCTTATTACAATGATAATTATCTTCTTGAATGGGACCATTATAAAAGAGTGTGCCTTTTGCCAACTCAGGCCCATTACAAGGGAAAATAACCTACTGACTTGGACCATGTTTTAATCCACCTCTAGGGAATTGGAGAATAGTTTATTTAGAGGTGAGGACCCAAGCTGAGTGCTGAGCAGGATCTAACCAATTACATACCATAATTTGCACTTCTGAGAGATTCTGCCACAACAGTAGGTTCTTTGTAGACTATTCTGCTCAACCTGATGATGTCCTTCTGTGCCAGTCACATTACATTTGAGAGAGCAGTTGACACTAAGAAGCTTAAGGTGAAGGGTGAAATCTTTCCTGGGTGACAATTACATACTCTGGAATGATCAAGCCATTGCCCATTGAGTTGGGCAAGGCTCCAGCAGACCCCATTAGGGCAACCTACCTGGTGCATCCAACATAATGGGCAAGGGCAAGTCCATTCCATGGCATTAAGGTCCAGGGAGGCAGATCCAACGATTTAACACAAAATTCAAGTTCAACATTTTGACACTTTTTTGGTCATTATCACAAGTGTGTAATTGTCACTGGAAGATTATGTCGTATAACAGAGTCAAGAAGTTGGCATAATCTGCCAGTCCAGACCCTAATGTAAGGTAACACCCGAGGGTTGGGGGGCGTTCTTGAAATAACAAGCCCCTGATGCCAGAGGGCCTGTTATTTTGGGTCTGGCCTTGGGGGCCACTAGAATGCCCCACCTTTAGGGCGTTGCATGGCATAAAAATTGATGGAATTATGTCCTTTTTCTTCTTCTTTTTTCCCCATGATGCCTGTATGGTACCCTCCAATTACCCATCAAGTATCATGGAAAAAAAAAGTAAAAATGACATGGGGCATATAAGAAAACAAAGTGCTAAACCCTAACAGGGAGGGAGAGCCAATAAAAACCACCTTTGAAAGGGGGCAAACACCCTTTGATTGCACAATGGGAAAAGGTTTTCTTAGTCAACCTTGCTCCCCTCAAAGAAAAATAAAGCTCGCCTTTGAGAGGGTGCCAATCTTATATATAAATTCACGAGGGTGCCAATCTTATATATAAATTCACGTAGTGCGTGCGTGCGTCTGTCTGACACGACAGTTCTGCATTTTAATTCATCGGCAGAACCGGCCTCTGCCGGCCTCTACATGTTCTGACCCGGTAATCTGCGAGGCCGATTCTGCAACCCCTCTCTGTGTCCGTTCGTCCGTCTGTCCGTCCATTTGTCCGTCCGTCCGTCCGTTTGTCCGTTTGTCCGTCCGTCTGTCCGGACGTTTTTGCTTTTTTTTTATCTTCTTTTTTTGGGATTTGTTTTTTGGGATTTTTCTCCCCGTCTCTTAAATTAACAAACATGAAGAAACAAAAGAAAATGGGATTCGCTTTCTTGAGGAAGAAGAAGGATCCTGATCTGTGCTTTACATGCAGCAAGAAATCCAGACCAAGAAAGAGTGATCGCAAAATGGGTTAGGAATTGGCACCTGTGTAGAGAGAGACAGGAGCTGGGGAAAATCCAGCACCACCACCATGACCATCCGCCAGCAACTGCAGTGAAGAGCTTGAACAGGCACAGATTTCACTACAGTTTTTCTTAGAGACCCCCTCCCATGACGCCTTCTATATTTGGTATTGGGTGCATGTCCTCTTCAGCCTCTGAGACTGAGAGAGAGATTGAGAGAAATGGGTCATTGGGTAGTCGACAATTCGTTCATGTGATTAGTTTTTCTGTGGAGGAATTGGAGAAGAAGCTGCTGCTACTGATGATGATGCAACAAAACGATGGGCAAGTCTTATCAAGAAAGAGGAGTGTTCATCTGCGATGAAGAAGCCAAGAACATTTACAC
>Ga0116230_10007955_pt1 | contig 10478 bp, 4 predicted proteins | sample S1TSphfallax_3_FD_88678 | JGI IMG/M metagenome (GOLD analysis project Ga0116230, IMG submission 88678) | Host-associated microbial communities from peat moss isolated from Minnesota, USA - S1T2_Fd - Sphagnum fallax MG | ecosystem: Host-associated > Plants > Peat moss > Unclassified | place: USA...
ATTATAATTATATGCTGTGACCCAGGTTTTGAAGAGGCTGAATTAACAACACACACCTTGGGTAAGGGGAGCCTTTGATGGGTTTTTGGCCATACTTTCTCCATGCCCACAAATCAGCTGGAACATCTTCACTGCTTGACCTTGTGCCATTCCCAGCCACCACTGAAACAAGGACTGTCCTCTTCTGCTGAGAAATCTTTCTGCATTTCATGTCCCTCCAATTCAATTCAAATTTCCTTTGAACACGTATGTAGCTCAAATCCCAGAAGGTTCTCAAGATAGACCCTCAGTTGACATCCTCATGACATGACAGGTACCTCAAATCCCAGAAAGTTCTCAAGATAGAGACCCCAAGGAATCAGTCCCCATGGCATGATCACAGATGGGTACTTCAAAACCCAAGAACTAGGACCTATGAGCTATGAATCAAAGCATTCTCTAGGGAGATTTTGATACCTGCCTTCCACTCTAAGACCCTTAGACCAGTCTCATGAGGACGTCAGGTATCTCGAAAATCCTCCCGGAAGCCAGCCAGGTTCTGAAGATCATAAGCCCTTAGATGATCAGTCCTTAGATGGTAACAATATAGGTACTGGTAGCAGAAAGTACCTTCGCTTTGGGTCTCCAGGCTCTGAAGAAGCTGCCGACGAGAGCAGCTTCGTCGTCGCCACTCTTGTTTTGGACAAAGCTTCTTGAGCTTCTTGAGCTCCTTGTTCTTGTTCTTGTGAGCTGCAGCTACTAGTGTGTCGTGCTGCTGCTGCAGCTGTTGTTTTGGTCGACGACAATTGCGACACATAATTACATTCCTCGGAGTACTCATGTAGCTGCTCTGTGATCGTGTTACTTCGACTGCTAGCTGGGTTTGTTGGTCTCAACCCCATTGGTCTCTCATGAGGGATCGACATTGGCGAATCACTAGAGTAATTGCTTGAGTTGCCGGAGATCATATTAGTCTTCAAGTTAGTAGAGGATTGTAGTCCCGCAGCTCCTGTGCAGCAGCAGCTGCTCTTGTTCTTCATGGAGTACTGAAACTCGCCCTACTTCTGATCAGACTCCATGCCTGCTGCACGGTGCTGCTGATGACGACCAAAAATATAGTTCATGTACCAGCTTTTGTGATTCACCTGCAGCAGCTAGGCCGTTGCAGATCCTCCTGCTCCTCCTCGCAAGCTTGCAGTCTAGTAGATCCAACACTGAAACCGCAGCAGCAGCAGATCACTGAAGAATGTAATTGATTTCTGTAAGTAGTCTCTGCAAGCACAAGTTTGATGAGATTCGTCTCCTGTACTGCTGTATCATTAAGGGTCGCCCAGCGCCTGCTGATCTCCATTGACAGCTCTCTGGTCAGATTTGCCTCTAAAATCTTTGCCTTTATCTGCAAGGAGAGATGGGTGGACCAAAGCTTGACAGGAATTACCTAGCTTTTAATCAAGAGGCTCTGAAAAACAATTAAGAGCTGCTGCTGCTGCTGCAGTGTAATACAGAATAGAGTCGAGAACTTTGATCAGCTGTTGCGGAAGAAGAAAGAAGAAGAAGAAGGAGAATTAGTGCATAAAAACAGAAAGTTCTAAATCCGCTGCAATTCAATTCAGCAGGAGCTGGGACCCATCATCATGTCTAACACATCACCCAAAAAGAAAAAACAAGTCCATATTTGTGTGTGTGTGTGTGTGTGTGTGTGTTAGGAGACACAACTACAACTTTTTTAGTACTTTATTCAATTCAATGGCACCTAGTTGCCCTCCTCCCATACTTCCAGCAGAGTTAAATTACACCTAGGATCATGTTGTACTTCACTTCATGCACCCAAGAATCGGGGAGAGAGAGAGAGAGAGAGAGAGAGAAATCAGCAGCGATGGAGGTGATGATTCGATTAACTACCACCAGCTAGTTGCCATCCTCCCACACTTCTAGTAGAGTTAAATTAATACACCTAGGATCATGTTCTTCACCTCATGCACCCAAGAAGAAGAAGAAGAAGAAGAAGAAGAGAGAGAGATGAGCAGCGATGGAGGTGATGATGGGAGTCTCTTAAGAAGAAGAAGAAGAAGAAGAAGAGAGAAGTCAAAGAAGAGAAGGCGACGGGGATTAAGGCAGGCTTGCTAGAGAAGACGACGAAGAAGAAGAGGACAAAGGGGGGGGAAGAGAAGAAGAGGGGGAGAGGGAGGATCGAAGAAAAAACAAAGTGCGCAACGTGCAAAGAGACGTGGAAATTGCGCGGCCGACAAGGGAACATGACGCTGACCCTGGAAACACGTCCGTCCATCCATCCGTCCCTCCCTCCGTCCGTCCGTCCGACGGGCGCTGGGCTGGACCTACCTACTACGCCTGGCGGCCGGCCCGCCTTCGTCTCCTTCTTCCCCGCTTTCTTTCTTTCTTTCTTTCTTTCTTTTTCTTATCTTCTTCTTTCTTTCTAGCTGCTAGGCTACCTACTACAACTTTGGCCAAAGAATATGGGATAACTGTATGGGATAAAGTAAGTGACATTGGAGATAGCTGTGTATTGGGAACATATTGGGAACTTTGGGAACATACCAAGTCATCATTGAGATTTTTTTACAAAATTTTAATAACGTAATTTTATCAACATGAATTCCACATATTCCGAATATCTTTTTAACTTTGGGCAAAAGATATGGGATAGGCGTGATGCTATTGGAAACCTATTGGGAACTTGGGGAACAAATTAGGAATATCATAAACAACCATTGGGAATGGCAACCCATTTGCAACCATTTGGAAAAAAGAGCATCCCAAATCAGAACTCACTTAATAGATCTTTTTTCCAAATTTTCTGGCGGGCCAGTTTTTATTTTTATTTTTCAAATTTTTGATGGAACTGAAATCATCCATAAGATGATTAAGCCACATATTTCTACAATAATAGTTTGTTGAGGAGGAGGCCTTTTACTTGAAGATTTTTCAGGTGAGGGAAATTGTGGGGGTTTTGTTCCCAATGTGTTCCCAACTGCATTCGTGAAACCCATTAAAGCATGTTCACTCTTGGTGTTAGGGACTAACCATTTAGTCCCTTAACATTAGGTTAAGCATTTAGGACTTAAACCTATTTATTATGAAAAATTTATGTTAAGCTAACATTCACTTAACATTAAGCTATCACTAATGTTCTTTTTCTTGTTTTGGAGAAATATGACATTTGGCTATTGTTTCAAACCTTCTATGGCTAGGCTAGCCACTGGTTGGAATGAGTTGTAGTCCAACAAGCTAAAAAAAAATTGAAAAGATTTTTTGGTTATAGATTAAAGGGGCATGGAGTTTCATTAGATGATTTAGTTTTCTTAAAGGTGGTTAATTTTGGCTACAAATGTCATATGGTGGTAAAAGTTTTGGCTATAATTATCAAATTGTTGGAAGAATTTTGGCTACTAATAATTTTCACTAGGCTACCTTTCATTGAACCATGGAGACTCCAATCACTTGTGAAGGGATTGAACCCTTAAAACTACCCACTACAACACAAGTGTCTTACCTACAAAAATAAATAAATTAGTTCAATACAAAACCACCCTCAAGTCACAAATTACAATAAAAAAACAACAATGAAAGTTGATTAAAAAGTGATGTCCATTTGGGATAATCAAATTCAATTATCCCAAAAAACCAAAAAACCAACCAATAAAAAATCTACTGGATTAATATTATTTAAGACTCCCTAATCAAAAGCTTTAAATCTAAGCTCCCATACCATATCAAGGATGTTTAGCACACCATTCTTCATATGCATAAGCATATGGAAATTTATGAAAAGTATAAAACTTTTGGGAAAACATTTTGACCACCAAACCCAGGTTAGTAGTGAGTTTAGCCAACTTGAAGTATTCAAAAAATGCACAAACGAATATTTTAGATGCTAAAAAAGTGCATTGGAGCCATGTCAAAGGATTCACATCGAATAATTTAGCCATGGTTGCACAAGCATTTGATTTCATGGCTAGCTTGAACATAGATTGTTGAATGTCAAGGGATGTTGCTAACAGAACTTCAAGCACCCAAGTATCATTATCAGCCAATTTCTTAGGGTGGCAAAAAGTTGCCTTAATCACATCCAAGTGTTTCTTGAAATGTTCTTATGCATCAGACTACAACTAGTATTGTGAGTATACCACATTTAGATAGTCCATGACTCCATGAACAAGGAATCTCCCTTGCAATTTTGAAACAAGGAAATCAACAGCACCTATAAACCCAAGTTGCCAGATTCAATTCAATGCAACAAAACAAACTCTAGAATTCAAATTATTCAATGGACAAAGTTGAAATAAACAAAATGATAAGGGGGATATTTTACATTTGCATTCTACCTCCACTTGTGTGATGACTGTAACATAAACCTCCCTTGTGACATAAGAAACTTCACTAGTTTACATATTCAAATGAGTAGCCCAAATGTGTTGTTGGTTCACATCAAATGCCAAATGTTATATGCCCATGTTCAAATTTGTCATTTGAATCATGCTTAACATTCAACAAAGTTGTATAACCTTCAAAAGCATTAGATTTGAACCTTGTGTTCAAGTCTATGTACAACTCATAAATCTCCCCTTGACACACTTTCATTGCTACCACAAAATCATAGATGAAAACGTCTCACAATTGGCTAAATTTAATCAAATTATGGAATAATTACAACAACAATAAAATGGCAACAAGCCCCAATGAAATTTACACATCACAAAAAAGGTCAAAGTTTGTCTTTGCCTTGTCATTAGTAGGAACATCAAGGGCCATCTACATCAGCAAGGTTTTATACTCTGCCATAACACATTGAACATGAGATAACATAGAAATCCAACAAGGTTTTACATTCTTCAAAATCTTAACCCCTTTGGTTTCCATAAGCTTTACAAGCTTTGTGAATTCCAAATGCATTTCAAGGCTTGTGGAAAAATAGATGTACAAGGTTTGAAGTAAACCTTCAAGTCTACTAACAATTTGCAAGTGTGACAAAATGTGAACTACCAAATTGGTTTTATGGGCTATACAATGAACCCCTATGGAATGCAAAGCCTAAACATCATAAATTTGTAGAGTAACACCTAACTTAGTCCTCATCAACTCCAAATGCCATAAGCCTAATACTAATCAAATATTTTGTGAAACCCCCTTGATGCATCAAAGCTTGCATAAGGACTTGAATAAAATTATCTTCACTTAATCCAACCACCACACGCTCAAAGGACAAGAGAATCAATATTTTCCACCAATTCTAAACCACATAGGCATGAACTGATAACTAGCTTTGGTTATCAATTGTATTTACCTCATCACAAGTAAATGACAAGTACTAGACTGCTCCAATAGTAGATTTTGTGGCCTCCAAAATAATTCATGCATATGTTGAACCATAGCCTAGCCAAAATTGTCTATCCAATGCATTTTGGGATTCTCCTCAAGGTTTAAGAAATCAAATAAGTTTTCGTGAGCTTTGTACTCAACCATTGACCTACCATGTTTCAAAATGTGAAACAATGTAGTAAATTGGACTGGTTTTTTGTGCTTCTCACCAACCAACCCATTATAAACTTGTTACAGAATAAACAAATATTCTCCTTTTAAAAGCATATGTAGCTTGATTTTTGCTATGTTTACAATCATTGCCAATTATCATTCCCCTTTCTTCATCCTTCTCATAGGTTTGTCAATTTTCCTTCAAATGGCATGTTTTTATAATGAATCCCATTTTGGAGCTAGAAGTTTGTTTTTATGTTCAATCTATGAGCAATTTTTTCATTTCATAATGTGCACAAAACCATTAGGCCCTACCTACAACTTAGCCAAAGGCAACTTACATGCCTAATAAATCTAAAACTTTCTTTTTGATTCATAAACCCGAGTTTTACTAATTTTTGGTGGTAACAAATTCTAATCCAAAACTTGCACCACCTCTTCTATTGAATCAATACTAGGAGATTCTACTAGAGATTCATTTGAAGGACTAAAAAAAATCATAGGTACTTCAATGGCAATGGAAGTTGCTTACCTTTCAAAGTAGCAAACTGATGCATAGATTAAACCCCACCTTTACCATCGAAAGCCATATTAGATGCAAGTACAAAAGTGCCATCACTAGGGTTTTGTGAACTATGAAAGTATTTAAACTTAAAGTTCAGGGGTTTAAGTGGAAGCACCATATTTAACTACACAAAACCACAACCTACCATGACCCACCAACACCCACCACCATTAGTAAAACAAGAAAATTTTCAAAAACCCACAAAATTAAAAAACTTCAACAAAATGTGAATCTAAAAACTCACAAAACCAATGGAAAACCAAAAATCAACAAACCCAAAGTCCAAACATTTTGGAAAATGCGCAAACCCATGAACCAAACAACACAAAACTAAAAATCGACAAACCCAAACAACCTAAAAAATGCGTGACCCATGAAATTGAACAACATCAAGCCAAAAGTCGACAAACCCAGACAATCTACAAAGTGTGCAAACCCACGAAACTAAACAACATGAATCCAAAATTTGATGAAGTTCCCAAAAATTTTGGATTTTGGAAAATGTGTGAACTATGTAGACTTTGTGGACTTTATAAAATGCGTGAACCCATGTAACTAAACCGTATAGAACTTAGAAAGGTTGTTCACATACTTGTAACCTAAACAAGTCTTGGAGTAACTTCCTAAACCTAAAATCCCGATGCACCTTATATTCGACCAATAGTGATTGAAATTGTACAATGAGCATCAAATCCCAATTCCCAATATCCCATCATCCATGTGCCTTATGTACATCAAAGATTGTAGCTCGTTGTTTAACGATGAAATTTCTTCAACATGTAAAACAAATCAATGAGCCATGGAAAATTGTAGCCGAAAGTTTTTGAATTTAAACTTAAACCATTTTGGTAAGTTTTTGCAATAACAAAGTTTGCCCTAAAGGTGACAAAATGGCAATGGACTTCATGAAAGAAAAGGAAGGATGGCAAAATGTTTCGAGCAAGAAGGGAAGGGTTTAGTGAGTGGCCCAAATTTGTTGGGTAAAAGGTGGTACCTACACAACAGTTAACATCACAAATAGGCGATTGAGGGTTTTACTTGGGGGTGTTCTAGCGAATGCTAATGGTAGTCCATCACTAGAAAGGTGACTAGATTACAAAGTCATGATTTTTTAAGCAACCTTTTAGGGCTTGGTAATAGTTTTAGGTGAAAAGACCCAAATTTCACCACAAAAATCCAAGCCTATAGGTGGCTAATCTAGATTTTTTGGAGAAATTTGGCGATTCTTCACCCAAAAAAAAAAAACACTAGCTATCACCCATTTAACATTGGTACTTCCTAAAATGCTACCTAGATTTTCATTTAACACTGACTTAACATCAAATGTGAATGCACCATAATGAACCCTCTTTGGGGCACTTTTGGGTCTAATATTATAGTACATATATTATATTTTTTCCCAAGAAGATGGTTCATTTAATTTTGAGTATCAATTTTGGTTTTTGAACCCTACAATTATTATTTATTAAAAAAAATGTTATGTAATTTTTTAAAATAATACTAAATTTCATTACTTATATTGAAGGATCCATGACTATATTTAAAATATACATTGGTATAATAAGGCCATTGTCTTGTTTTCACTACACTAACTTTAAAGTTTCATTAGTCATTAAAATAATCAATTTTAATGAAATTTTTCAAATGGCCCATCTAGCTATGCTTTTCATTTTCCATGTGAATGTGATTACTTGTCAAAATTTCAATTTAGCACAAATCTATTACATCTTTGTTGAAAAAACTCAGTTTTTGAGATGAAAATTCTCAAATTAATCACATAGTATCTAAACATGGTTCAAACTATTTGAAATGACATGTTTCAATATACCTTCAACTTTCATAAATATTAAAAATCATTTAAATTATTTTTGAAATAAATTTGTGTTTTTGAATACACAAATACACTACATTTGTTTCCACAAATATATTTGAATCTCCCACTTTATAAACTGAAATGAAATAGTTTCTTTTTTAATATCTTGCCTAGGTTATATTCTAATATAATATGCAAAAATATTGTGAAATTCTTTCAAAAGTTTGAAATGGGATACATTCAAACATGCACACCCCTAGAAGGTAGTATAATGTGACACCCCAAATGGGGTCACCATAATGGGTTTTCACCCAACACACATATTGTATGAAGAGTAGAGGTCCTTGGTATTATGGGTGGGATAGATGTCCCATCAATCACAATCTATCACCTTTTGAAAATGTTCAAGGTGGCATGTCTAGTCATTTTTTTCAATTGTGCCAAGACCTTTTCATTTTGCAACATAATTTTCTCATTCCTTTCCTCATTGGATATCTTAGTCTTGAACTCTTTCAAAGTGTTTCAAAATTGATCTTTCAAAATGTCCTTTTAAAATGCATTATTGAAATAAATACTCTATAATATGTAAAGACCATCTTCCACACAAGGCTAGGTATAAGTTGTCACTTTCTTCTTGTCTTTAAAATATTTTTAATTGAAAAATGTAAATGTTAACTCATGGCCAAGGTGTTCAAAATTTGTGATTTTATTATATTCACAAGTTGTTTTTCCTTCCTTGGCACCTTTCAACTTGTGGCTTTTGCCAATAGTAATATTTTTTATCAAGTAATTTATGTCATTCGTCATGTGACTTCTATGACTACATAGTTGGGAAAGACAATGACTTTTATAATTAAATTTAGGAAATATTATTAAACAATAGGTATTTATTAACTTATGCAATGTAGACATGTGTTTAACCATAGTAAAGTCATGGTAATCTAACTAAACTTATTTATTAGCTTAAGACTAATTAAGTAGCCTACAAGTTTAAGCTAAAAGCCTAGGTATGTAAATAGGCCAAAATAGCTAGGTAGGCCTAAGTAAACAAGTAGGTAGCCTTAGTTTAGGTTAGTAAGTAGGCATAGGTAAATAGGATCCTATTTAATTTATTGGTCACAAACCTTTTTGATTGGCTCATTTAAAGTGGTATTTCCGCTTCAAATATTTCTAGTGCATGTACTATATGTGTAAATTATTTTCTCTTCTAGATTATATCGTTTACAAAGTTAAACTTGTTGACAAAAGATATGAGATAAATTTGATGAAACAGAAACACTACAAAATTATCCTTTATCCCATATAAAAATAGTTTACATATTTACCCCATTTTCTACTACATATTACCCAACCAACTTAACTTAGCCTAAACCTAAATAAAATAATAAATGTAAGTAGGTATAAATATGTAACCTAATTAACCTACCCTATAACTTACCTACTTACATAACCTAACTAGCTACCTCTTTAACATAATGTAGATAGGTATTGGTTATTACCTACTAAACCTTACCTACCTATACTATTTCCTTAGGTAGGTAGCTTAAGTAAAATAAATAGGTACATTGAGTAAATAGGTAATTGTATTAGGTAAGTATGTAGATAAATGGCTAAAAAGGTAGGTGAAGTAGGTAGGCTAGGTAAATAAGTAAGTAGGCATAAGCAAGTAGGTAGGTAGCTTAGGCTAGGGAATTAAATTAACATAAGTAAATAGATGGGTAAGTAAATAGGTAAATGTAAGTAGGGGGTAGGTAGGTTAAATAGGTAAACTAAGTAAGTAGACATGCCTACCTATACTAACCCTTACATAACTTACACTTATATCCTTAGATAAATATTTTCACACAATATAAGTTTTTTTAAATATCCTTAATAAATCATGATGTACATCTAAGGATTCTAAGTCCATGTCATCATCATGACCAATGTTTGATTATATTTGTAACTAATGTGATATGTGATGGACTAGGTGGATGCGAATCACTCACAATTCATTCGTTTGAAAGCATTAGTCATTAATTGTATCCTAAGTTATAAATATGACCAATGGAAGAAATGACTATACTCATGTAATCATAATAATTATTACAAGACATGTCACATATGACTACATGATTAGGTTTGGGCATTAGTAATAAAATGATCAAATCATGAATGTCATGTTTTGACATAGTGAAAATAAAATGAAGAAAAACTTGTGAACATATTCCCTAACTCCACACGCTAATAAAAGAGAGATGTACAAAAGCTCCAAGATGAGAATTAGGACAAAAATGACAAATTCATGAATATTTTTTACACAAATCATTTGCACAAGCCAAACAATGCAAGTGATTAGTGCACATGGAACAAACTTTGAATCACATGCTTGCTTTGGGACCAAATATTCCATTTGAAATTAACAACCACCAGACAACATTAGTTCACCCTCAAACTAAACAAGTGGACAATGGCCTAATGAACCCTAAAATCACTCATCCATCCATAATACCGAGGGCTCTTGCTTTGGGTTTACATTAGGGTAATTTGAGTTCCCAAGTCCCAACCCAAGCAAATGGTAACGGATGGAAAGTTCATATTGAATCTTCCATTGCTGAAGTGGATAATGTTGTCCTGGGCCAGTACCCAAAA
>Ga0116230_10007956_pt1 | contig 10476 bp, 9 predicted proteins | sample S1TSphfallax_3_FD_88678 | JGI IMG/M metagenome (GOLD analysis project Ga0116230, IMG submission 88678) | Host-associated microbial communities from peat moss isolated from Minnesota, USA - S1T2_Fd - Sphagnum fallax MG | ecosystem: Host-associated > Plants > Peat moss > Unclassified | place: USA...
CCTCCAAAAATAGAGAAAGGATTGCAGAATGATTTAATTAACTGCAACAATCATATGCATGTTTCGTACCCTTCAACAGCAGCATTGATGTTAGGAGATAAGCTGATTCAAAACATACTGCTGAGTTCATCACCCTCCAAGAGACAGGTCACAACAGTTCCTGTCCATAGAGTAGATAAATGTATGGAGTTTGGAATACAGCAGTAGTGAAAAGAATCAGCCCCGATGCTGACAACCTAGACAAACACTTCGGAGGTGAAGAAGATAAAAAAAGAAAACCAAAAAGAATGTGACAGAAAAGAAGAGATTCAAAAGCATGATCTTCTTGAGGACAAAATGAGTTTTGGAACTTTCAAGCTCAGAATTTAGAAACCCCCTTCAAAAAATATAATTTTTAGATTCCAAATGACCGCAAATAAGAATTTTGTAAAGAAAACCACTGGTAGATTTTGATAGAAACTGAAGAGTATGTTTTTCTCTTCAAAACACTAAGCTCACCATTTCAGCTGCAAAAAAACTACTTCGGACTACAGAGCTTTTACAACCTATAAAACCAACTATTGACTCTTCCAAATCTGGCAGAACCTCAGAGATTGGAATCAATACAAGACATCCAAATTGGGTCAATACCTGCATGTTCTAACTGAGAACATGTGTTGGCAGAAACGCTTCGTCAAAAATGCCAATGTCTAAGCCTTTCTGAATCTTGGGTTACAGCTCAAATCAGATCACCAAAATGTGAGGACTTTTCCTTCATCAAGAAAAAGTCAAGTCTCTGGAAAAACGAGAAAGTTGCACCAACATTTGAATGGTACAAATTGGCATTAAGAAGAAAAGAAATAGACAACTCAGATTAGCTCTGCTTTTTGCTTTGAACTATACACTGGAGTGATGCATACAAGCAACGCTATTGTCTTTGCACTGATGCTAGGATCCAACTGGTATTCAAATCATTGTTAGCAAATGACCATTTATTTGTTTCATTCCACACAGGTGGACTACCTTTTGATAAAGTCATTAAGTCAGAGCACAAACAATCAGGAAGTGGGTTTGTGTAGAAAGCTTCCTCTGTTCGAAAACGATCCCTTCCTTTAGTTCCTGTAAGGGGGCCCTTTCTTTTCCGAGGTGATCCTTGCCTGCATAACAACAAAGCCATTTAAAAAAGAAATGTAAAGAAGCTTCAGGCAGATAGTAAGTCAGAGAATCCATATCCAGCCCAAAGGTAGAATGGACAGACTTGAGTAAATGAAGAAAAAGCATGAGCAGGAGAAATCTATTGATGCATTATTCCACAGTTTTAAATCTTACAACAGAAGCCTTGAACATACCTCCTCCGGTGGATCTCAGTGATCAACTCTGCAAGTTTTGGGCCTTCCTCAAGCTCTCCTCTATCTAGCATGTCAAAAAGGGCTACTAGCTCTTTCCTGTCACAAAGCAGAACCATGAAGTTCAGAGCTTTAGTACAGTGATGCTTGCCAACAGTGGCAAAACTGGTGAACAAAATTGTGCAATTGCCAAATGACCATCAAGATGGTCATTGATCTGTAAATCCCAGACTATGCACGTTTACTCCACAATGCTGCTCCAAAACTCATGAGTATAACAGAAAGATCTGCTTAAAACCAGGTACCAAATACCTATCAGGGGTTATAGTCTTGCGGTGTCCGAGGTATCTTCGATGCCCCTCCACAGCACGTGCCATATGCCCAGAGTAGGATGGCACAAACACATCACTTTCAACAGAAACAATATAATCCAACGCTGCAAGTTGAGTAGAGTGGCTGACAAATGGTGCAAGCTCCTCCACAGATGCTACAGTTTCCTGAGGGCATTAACAGGTTTTGTCAAATTCCTCATCATTGTGCTGACATTTCAAGCACACCATATATTCAACACGTCCTCATATCTCCTGACAGAAGACATGACTACAGCAAAGCAATTCCTCCATGTTTATTGCAGTAAAAGCAACTAGCATCAACCAAGTTTTCTAAAGTATATAACCAGCATAATTTCGAACCTTGCGCATCACATTTGGGAAGCGAGAAATAAGGCCAGCAATTCGTTCATCACCACCATAAATTTCTCCAGCAGCAATATAAATACGGGTGCTATTGGGGTAGCCTAGTGCTCTCAAAAATATCCCAATCTCTGTGGGAGTCAGGGGGCAAAAACCCCTGCTTCTTTGCTCAGTGGAGTTTATATCCTTCACCTTCCAATGAGCTGTATGCTCCCTGCAATGTCATATCTACCATCTCAGACATTACAACTTGAAGACTCCTGGAATTGAGAAACTATAGTGAGAATTAGCACATAAGACATTAATTGTAAGAGCAGGATCTTGAACAAGCAATTCTTCCCATAAAATCTTGAACAGGACTTCCTTGATCCTAACAACCAATGGAAACAGTAATTCCACAGTACAGGACACTGTGCAGACATCTGACACACACCATCTAGACAAAATCATGAGACTGCTTACAACCATGAATGTAATTACTACCTTATGGTTATGCTAGATAGAGTGCTATACATCTGTACCTTGCAGACAAATGGAACCACAAACAGGTCAATTAGACGCAACAGTACCTAATGCTGGAGAGCTCATCAGCTTCAGCTTCAGTAAGACCATAGGTGCAGCCACTGAAGGCCAGCATGTCCTTCTCATACCGCAGGTGCAAAGCTATGAAAGGTCCATCTGATCTCATTTTTTCAACAAGCTTCTGCTCACACAACAAAAATATGTAAAAGCTGGAAGCTTCAGCCAGATGACAGTAACTCCAAAGTGATTTAAGATATGTTTGGCCCACTTCCTTCTGAATTAACTGCACAATTACACAATAAAGCAACAAACCTGCCCAAAAGAACCAATTTGAGGTGCAAAACGGAGAGCATTATAGTGAACTCGGCAACGCAGTTTTTGAATGTCTGATGGTAAATCATTGTTTGCAAGCCGTGAATCTGATTTAGATGCACGAATGACCTGCACAACAAATTATGGGCACAAATATTAACAGACAACACTAGACACTCCCTGACCTGAGCAAGGACTTTATCACACCCTAAGAGTGAATCTTGGCAGCTGCAGCTCCTACATTTCCAAATCTGTGCACATGAAAGTGTGTCATAGTCATGAATGTTGCAAACTGGCAGTCTCACAATTGCTAATCACAAATGAAAGGATTGATTCTTCCTCCTTGGAAGCTTACTCCAATGAAGATCAAGGACATAGAAGAGAAGAACCAAGGGAGGAGTAGGGGGGTGGGCATAAACCTTATACTCACGCCACAAAGGAGCAATTGACTCTTGGTAGTACTTGATATTAGACCAGCTTTGGAACTGCTTCACAGCTTTGGGTGCTGAAACAAGTTCACTGGGAAGTGTCTTCACCACATTTACATCCCCTTTTAAAGCATCTATGAAGTAGTCTACGTCAAATACATCCGCAAAATTGCTGCACAGAAAAATACAGAATTACCCCAGAAGTCATAACTTATGTGAGACTCCAAAGCCATCAATAAGATATTGACTTACATTGGCTTCATCTTCATTAGGTACCTGTTAATACATTGGCTTCTCTTATTTGTTGCCCCTTTTTCAACTCAAATTGTACTTGTTTTGATAAAGAGAAAAATAAAATTATGAGAGTGATCTCACTAAGAGGACTATAACTCTCATGAGAATCAAGAAATTTCCACATTCACAATTAAGAAGCCAGAACAAAGTTAGAACTTTTCCTTGAAGTCAAAGAAAAGCTTGCAGATAAGGACTTTAAGAACCAGGAAGAAGGAACAACACAGACAGTACAAACTATAACAAAGAAACAATAAAAACATGCAGTATGAACAAAAGTGACAGTCTCACTTGACAGACCATCAACAGTAACATGTATGATAGCAACTTATCTATCACCTGCAGTGGGTATAGCTCATTGTAACCGCTAACCTGTGTACTGAGTTTCTATCACAAGTCTGGAAACAACAGGAATACTCCACCATGATACTGGCTAGCAACTAACAACATAACAACATAGAAGGAGAGAAACATAAAATAACAGACAACAGGGGTAAACAAATGAGGACCAAGTGGGCTATAAAAAACTCCACACTTAAAAGAAAAACCTTACAAGTAAAAAAAACATGTCTAGAAGAATAAGGAAAGACCTTCTAACCAGAAGATACAAAAGAAACAAAAGGAGAAGACCAGAACACAGAGAAGACCTTATCTGGAAGTTTGGGAAGCATCCAAAACTATGATACAGACCTTGTAAAAAAAAGTGCAGATTAGCTTACCAGAAAGCTAGGTGCATTCTCATGAAAAGATTAGTTGTACCAGTTTCACTCAGCTATGGATTCTCAATAAAAATGCCTTAAGTGCTCTACTAAAACAAAGAGTTTCCATTTGGAGCCTACTGCTGGGACAACAAGAACCTGATACAAAGAAAGTATCATCACCTAGAGTCTTGCCAGAATGATCGCTTATCCAACTCTGGAACCACAAGGGTAGCATTTAAAATACGTGCAACAGCCACCATATCACAAATCTGCAAAAAATGACATAGCAACAGATATCAATGAGATTGCAGAGAAAAATCCACAATATATTTTGAAGGTAACCATTGTGTCAGTTCCAACAGAAACAAAGTCAGAACAAAAAGAAATAGTATAGTCATAACCTTGTGTCCCCACAAAGTATAAGACTGTCACCTTTGTAACTAATAGCAGGGACTAGTTGCCACCAATCCCTCCCTGACTTTATCAGCTCCCAACAGTGCGTATAGGTAAGTACGTAATAAACTATACCAAATTCTAGGTAACCAACTAACAAAATCTGTGTCCTGAGCTTCTGTTGCAATTCCAGAAGCCAACGGGAGACTCACTCAGATGTTGCCTAGCATTCAAGAGAGATAGCTACTCAAAAAAAGTCAACAGTATGCTCATTAACATGCAACAAGCTTGTGAGGATGAGCTTCATTTCACTCTAGCTTGTCCCTGTACAAACAAGCATATTAAGTCACAGAAAGGCCTCCATAGAGGTTAGTGGTTGGGACCTGCTACACCTGAACATGTCATTTAAGCACACAACTGGTGATGACATGGCAACATGTATAAAAGACAGACAGCCACCTGAAAATTAACCTTGAGCTGGCTGAGGCTGGAAAGCTAACACTTTTCAAACTCCATGGACATCTATTATCTTTGTACATCTTGAGAACCAAACCTACATCCAAACAATACCACAACTCAACAAGCATTGAAAACTTGGAATTCTTACTCCTGCCCGCATCTGGTTGAGCCCTCCGTTGCTTTGCACTAAAAGATATCCTCGTGACTTCGCTGGACCTGCACTTCCCAGGTTTTCATGTCCCACACAATCTTGATCAAGATTTATCAACTGTTTTGAAAGAGTTATCATCCATACAAGCCTTCTAATCAAGAAGGCAGGGCAAAAATGGCAGCATGTCAAAAACAATATTCTGTTGGAGCAGGATCTCCTATAACTGTAGCTGCCTAACTTCATTGAGCAGTAGACATTCCCAGGCTCAAACATCCCACATGAATATAATGCTGGTACATGAATCACAAGCAGAAGTGATGAAGTCAGCATGATTTAGATCAGAAGTGTTGGCAAGAGATTTAAGTGGAGAATCACTCTGAAGACATGAAACTGACCTGTATATGAAGGGCTTTTATCGACACAAGGAATGAAGCCTCGATTTGGTGGAGGCTTCCACAGCTTTTTAAACTCCAATGCCTAGACAAACAATATAACAATCAGCTCCCAGTCAGCTAAAAACAGGTTAGTTTGAACACAAATTTCAACACCAGAGTGAGAGCAGTAGACTTTGAGCCATGGACAAAGCAATGAAACCTCAAATCTCCAGAAGTCAGCTCCCAGTCAGCTAGTCTCAATAAAACTTTAACAACAGAGTGACAGCAACAAACCTAAAGGATGGGGACAATGGAATGCTAAATTGGATCTTCAACAAGCATCTGCCCATGCAGAGAAAGTGAATAGACAAAGAGCTGAAAATATATCTTGGTAAGTACCAAGAATTTCCCATACTTACTATTTAAGCCAACCCATAAAGATTTAGATATGACTAAATAAAAAGGTTATGCATATTTCAGATCAGAAACATAATAGCAACCAAACAGCAGACATGAAAAAGAGGAAACTAAAGCCTAAAGAAAGGAGAAAACTAGACCAAGAACAAAACTGGGGAGCAGATTCAATGGCCATGATGGCCATACACGATCATGGACCTTCAAATGACATGTATGGCATGGCTGAAAAGGGGTAAAATGTATCACCTTGTCATCTGGTAGGTCAGACTGTACATCTGATTTCTCCAATCGAGATAAATGAGGGGGAATTAGCTCTTGCTTCCAACTCAATTCACCAGTTCTGGTCTGTACTCCAAGATCACCCTGCTGCAGTTACAGCCACACCAATGATATTTACTCAAATCTGAAAGATACTCTTATTCTACATATGATGTCCAATCTATGCCTCCATACCAGCAATATAAAGACAGATGATACAACATTACTGTAACTGACTCAATTATTTCTAAACTTCTATTGCTTATCATTCTAGTACAACATGTACACAAGCTAATCCCAAGCCAAAGACCATCCCTGTCGCCTGTCTTAACAACTATCATCCCATGACACATCAAGTGATGGAGACCATTGACTCTGCAGGATGGTTCAAGGAAAGCCTCAGGTCTGTCCATTTTGAGACTGTAGTAACATTGGAGCTTACAATTTCCGAAGAAGACCCATGACAATTTTTAAGCCCAAGGACCCAGGTTTCAGACACACTTCAGTCAGAACCAGTCCAAAAGAAAAGATGGGATGTTTCCAGGATGCATACTCTCAGATGAAAAGTCTCAAGGAGGGGGCATGTGGCCACTACCATAGAAGAATTTGCCCTAAGGCACATTTGACAGCTTGTAATTTACCCATGTGGATCACAAGTGCTTCTAATACAGATCATTGTAGTACCTTACCTGATTTTAAGATGTTCAGGAGCTTATCAGCTCATGAACTATCTCCAAATACATACTTTCTCAAGGCTTAAAGAAAAACAGGATGAAAATAGTCTCTCCTCAGTGCTTCAGAGGAAGGTTACTTTATGCTCAAGCAAGGAGTTTGACAATTGGAGCTGATACCTTGGGTAGGACATAGGGTTGCACATTTAAATTTCGAGTGCGTAAGATAGAGAGAAGATCTGGATAGAAAAATGTGGAGAAGAGTGCCCCCAATGTAACAGTAAGGTAGCCACTGATCCATAGCAGGCGTATAAGACACCCTCCTCCTGATCGAGCCTTTTGGCGTCTTCCATGCCCTAGTACTGCCTGATGTTGTGCTTGCCAGTGCTGCATGCTGCCCCTCTCTGAAACCCCAACATCATTCCTTACATATTCATCCAGTTTCCTCTTGCATGGTCAATGTGCTACCATGAAACTTTCCATGAAACCCCAAACAACAGACTTCATCAAAAAACCATCAACTGCAGTACCAGAAGAATGGTATTCTGGAATGTATGCATCTCTATGAAAATGCAGAGAAAATTCCATAATAATACTGTGAAGGTAACTATTGTGTCAGGTCTGATCAAACCAAAACAAGTACAATGAGAATGAGTGCGGTCATAACCTTGTGGGTGTCATTCACCAAGTATCAGACCACCAGCCTCATCACAATGGCAGTGACTGGCTGCCAGTACTCCCCATGAACTTTGTCAGCTCCCAATGGTGGGTGTCAATAACAGTATGATAATCTGTTCAAAATTCCAGGCCAAGAATTATTCAGAAAACACATCATGAGAATGTGTCAGAAGGAGTCAGGATGTCAGCTGGCACCCAAGAGGCAAAACTGCAGAACAAAATGCCTATTGCATCCTGATTCAAGCTGTGCACCAAGCTTGTGAGCATAAGCTCCACTCCATTTTAGAGTGATGAATGCATAGTTTTCATGGAAACAACTCTAAAGACAGGACCTTTAGCTACTTCCAAAGAGAATAGCACATTAATAGCTTGATGTGGAACCGCAGGCCATCTAATAGGACTTCCCACACAAGAGTGACTGAAAAGCAGAAGCTTACTTCTCTATATGATGTAAATCAATTCCATGTTTTCCGCATGTCTGGAGGGCATCCTCCTGTTTATCCCCAGAGTAACGTCCAAAGTTCAGATGAAAAGATGGCACAGAACTGACAGAATCATTATCACCTGGCAAGGACCAGAAACACAGTGCCATACTACATTGACCTGATCTCTGTGACAAGGAACAGCCTTGATGCAGTTCCAAGCATAGGAAGAAGTTCATATTCAGTAGCAAGCTTCTTCCAAAGGGCTCTACTTCTTTGAAAATACCATAAAATGTGTTGGTGCAACACCAGGTACAGATTTGAAAGGAGGCAGAGGACCAGTGAACAACTGCTAATGGTGAGAAAGCTTAGAAAGCTCTCCAGAGGACATAAAAGAAACTCTTTTGAAAAGCAGGTGTGACACAAGGCTGATAAAAAGCAGAGTGATGTTGAGAAATAAGATAAGAAAAAAGAGAAATCAGTCCCACCGGAGACAAAAGACAGGGTAATCAGAATGACAGGCATTGAAAAGTCCTAAGCGCGGGATGTGTTGGAGGAGCTACAGAATGAAAGCAGACCATCAATCGCAGAAAAAGGACCCTACATAAGCCAAAAAACCACATAGACAGCAGCAATAGCTCTTTGATGCACACAATAGAGTTATGGAGTGTTGCTTTTCGAAAATCCTGTACTTGAAAGCGAAGTATTGGAGTCCTGACAGCAACCGAGTAGCACAGGGAGAGAGAGACACACACACACACGCAGGCAGCGAGAGAACATGATCTGAAGCAAACACACAAGGACGGCATAGCTATGATATGATCCACCGGCGTTCAAACATACCTAGAGAGAAGGAAACCAAATGCCTCATAGTAAGGCGAGAGCAATGAAAGCGAAGCGTTTCAGTTGCAGTAAGGAACAAAACCACCCGGCATCTACGCGAGAGGAGGGGAAAACGAATCGCTAAATACAGAAACAAAAAGAAGAAGAAGAAGCAGATGATGATGATGATGAGAATCCGAACCACAAGTCGCCGCCTTCATAGATCGCCCTCCCGAATGCTCGTCTTGCTCCCGCTTGCCTCCTCTCCAGAAATCCCTCGTCCATACTTCAAAAGCCAAACCAAAAAAAAAAAAAAAACACAAAAATATCACATTCTCCACCGCACCATCGCCATGGATTCAAATCCCCCTTCTTGTTCTCCTCCTTCTTATTCTTCTTTCTTCCTCCTCCATCTTCTTCGCCTTCTCCTACACCTGCTGCTTCTTCTACTACTACTTCTTCTTCTTCTTCCACAAAAACAAGATGCAAAAAAATAGGCACAAGAAAGGGAGAAAACCAGCAGAAACGCGCAGATAAAACCAAAGACGAGAAAAAAAAAACCCTGACAAAAGAGATACTTAAGAAAACACAAACCTCCAACAATGAAAGCTCCTGCTGTTCTGCTCCTCCTTTTCTCAAACGAAGCAAGTTTGCTGGTGTTCTCTTCTTTCTTTTACGACGTCGGATTGTTCTTGCTGTTGTTCTTCCTCTTCTTATCTATATAGCTGCTGGCTGATTCTCTGCACACAGAGAGAGAGAGAGAGAGAGAGAGAGAGAATAAAAGCTCCGCTGCGATCAGCTTCCCTTGTACACCACCACTCAAACCCAAAAGCTCCAAAAAGCTCGACGATATGGTGGTGACCGTAAAACCACACTCCCAAAAACGCTACCTTCAGAAAGGCCCCAAAAAAACAGCAAAAACGCACCCCCCCCCACCACCCACGCACCCAAAGACCGCACACCAAAATAAATTTAAACCAACTTTGGAATAAAACGAAAGACATGCGCAAAAGACCACTCTGATCCGCTGTAAACGAAACGTCTAAATTATTTTTATTTTTATTTTTTTAAATAACACTTTTGGCAGTGTGGCGATTTTGTGATGTTGCCACAGTGGCGATCATCCACAAGGAGATTTATCCACTTTTGGCTATACATCACATTTTGGCTATACATCACATTTTGGCTATACATCAGCTCTGAAACTAAAACTTTATTTTTAAAAATATATATATCCTGGCTAGTAGCTTTCAACAATCTGTGGAAACATGGCATGGCGACTTTTTTTTCGATTTTTAGTTAATTTTTTAAAAAAGGGAACAATAGAAATAATTTCTTTTTAAATAAATTTCACCAAATATGGCGAAATTTCGTTTTTAAGAAAATCCGCTGGAACCACAACAAACGAAATGACCCACCCAACACACCAACAACAAAAAAAAATAGAATTTAAACACAAAAAAATCGAAAAGACAGACCACAATGATCTAGTACAAACAAAAATAAATAAAAAGAGACAGACCACACTAACTGATCCACTGTAAACAAAACCCAAAAAAA
>Ga0116230_10007958_pt1 | contig 10475 bp, 7 predicted proteins | sample S1TSphfallax_3_FD_88678 | JGI IMG/M metagenome (GOLD analysis project Ga0116230, IMG submission 88678) | Host-associated microbial communities from peat moss isolated from Minnesota, USA - S1T2_Fd - Sphagnum fallax MG | ecosystem: Host-associated > Plants > Peat moss > Unclassified | place: USA...
GGCGAGGAAGATCGCGACCGGGGCGGTGCAGACGCCAGCCAGGAAGTGCCAGCGCCAGACCGTTCGATAGAAGGTACTGCCCGCCTGTTCTCCGTTCGCGATCGTTCCGGGTTTCATGGCGGGTGGTTTAGTAGGCGTACTTCAACTCGGCCACGAAGGTCCGCTGCGGGAAGGGATGGTAGAGGAAGTATTTTCGATTGAGCAGGTTGTCGATGCCACCGGAGAGGGCCCAGCCCTTCCGGAACTTCCAATTCGCGTGGGTATCCATCACGAAGAATTCGTCGAACCCGCCGAAGGCGTTCGGATTCGTGTCGATGTTGTCCACGGTGGAATACTGCTGCCCGCTGTAGCGACCCGCCAAGGTGAACGCCAGATCCTGGTTCGGCCGGTAGGTCGCGACCACGGTGCCGCGCCACATGGGAACGTAGGGCGCACGTTTGCCGACCGATCCGTACAACTGGCCCTGGCCGCTGTCTTCCAGGATGCGCGAATCCACGTAGGTGATGCTGCCGGAGAACTCCAGTCCGTGAATGAAGACGTTGTCCTGATCGGCGTAGAGCTCGGCGCCCCGGTTCCGCAGCTTGCTCACGTTCATCACATATTGATACTCGGTCGAGGAGCCGGGCACGAGGATGCTGTACTGGGAGATGAGGGCGTTGCGGACGTCCTCCTCAAACAGGGAGAGACGGATGGAACCGTCGGACAGTTTGTGGTCCAACCGCACCTCTTCGCTCCAGACTTGCTCTGGCTTGAGATTGGGATTCGGGGAGGTGTAGGTCGGTCCCGTGGACACCAGCTGATAGAGTTCGCCCGCGGTGGGATAGCGATAGGCGTCGCCGACCGAGGCGGTGAGGGTCCAGGTGGGCGCGACGGTCCAGGCCAGCGTGCCCTTGGGCGAAAAGTTCGAGGACGATTCCCCTGGCTGGATCACAGTGGTTGCGCCGTTGACGTTGATCCCGTCACGCGCGTGCCAATCCTCGAGGCGGCCGCCGATCGTCAATTTGAAGGGTGCGGCAAACTGCCAGGCGTCCTGAACCCACGCGGCTTCGGTCTCCGTGAGGCCGTTGCCCTCGGTCGAGAGCGTGGTGAGCGTTTGGTTTGTCTGCCAATTCGAGGTATTGTAGGTCGGGTTGACGAGTTTGTACTCGTCGCCGTGGACCCCGAAACTGAGCTCCTGTCCGCCGTTGCGGCCCTCCGGATGCCAGGCCGCCTTGAGGTCGAGCGTCGACCAGCCGGTGCCACCGAGCAGCGAAACCTTGCCGCCGGTGCCCAACCCGGTGCCGGTGCTCGTCACACTGGAGGCGAGGTTTTGCGAATCCTTGTTGAAGTCGAAGAGGCTGCCCGTCGCCTGCCAATCCCAGTCACCGGCACCCGCCGACTTGACGGAGAGGCTCTGCATCGTCTGCTCTTCGATCCAGTTGAAGAAGCTGCTGGCGAAGCCGGACACGCCCCCGAAGGTCGGTTGACCCGAGGCATCGCGCAGGTAGCTCTGGCCCGTCGAATTCGTCAGATTATTCCAGCGTCCGATCAGGTAGGTCGCGCGAATCGTGGGGGAAAAGTCATAGGCGACCTTGACCTTCGCGCTCACCAGGTTGGTGTCCTGGACGTTTCCTGCGCCCAGCACATCCGCGGCCTGGCCGAGCTTGTTGTAGGCAATGTATCCGCCGGTCGTGTTGGCCGGGAGGGTGCCGGCCGTCACGAAGGTGAGGGGTTGCGAATGGGTGTATTCGTCGTTGGCGCTGATCCAAAACGACCAGGGCCCGATCCGGTCGCCGACATTCACCGCGGTCTGGTACATGGGATAGGTATTGTGCGTGGAATACAGCGAGAAGGGCTGCTGCGCCTCGGTGTACGTCAGCGTGGCCTCCGGCTTGTCCGGCATGCGGGTGGTGATTTCCATCACGGCGCCCATCGAGTTGCCGGCGTAGGCGGCGGCAAAGGGCCCGTAGATCACATCGATGCGTTCGATCTCCTGCGGCGTGACCACCCCCCAGCGCGGGGCGCCGATCGAGTTGTTGTTGGCGATCAGGGCGGAGAGCAGCACGCCGTCGGCGTAGATCAGCGTGCGCGCGCTCGAATTGATCCCCCAGGTGCGGGTGGCGAGCACCGGCTGATTGTCGCCGTAATTCCGTTTGCGCACGAACAGGCTCGGCAGGTACTTGATCGCATCCTCGACGTCCACGGCGTTGACGGTGTCAGCGACCGTGCTCGCGGTCACGGATTGGATGACGGAGGGCAGTTGGTATTGATCCGACACGACCGGCGCTCCCGCCACGGTCACGGCGGACATTTTTTCAACGGCGGCATCGGTGGGTGTGGCGGCTGCGCCCGGGGCGTTCGCCGACGCAGTCGGTGGAATCGCCGGGTTGGCGGCGTCGGCCGCGCGAGCGGCGGGATGGATCAGCGCGCTAAGTGCGACGAGCGCGGTGGCGGTCGCGGTCCAGCCGCGGGAGAGAGGAAGGAAGTTCATGGCAGAAAGGATTCGGTCAGGGATGGAAAATGAATGATCGGTGAGGAGGGTGCGGGCGCGGGGGTGCGGCGCGCGGACCGGGCATGACCCTTCCCGGAACGCGGACTTGGGGGAACGCGCGAGACGTCAGCCCCAAGGGTTTGAGCGCGGGCGCGCCCATTGGGCGGTCGCCGGTGTAACGTGAAACGGAGGGTCGGGCCGCGGTCGCGTCAGACGCGCCTAGGCCGGCCCCGCTGAATCAGCGTGCGCTCAAGCCGCGGCCGACCGCGGCGGGCGCCGCGGCGGAGCGGAGCGATCGGCGGTCAGCGCCGACTCGTCGACGGGGCTCCAGGCCGCAGTCATCGGCCGGTCGATGACGACCTCGGCCGGATTCTGCAGGAACAGGAAAATCTTTGCGTCGGTCCTGGCTTCCGGAACGCCCGGATGGGACTGATCCGGTTTCTGCGCATTGGCCACCAGCCGGCAGACGTCGCACATCTCCCCGCTGAAGGTGCGGGCGATCGATTGCCGCAACGTCATTGTGCGGGAGTAGTTCACCACCATTCGGCCCCAGGCAAAACCTTGCACGAAATCCCACTGGGCCCCCGTGGCCACGAAGCACAGGAACACCGCGACGGCCAAGCGGATGCGGGGACGCGTGGGTGGAACTGACACGGGAGGTTTGAAGCGGTTTCGACTTTGGGGGGCAAGCGTTCCCTGACCGGCCGAATGGATTGAAGGGGATCGAGGCCAGGGCGGGAGCGGCGCTAATTCCCGGCCGGCCCGCCCTGACCGGGGGCGGCCCGGGCCGCGGTACGGTGGAACCTGAGGGCCTTTTATCGAGTCGGACGGCTGCACCATGAAAACAGGACTGCTTGGATCGCTTTTCGTCATGGTGCTCGCCGCCGTGACTGCGCCTGCGCAAACCACCGACGGCACCGGGGGCAACCCGGTGCTGCCGCCCCCGCCGCCCGGAGCGTCGAACTATCCGAATTCCGCCGCGCCGGCCTACCCGCCGGCCCCCGCCTACCCGGCGGCTCCGGCCTACCCGGCGGCTCCGGCCGCCTCGGCGCCGCCCTACGCCTCCGCGCCCATGTATGGTTATGGCGGATACGACAGCTTCCGCGCCGGGCCCACGCTGGCCGGGGCGATCACGCTGCCCTATGCGTTCAACTGGAACGCGGTGGGCGTGAGCGCGGAACTGGGCGGGATGGTCTTCGGCCAGAATTTCGTGGGCGGCGAGATCAGCTACTACGGGGGCGATGCCCAGCGGTACGCCGTGTACCGTGGGCCGACCTACCTGGGCTCGTTCCGCTCCGCCCAGGATGTGACGACGCTCGATTTCGCCTACCGGCTCTACCTGCCGCTCGCTCCGCGGGATGCGGCGATGCCCCTGTCGTTCTATCTGGGCGGCGACATCGGCGCCGCATTTGTCAACTATTCCAGCTATCCCTACGGGTACGGCTTTTATAACGACAATGACGCCGATTTCAACGTGGACGGCCTCGCCGGCTTCCAGCTCCGGATCGCACCGGGCGCGGCGCTGCGCCTCGGCTATCGCTACATCTACGTGAACGACGCCTGGCGCTTCAACCAGCAGGTGAATCTGGGGAGCAGCGCCATCGAGGCGAGCCTCGCGTTCCGCTTCTGAGGGCGGAGTCGGATCGGCCGCGCCCCGCCGTCGCGGCGGTGGCGCGGGCCCCGACGCGCCGATCAGTGCCCGCTCGCGAGATCGCTGACGTAGTTCTGGACGTCCAGCAGTTCGCCCACCGGGAGGTCGAGCCGGTAGGTCGCCGCCTTGGCCCGGCAGAAATCGTCGAAGTCGGCGTCGAGCGCGCCCCGGTCGCCGATGTACTCGGACATCATGGTGGCGACGAAGTACGAGGCCTGATACAGGTTCTTGGCGAGGGTCAGATTGCCCTGGCGGGCGAGTTCCACGGTCATCGCACCGTCGAGATAGCGCAGTTGGGCCGTCAGGAGGTTGAACGCGTCCAGATCCTCCTTGGAAAGCTGCTCGCCCACCTCGAGCTTGGCGTTCTTCGTCTTGGCTTTCAGCGCGGCGAGTTGCCGCTGGATCGCTTGGACGCGGCCGCTCAGCTGATCGCGGCGGCTGCGGCTCTCGGCGATGACCGCGTCGATCGCCTTCAGGGCCGGATCGTTGCTCGGCACCATCACGGCAGTCGGCGGTTTCGCGCTCCGGCCAGGCGAGGGAACGAGCGCGAAGATCAGAAGGGCGGCGCAGAGGGATGATCTCATGGGTGGGAGGATGCGGATGAAATGTTTAACAAATATGACATGAATTGGCATCTGCGATGCTAGCTGGGTCAGCGGGCGCTCAGCCAGGAGTGCGCCCTTTTGGCGAACCTGCCAATCAAACCATACCATGACATTGTACTACCGTAAGGGGTTTCGGCAATTGCTCTGCAGCGCCGCGGTCGGATTATCCGCCGCGGCCTTCGGCCAGACATCGGCGCCGCCGGCGCCCGCGCCTACTTCGCCAGACGCCCAAGTCACCACGCTGGAGAAATACACCGTCAGCGACGTGCCCGTCTCCGAGCAGGTGCTCCCGACGGTTCGGCCCATCAGCAGCGTTTACGGCGACGGCATGGATATCGTCGACATTCCCCGGTCCGTTTCGTCGGTGAACAGCGCCTGGATGCGGGACCGCGACGTCAAGAACAGCATGGACCTGGGCCAGTTCGCCCCGGGCGTTTATTCCCCGGCGAATTATGGCGTGCCGGCGGTGCCGCAGATTCGCGGCGATTTCGGCCAGGTCTACATCAACGGCCAGATTACGCCCTACACCTTCACGAGCGTCCTGCCGACGTTCAACGGCACGGAGGCGATGGACATCGTCAAGGGTCCCGGCTCCGCCATTTACGGGCCGCAGGGGAACGGCTCGGGCGGCTACGTCAACCTGATCTCCAAACAGCCCTACTTCGATGCGAATCACGGCGATATCTCCGTGACCTACGGTTCCTGGGCGAGCGGCCACTCCTATTCGAATCCCTCCGCCACGATCGACATCGGCGGCCCGCTGTCCAAGGACCTCGCGTATCGGATCAGCTACCACAGCGAATACGGCGACGGCTACTACCTCTACACGAAGGACCAGGATCAGGACCTCTATGCGGCGCTCACGTATCTGTTCTCCTCGACGACCAAGATCGAATGGTGGGGACAGTTCTACGATACGCGCTTCAACGAGGTAGCCGGAGCGAATCGGGTGACGCAGAATTTCATCTGGCACGGCGATTATATCGCCGGCACCGCCGTCTCGTCCTATGCCGGAATCTTCAGCCTCCTCAATCCTGCGACGGCCTACGAGACCAAGCTGCCCGCCTATGACTCGCTGGAAGGTCCGATGGACAGCAACCGCGGCAAGCGCTTCCAGACGCAGGCGATCGTCACGACCAACCTGACGCCGGATTCGTATGTGATCAGCCGCACTTACTTCCAGGTGTCCAATTCGCGCCAATTCGAAGGCTTCGGCTACGACGAGGTGATGCCGCTGAACCAGTCGCTCCAGGAGCGCCTCGAGTACCACAACAGCTTTTCGATCGGGAGCATCGGCAACGATCTGATCGCGGGCGTCGACTTTCGGTACTCGCGGCTCGTTTCGTACAACGATTTCAGCCTTCAGCCGTTCTTCTACTTCGATCTGACCAAGCCGCTGAGCAACGTGTTGCTGCCCGGCTATTACACGTATCTCGGCCAGACGGTCGGCAGCGGCTACGCCGTGCCGGGTTACCCGGGGTACAGCGGCCAGCCGACCGGCAGCTCGGGCGACCAGGATTCGCATATTTACGACACGGCCGGCTTCATCCAGGACAACCTGAAGCTGACGAAGGAGTTTTCCATCCTGGTCGGCCTGCGCGACGATCTGATCAAGGCCGACACGGCGAGCCCTCCGTTCCTCCAGGTGGTCAACAATGGCGCCTCGCCCGGCATCTACCAGCCGCAGGGCACGTTCTACAGTGTCAGCGGCACGGACCTCGACCCCTCCTATTTCGTCAGTTTCGTCTACAAGCTCACCGAGACGAGTTCGTTGTACTTCACCTACGATCGCGTCGACGCCGTGCTCGGTTCCGGCAACTTCGGCGGGGTCAACGTCAGCGCGGGGGCCGATCTCAAAGGGCAGCTGGCGGTGGCTCTGCGGACCGGCAGCACCTTGTACGAGGCGGGCTACAAGCAGTCCTTCCTCGGCAACAAGTTCTACGTGGCCGCCGACCTGTATCAGCAGCTCAAGTCCGAGCCGCAGATTTCGGGGCCGCCGATCCGGGTCAAGACCAGCGGCGTCGAATTCGACGCGGTTTACCAGCCGTCCCAGCGCCTGACGTTCAACGCCAACTTCACCTGGCAGGATAGCACGGACTACGGCAGCTATTTTTATCAGCAGACCGGCAGCTACCTCGACGGCTATCCGAGCTCGATCATCGTCGATGGTGTGCACGGCACCGGGCTGGGCGCTCCGAACTTCACCGGCTATCAACCGCCCACGGGCCGGATGCGCACCCCCGGCGTGCCGCAGGTGCTCGCGAACTTCTTCGTGGAGTACAAGGATCCCTCCGGGTTCGGCATCGGCATCGGGCCGAAGTACAACGGTCGCCAGTATGCCGACGATCAGGACATCATTCATATCCCCGGGGAGTACGAGCTCGATGGCTATGTGTTCTACAGGTTCAACCGGCACTGGGACGTGCGGGTGAATTTCAACAACCTCACCAATCAGCGGCTGCTGGACACGATCGACGTCACCTTTGCCGGCAATGACAACATCTACGTCCGGGAACCGGTCAACGCATCGCTGACGATCCACTACCGCTACTGAGCTGAGCGCACGCGGCCGCCGCCGCGGGGTCTGCCGAGGCCACGGCGGCATTCCCCCGCGGCGGCTTGGCCGGGTCCATCGGATCAGCGATCCATCACGCGCATGAGCCGCTTCGGATGTTCCCTCGTGGCCTGCGCGGTCCTGTCGGTCGGCGGACTCGGGCTGGCGGGGGGACCGGGATGTCGCCGGGCAGATCCGGCGCCGGCCCCGCCCGCTACCGCTTCGTCGTCGGGTGTGCCGGTGGCCGCGACGGAGTCATCTTCCGGCGGGTTGGTCAAACCCGCGCTCACGCCGGTCACGCTCAGCACCGACTGGTATCCGGAGGCCGAGCAGGGCGGCTTCTACCAGGCCCTGGCCCGGGGCTTTTACCGCGAGGCCGGGCTGGATGTCCGGATTGTCCCCGGCGGCCCGGGCACCTATCCGGTGCAGGACCTCGCCTTGGGTAAGGTGCAATTCGCCCTCGCCGCGAGCGATGAGGTCATCATGGACGTGGCTCAGTCCATGCCTCTGGTAATCGTCGGCGCCTTTTTGCAGCACTATCCGGAAGCGCTGCTTGTGCATACCGAGAGTCCGGTGAGATCGTTCGCCGACCTCGGCGGCGCGACGGTCATCGCCGTCCCCGGGACTGGCTGGGTCACCCATGTGCAGAGGAAGTACGGGATTCGGTTCAACCTGGTCCCGATGACCTTCGAGATCAGCCGATTCCTCGCCGACCGGACGGTGATTCAGCAATGCTACATCACGAACGAACCCTATTACGTGAAGAAAACCGGGGTGAAGGCGCGCACGCTGCTGATCAGCGATTCCGGTTACGATCCCTATCGGGTGATCATCGTCAATCGGTCCTTGCTCCGGCGCCAACCGGACGTTGTGCGCGCCTTTGTCGCCGCCTCTCTGCGCGGCTGGCAGGACTTCGCTTACGGCGACCCGGCGCCAGCGGTCGCCGCCATCCTGCGCCTGAACGCCCAGACGACGCGCGAGTTTGTGGAGCAGAGCGCCGCGATTCTGCGCACCGGCGCCTTTATCAAGGGCGACCCGGCGCAAGGTGAGCGGGTGGGGGCGATGAAGGCAGGGCGCCTCGCGGGTCAGATCGCGATGATGGCCGACCTGCGCTTGATCGGTGCGGCGTATCCGGTGGACCGGCTGGCGACCTTTGCTTTCGACCCGGCGGGCCTGCCGGCGCCCGAACCCCCGGCGGCGGCGTCCGCTCACCCGGCGGTTGGTTCACCGCCCCGAACTTAGCCGGTGAGGAACGCGGGCCACCCGCCCGCCGGCGCGGACCGCTCGGCGGGGTAATGGCGGAGTTTGCCCGGGTTGAGCAGGGCCCCGGGATCGGCCGCCTGCTTGAGCGCGTATTCCTTCTGAAAATCGCCGTGTGGATGAAAGTCTTCGAGATAACAGGTGTGCGGGTTCGCCACGCCCACCCCGATCGCTGCGCAGTAGTCCATGATCTCCTTGAGGCGGGCCTCGTTCGTGTACCGGATGAGGGGCGCCCCGCCTCGCCTCATTTGATCGCCGGCTCCGGTTCCCATCCGCATATATTCCGAATGCATGAGAAATTCATGCGGGTAACGCTCCTTCAGCAGGTCGAGCTGTTCGCGGAAATTGTCCGCCAGTCCGACCTGGAGGTAGGTGAGTTTCGGGTCCGCCTTGATCGCCCAGAGCGTGGTGTGATTCCAGGTGTAATCGGAGAGCATGGGCGCCCGGCGCGGTTCGGTATGGGGAATGATATGGGAGACGAGCAGACCCGCCGCCTTGGCCCGCGCTCCCACCTCGGCCGTGAATGCTTCGTCGATCTCGAGAAAACACGTATGATGGCCTTCCGGATAGAATTTCCGGATGGGCTTGAAATAGGACGGAATGGGGTCCTCGAAGGCGCTGAGCAGCCGCTTGGGCACACCGTCGTCGAAAGCGATGGCGTCCGCCCAGTCGCGCAGGATCGGCCACGAGGTGCCGGCGACCACCATCTGGTCCCAGCGCCGGGCCGGGGCCAGGCGCAGTTCCACTTCCACGATGATCCCGTTGGCGCCATAGACGTGGAACGCGGCCAGCGCCTCGTCCTCCTCGAGGGTCAGCACCCGCGGAGCGGCCTCGATGGTCATGACCTTCAGGCGCTTGATCGTTCCGCGATCCCGGAGCGTGCCCCAGGTGACCGAGCCGATGCCCCCGGTGCCTCCCGCGATGAATCCGCCGACGGAAGCCTTCATCCAGGTCGACGGATAGGACCGCAGTTCCCAACCCTGCGCCCGAGCCGCCTGTTCCAGCGTGACGAGGCGCGCCCCGGGTTCCGCGGTGATGACGCCGTCCTTGACGCCCAGGACCCGATCCATGCCGCTCAGGTCAATCACGATTCCGCCGCAGAGGGGGATGCATTGGCCGTAGTTGCCGGTCGCGGCGCCGCGGAGGGTGACGGGCAGACCGCGGGCGACGGCCAGCGCCACGACCGCCTCCAGCACTTCCAGCGAGCAGGCCCGGACGATGGCGGACGCGCGGTAGCCCTCCAGACGTGAGAGCAGCACGGGGGAATACCAGTAATAGTCCTTCGAAAAGGTTTCCACGCCCGCCGGGTCGGTGATGACATTTTCCGTCCCGGCCACCGCCCCGAGCTCATCGATCATCTCGGCCGGGACCTCGACAAAACCAGGGGTGGGCATGGAGTGAAATTGAGCACCCTTTGTGCCAGACCAACCCTGCCGCTGCCGCCCGGCGCTCCGGCCCGAAGGCTGGGGAGGGGCCGCCAGGGCACGGCCTGTGCTAGCAGGGACCGCATGCGATCGTTCGTCAGCAGCGAGAACACCAGTCCCGAGCTCCGGCAACGGGCGGCGACGATCGCCGTCCTCCCGATCGGCGGAACCGAACAATGTGGACCCAAGTTGCCCTGTCTGACCGACAGCCTGATTGCCGGACATTGCGCGCAACATTATGCTCGAGCCCTGGGCGCCTACCTTGCCCCGCTGCTCCCGTTCAACACTTCGCAGGAGCACGCGGCCTTCCCTGGCACCCTGTCCTTGAGCGCTCCGCTGCTCACCCAAGTGGTGACGGAACTCGTGCAGGAGCTGGCGCGTCAGGGTTACAATAAGATCGTCGTGGTCAGCCCGCACGGCGGTTCCATGTGGCTGCCGGCGTTCATCCGTTCGATCAACCACTCGTGGCGGGCGGGCGTCGTCATCTCGGGGGGTGCCGGTGCGGAACGCA
>Ga0116230_10007960_pt1 | contig 10472 bp, 10 predicted proteins | sample S1TSphfallax_3_FD_88678 | JGI IMG/M metagenome (GOLD analysis project Ga0116230, IMG submission 88678) | Host-associated microbial communities from peat moss isolated from Minnesota, USA - S1T2_Fd - Sphagnum fallax MG | ecosystem: Host-associated > Plants > Peat moss > Unclassified | place...
ACACACCATTGACATATTTTTTTACAATGAGTAATGAGGAAAGAAATGTTGCATAGTACTACTCACTCATCACATGCCAACCAATCTCCCTTTCGGCTCACCATCCCTTCCCAATTTTTCTTTGCCCACTCCTTTTCAATGTCCCCAATCCCAAAGCATACCATAGTCCATTAGTGGCTTTTGCACAAGTTATATTATTTCTAGAATGCTAATTTATTTTTTAAATATTTTTCTTGAAAACAAATTTGTGTGAAGAAAAATGAGAAATATTTTGGAATTTTTTAAAATATAAATTTCAAAATTAAATGATTAATTAATTTGTGTTGAAATTACTCCTATATTATGGTATGTAAATGATTTCACCATAGAAGAAGACGCATCCACATTTCTTGGCTTTAGTGTTTCTTGTTATTCTTGAAACCTCAAAATTTTATCTTATTTTCTTGACCACTAAAACATTATTTGAAATGAACTAATGCCTTTTGTGTAGCATCCTACATCCTAATAAATAACACCCTACATACATTTCCACGTGCAAGCTTGCATCCCTTCACCCCTTTAGGACTTTTAAACATTTTATCTTCACACCACCATTATCATGACAAGCACATTCATTGTTTCCAACATATACAACTAAATACATTAGATTCATTTTTTTCAAATTAAATTCCATATATCAATACAAGGGAATGACATTGTCCATAGTCTACCACAATCAAGGGTCAGTTACATACCAACCATATATGCATTGACCTAAACCAAAACCTTATCCATCTTTATGACCCCTCTCCTATCCACATGTTACTAATTGTTACTAATGAGACATGATCAACATTTAGATCGCTTCAATAAAAATGCATTGCACATTTTTATGTGCCAAACCCATAATCTTTTTAAATTGTTCCCTATCACCCAATTAAATAATGGTTGTTAGTTAATGACTTGGCTAACATTAATTTTTCAACCAAACCCATAACCTCCTTTAATTGTTCCCATGTGAATACATCATATTTAACATGCACTTGCCCAATTTGATTACATTCATACATATTTTTACAAGTCTCCCCATCCAACAACCTTATTTTCTACTTTATCCTCTCCAACACCTTTGTCTTTTGCTAACAACTTTTTTTCTTGCCATTTTGGGACAAGCACAAATTTTCAGAAGCTCCAACAAACTTCTTTCTCCCTTAATGCTACACACATTCTCAAAAGAAACTTTTAAAAAGAACTTGACATACACAACACAACTCACTACATGAAATATCTCTCTCCACCAAAACCTCATTGTTATGCACACATAAATTCTAGAACAATGTCCCTTTCTCTCCATCAAAACTTTATTACTGCACACATACAAATTGAACCATGTCCATTTATCTTTCCTTTGAAACCTCACTATTGTGCACACAAATCGCTAAAAATCCCTCCCAACCAATTCCACTCACAAGCTCATATTAAAGGCCAAACCAAACTTTAATTTTTTTCAAATTTATGCTTTCAATAGTCTACCAAATTGATAATTTTTGAGAAGCTTGACTTGGCATAATATTAATTGTAGGACAATGACCTTTGGAATATTCACTCATGAATGGGCATGGAGGTACTAACCATCTTCATGAACAAGACTACCAATATTGAATCCCATCAATAGCCCTTGAAAAGACAAGTGTTTTTTTTCAGTAAGTATTCAAGAAGGTTTATATAGTTGTTTTAAGGAATAATACTTTTGATCATTTTGAAATTTGAATATAGATAGGAAAAAAGATTAGAAGTTTAACTTTTGGTAATGTAATAGTTTGTGTATCGAATTTGATTGTTTTACATCATTTTTTTTTCTTTTGTTATTGATATTGCTCTATTCTTAAGGCATTATTTTATCTATATGTGGAGATTTGTGGTAGAACAAGCACCAAACCCTTAGTCAATCTAAAGTTGTGAAAATTTTCACTAACTACCAAGCTAAATCGATAAAAGCCAATTGAGTTGTGATCTTAGAATTTATGTTTGAAATTTTGTACCTTATGGGTTGTAAATCTTTCTTGTATTTTTTCTCTTTCTATAAAATTTTTACATACATTTCTTTTTATAATCCTTCAAATTCATCTTCCTACATATTCCATTATGTCATTCCTTTCAATGGTTTTATATTTCACATTTCTCACATTACTCCTATTTGTACGAACTTTCCTAAACATGTGCATGAGTGGGCAAGGAACACTTCAAGGGAAAACATGTGATGAAACTTTGGAGAAAATTGATTTTTGTGCAAATGTGAATTGAAGACAATATGTTATTTTCCTTCATTAGTTGTTTGCCTCACCTTCCTCAATCCATACCAATATGGCACTTTTACATACCAACTTTGAAACATTTTATGAATAACTTTATTATCATGATAGATTTATTGAATTAGTTATACCTCAAACAACCAATAAGTACAACCCAATCATTAATACCATTCAATTGTGTCAATGAAAAGTTCATTCTCCTAATCTTCAACATAGGGTAAAAGGAAATGACATGTCCATCTCCATGCTTTTAATTCAACATTTTGCATCATACACTTACAAATTCAATTACATTTAATTATGCTATAATATGTCTCCTTTATTACTTGTATAAAAAACATAAACTTGAATCAACATCCATATTAACCACACTACATCCCCCCCTCCTTTACATTAGTTGTTAACCAAACATGTTAATCAAGGAAAAGGTAAGTTTGCAATAAAATGACCACCACCTAGCCACTTGATTGTTTTAAAATGTTTGTTTTAAAATAAATGGGTTGGCCAATCAAGTTGACATGGCTAAATATAATTGATTATTGCAAATGAAATTTAAAAAACCATTGATTATCAAGCTTGGATGCAAAGTGTTTGAATTGTTATGAGCCAAAAAAATGTCATGTTATATTATTGTATAGAATTATATATTAATAAATTTCAAGAACATTTTCAATAAAAAAACATTTTCAAACAAAGATATTTAATGAAACATTGATTACAATGTTGTAATAGTGTTTTTTTCATTTTAAAATTAAATTCTTAAAACTTATTCAAGTGTTCTTGTCATGGACAATAATATTGACTAGCATCACCATCATTAACATCATCACCAACATCAAAATGGATGAATTTCATCCATGAACATCCATTTTTATCCACAATAATTAAATTTCATTTAATTGATGAAGTTCATCCATCACCATCCATTTTTCATTCATAACTTATAATTCAATTGTAATTTATTTATAATTTACCTATATTAGTTGACTTGAGCTATTACTTAGAATCTAAAAATGTTTTCAAAAGTGTTCATTGGAAGATGAGCATATGGAAGTTTCTTTGAAATACATCTTAAAAGAAGTATAAATAGAAGTAAAAAAATTTCATTACCTTTAGTTAAAGTAGAATCTTACGCATACTTTATGTTTTGTTTTGATTTTTTTTAACCTTGGAAATCCCTTTGCCTTTGTAATTTTTGTATTCGTGGCAATTTCAATAATATATTTTAAGCATCATTATATAAGTAAACTGATAATTTTTAACATTAGTTCAATTTACCACTTCAAACATGTGAAATTAAACATTGGTTACACATGTTGTTGGTCATTACTGCGAACTTACTTGAAAATGACTATGTTAACCAAATCACTAATTTATTAATTAATAAAAAACTATTAATGAAGTAATGAATTGCCTTTCAAACACAACAATTTTGAAATCATGAGGTGTAACCATCCTACCAAATTTTATAATTCACAATATATTTTAAAAAAATTTCAAATGCACAAAATGTTGAAAAAAACACTATAACAAGAAAGGGGAAGAATTGTCAATGTTTTTCATGTGAGATGATTCAAGATGCCTGAATTGATTCATATTTACAATGTTCAAACACATATAAATATTTTTATTCAATTTGAAATGTAAAAAATAATTATTTTAAATTATATAAATAACTTAATATGAGGGTTAAATCATGAAGTTTAACTTTTGTCAAGTAAGAAATGATTAATTGGGACAAAACATAAATTATTAGAGGTTTTCAATTGAAGACACAAATAATGTTCAATTAAAATATTCCAAGAATATTTAGAAAGATTCTTCAGTTTTTCATAGAATTTTTTTTTTGGACAATAATTTTTAAAGACTTTGGCATTTAATAAAATAATATAAAGTGTGTTTGTCACGATATTATAATATTACTACTACAATGTGCAAAATATGACAATTCAATGTAGGAAGTGGCTAACTTCTCAATGATTCATGCAAGGGATCACAATATAACAAAGATGCATTTCATGTTAAATTGAGGTGAGTCCCTTTTCATGACAAATTTCACATTAGGAGGCTCCAATTTATTATACCATTACAGTAGTAGTTAGCTTCCTAAACTATAGCCAAAGTTTTTATTTATTTTTAATACTAATGGACCAACAATTACATGATGTTTACTAAACAACAATTTTTTTGTTGTGAATTTTTTCATTGTTGCAAAGAATATTTTTAAAAGGGAAGGAATATTTTGTCAGAATTCTTTTCACCTTCCAAAAAAAAAAATCACCAAAAATGTAATAAAGTTGGGTTTATGTAGCAAATGTCTCAAAACTCACCTCCCAAAGTTGGCAACAAAGATTTTGGCATTGACTAACAATTTTTTTTGGGTTTTGTAACAATCCAATTGAACCCTGTGGTAGAATCACATGGTTTGCACAAGGTTGCTATGCCCAAGAAAGGCACATAATATAGTTCAATTGGAGTGTTTAACGTCTTGCCATTTATATTGTTGATTGCTATAGATAACCAATTTTATGGCAATTATTTTTTATAATAACCTTTACAAGAAGTCATTACTTATTGTTAAATCCCTCTTCAATGCTCACATTTGATGCTACTTCATAAAATTGAAATAAAAACACTGTTATTTAATAAATAAAAAAATTGAAAATTGAATTTCGAAATTAAAACACTCCAATAATTTTCTGCCTAGAAAAAAACATTATACTTGTGTTCAAAGTTTTTATTTTTGGTTTGTTTGGTGCAAAATTATTTCACACAGTCGCAAGAAGGTTAGATAGTGATTTTTTTTGGGTGGAATTTCGCCAAGTGGCGACCAAATAAATGAGCATGTGATTTCAACAAAGGATTTATTGGAAACTTTTTGAAAATTTCACTAGATTTAAATAGTGCAGTACTTGAAATCTCTATAACTAGGCATGATTCTAAAATTAACTTAATGTCCATCAAAGACAATTACCATCTAGTGTGAACTAATCCCTAGGATCCTAACTAGTATAGTGACCAAAGGATTTTGGAAAAAAAACCTTGGTTGCCACCTTCTCAACTTGTGGATTTTTTCTAGGAATGTTTCGAAAAAAAATGTTGGAAAGGTAAAAAAAAAAGTAGTTAATAAAAGTTTTAAAAATGTTGGATTATAAACATGTCAGAAAAGGGTTTGACCAAGATGAAAAACTTAGTAAAAATGTAGAACTTTTTGGTCTTATGCTTCTAATGGATGATGATGGTGTTGTGGCAATCATTTGTTATAAGGCTATTCTTGAAAAGGAAGCAACGAAATATGGTGATGAAGGTTTATGGCTTTTTCAATATGGTGATTATGTTGAAAGATCCAAATTGAAAAAATCTTCTCTAATTAAAAATGTTTGGATGGAGATCGGCACAAAATTTTTGCAAGTAAAATAATCGAACATGTATATTCATTTGAAATTATAATCACTTGTGATGATTTTTTGTATACTTTTTGTTGCAACTTTTTCAACAATAAATGAAACAAGTACATGCACAATAATTGAGGAAATCAAGTTGATGGTGATGTTGAACGAACAATCGTTGAACTGAGAATATTACTTCCAATTTAACAAATACATTTAAAATTTTTATTGTTCAACTTTTCCCAAAATGTGTCGATGAAGTGGAAAACCTTCACAAATCTAATAAGGCTTAGGAAAAACTAGGATAACCCCTTTCACAACTATGGGGATCATTGAGAATTATTCAAATCTTCCACACATTGATGTATGATTCAAATTTTAGTTACATCATGTGGTTCTTTTGCAATAAGTATTTTATTTTTTTGATATAAGTTTAAATTACATTTCATCTAAAATGAAAATGTAATCAATTGTATTAATTATATATAATGTGTAGTGAAATCATTTAAAGGATGAGGCATACAAGTCGAGGGGGAGTTTTTGCTTCCAAAATACAAGGTGTTTTTTCACTCACAACATGGTATTATACTTGGCAAATATTCTAATAAAATCTATCATGGAACTTGTAGAAATGTTAGGTACACACAAGTTAGTGTAGCTTTGACCACAAGACTAAAAATTGCAAATAGAGGTGCAAGAAGACAAAGGGATTTAATATTTGAGTAGATTAAATTCATCAATAGGTCATATTTTTATGATTTGTTTTCTTGTGTAAAAGGAACAAAAGTTGTCCTTTATTATTTTACTTTTAACAAATTTATCAATATTTTTTCCCTCCATCTTTTTTTTTTGGGGAGAAATTTTGATTTCTTCCAAAATGTTTTTTTTTATAGGGAGGAAGAGTTGCCCCTTTTATTTTTTTTAAAAAATGTTTTAAATGTATAAACCTCATGATTTTAGTAGTAGTTTAATAATATATAAGGGATTTTGTTGTGGCTCATCTAGAGGTGTGTAAGCAAATGTTGTGGCAACTGGAATTGTTGAACTTGTCAATTGGTGATTTTTTTCCATAGTTTTTGTCAGCTCCTTGTCACAATGTTGATCCAAGAACAAGCTGAAGGTGTTTGCATTAGCGAGCCAAAGCCTATAAGAGGGAACTCTATAGTTTTTAATTCATTTTCAACTTGTTCTTGTTCGTTCAATTTATTTATTTTTTACTATTTTTGGGTCACAAGTCACTCATGCACTAAGTAACATTTCTTAAATTGCTAACTTTAACTTAATATTAATATTATTTTTCTTTCTCTCTACATATAATCTCATCACCAAGCTCCTTCATTAACAAGTTTCTATCTAAATTAGCCATAGGCAATAGCTACCTACCCACTGGTGATGGGAGTTCTCAATATTCATATTTTTTTGTTGGGTGCCAAATTTGTGTCATTGTCAATAAAGTTTTTAAATAAAATATTCTATCACAAGAATCTAGTTGCCATCTTCAGAGTATCTAATTTTTATGCAACTTGCTACTATAGATAACTACATTTTAATAATTTTTAAATTTTCCTAACACATTATATTAAGAGGTTGCCATTTACTCCTAAATCACCCTTGGGTGTTTGCTGCTAACATCTTTACAGCAGATAATTGAAAAAATAATAATTTAAATCTAAATCTTGTAATTATTTTTTGTGCAAAATTTTGCACGGATGTAACATTTGCAAATGAACTGCCACCTTCAAAAAGGGTTTTTTGGGGATCTTTTTGAGATTTTTGATATAAGTGTCAAGTAATGTGTTTTTTTGAAATTTTTCATGTCAAATTTTTTGTGACCCCCCCAATCAGCAAGAATAGGTCGACATTACACTAGAAAAACCAAAAAATCTAAGTTTTTCCAAAATTTTAAATTGAAAAAAACGAAATTTCGCCCACACCAGTGTCAAAAGGGTTTATCAATTTTGATAAATGGAGAATATTCTACTAAATTTGGATTTTGAAAGTTTGCCAAATTGCATTAAATTTTTTTTTGCTAGAAGGGTGTCATTGGCTTCATGCCTATTGGTTACACATTTATGAATTATAGAGAAAAGATTTTAGGGTATGTTTGTCATTTTTTTTCCATTTGGAATTGAAAATATTGTAGTACCTACCATAGTCAATTTGACACACATTGTTATTATAACTTATTATTTTTTATATTCTCATTTTAAAAGTAAAATGTTTTTGAAGATTTTAGACTTTCCTTCATGAAACTTGGTCTTCAAATAATTAGAATGTCTAAAATTTGAACATTTCTAAGGAACATAATGAGTGTCAAAATGGCCAATGTACCATTGTGAAAAACATTCAAGAAGACACCAATGCCCATACCAAGAACGGACATTGGTTGATTCAGCACTTGTGTGCTCAATAATCAATTTAGTTCTTTAAAAAAATCTAACTTTTTAATTCTGAGAATTTCCATAATAAATAGTGAAGTTCAATATAAACGTAATATTTTTTAATGAGATCTCTTATGGGGTAAACATGCTCATCACCAAACACTGGTCAGTAACTGAACATCTAGAGATATTTTTTTCATCTCTTATCCATTTGAGCTATTGAAAGCGATATATGAGCACGACCGTCAGCTCTACAAAACTTCTTTGTGTTTGTAATAGCAAAGGAGTAATTCAAAAATAACAAGAAGAATTATAAGACGTTTGAAACTTTTCCAAGTTATAAAATGAGCTTTCTTCTTTTAGACCCCTCTTCTTTCAAAAGCTCATAACTTCCTCATCTCTCGTTCGACTTGAGTGATCTAAAGTGATATGGGAGCACAATCTTAAACTCTAAAAATCATCTCTGAACTCCAAAGGCAATGGAGCAACCTACACGAAATGTTTGACTGTTTGGTTATAGGTTTGGAAATGTTATGAAAATTTTCTTTTTGCCTTTTTGAACCCCCTGCTTTTGTAGGACCATAACTTTCTCATTAAAAAACCCCTTTTGATGATTTTTAGTGCGTTAGATGCAACAAGAGGAGAGCTGCGACTTCTATTTAGACACCAAAAACAGAAGAGTCTTTCATTGAGATTTGACTTCTTTTGAGAGGCAGAGTGTACTATGACCGGCCTGCTTACCCTAAATGAAGATTCTTTTTTAAAAACTCTAGTAATGACTTTCCCAGAGCTCATTTTAACATATTATGTTAGTGTGATTTGGATGGATCTTAGATGGGCCAGAAAACATTTTTGGAAATAAAAACCATGCAATTCGGTTTTACATGTTTTAAAATTTTGCAAAAGAACTTAGCAATGTTTTTTAAAATTAAGAATGCTTTTATGTTTTAAAGTAGCACAGCTCAGACGATTTGAAATCTGAGCCCTTCCAGGTATAGACATGTTATAGGCCATTGGTATAGATTTCAGATGTTCAAAAAAATAACAATTTCTTTTTTATTTGAATAACTTGTATAGTCAAAAAGTGAAATCCTGCAACAAAACCTTACGGTTCTCCACGATGCTAGACCGTTAAGCCCAGAAAAGGCACCAGACAATGTTCAATGGGGAGGGTGGGTATTTAGGGTCTCGCCTATTAGTAGGGTAGTACTCTGTAGTGGAGATTGCATTGAAATGCTAATCATCATCATCATATTACTTGTCAAGGGATGTTGGGGTTTGGATTGAGTATTAATTTTTCGGGTGGGGTTTGAAGGTTGCATCAAAGATTGATATCAGTTTGCATGCCCCCTCTTGACTTCACTTTATAGACCTCTCACATTGGCCAAAGATTGGGTAATTGGGAGTGTTGTATTGGGTCCAGGCTTCCAGTTTCCTTTCTCAGCCTCCCATGTATGGAATAAAAAAAGACAAATATGAGACTTCATTGTAGGACTAGGCATATGTGGCCAACCGTAGGCTAAGATCCAAGAATGTATATAACTTAAAGCAAAGATACCAAAAATAATTCTGAACTTAAACCAAAAGTCTAAATAAAATTTCTAATTTAAGGTCAAATCCCGTGGTTAGAAGTCGAGTTCAACTAATTTGGGCCCTATGGGAGATGAAATCAGTAACAAGGGGTTGAAAGTTTTACAAACCAAAATAATAGGAGTGAAACTGGTTTTTGCACTCATTTTGGTGCAAAACCCAGTTTTGTCCCTAATCTTTGCATTTTTCTGAATGCCTCCACTACTACTACATTTTCACTATGCCTACATGTATTATTGCCATAATTATTCTCATCTAACCATGACATTTATTGATATTATTACCCACATTTTTAAAAAAGTCGTTATTTTATGGATAACATTGTTTAGGGGTTTGAAAGAAGGGTTAAGGGATGAAAGAAAGGCCAAGAAGAAAGATCATTTTATGGATAATTCTATTCTAACCCTTAGAACAATGCCATCTTTTTTTTGGTAATACCACTTGGACTAGTGCTTAGGAATTTTGGTTTTATGCTTAGGACATTTGGCTTGAGATGCCAAAGTGACTTTTTTCTTTTGTTTTTTTTCCCATCTCAACCATGGCATTGTCATCGTTCCCTATATCTCATGCTTCATGTCTTTCACATTCATGTCTAAATGTCTTATATCCCTTGGTCTTGTGACATGTGCTCAGATGTCTCCAAGCTTTCAAGTCTTTAGGCCCTTGGGTCTCTAAGCCCTCATGGTTTAAAACACGAAATCCTTGGACCCTCTGCCTTATGACATGTCATGAGGCCTTCAGTCATGGGCCCTTAGGACAAGGACAATTTTACAAAGTTTTGGAAAGATGTCCCCTAGCCCACAAGTCCTTTAAGCCCCTCA
>Ga0116230_10007962_pt1 | contig 10472 bp, 8 predicted proteins | sample S1TSphfallax_3_FD_88678 | JGI IMG/M metagenome (GOLD analysis project Ga0116230, IMG submission 88678) | Host-associated microbial communities from peat moss isolated from Minnesota, USA - S1T2_Fd - Sphagnum fallax MG | ecosystem: Host-associated > Plants > Peat moss > Unclassified | place: USA...
ACCTTCTTGTTTTAAGAAATGACAAAAGGTTTGAAAGTGACCTTATAACACTCATGTAAGTGGATGAAAAGTTTCATAACCTTCTTGTTTTAACAAACGAAAAAAGGTTTGAAAGTGATCTCATAACACTAAAGTAAGTGGATGAAAAGTTTCATAACCTTCTTATTAATGGATGAAAAAACATATCACTCTTCTCTCCATAATCTTTCGTTGTTTAGACGATGTATGCAAGAAAAAAAAGAAGAGGGAGAGGTTAGGCATGGAGATGAAAATTCATAACCATTCCTTTATCTAGATGATGTGTGCAAGAAAAAGAAGAAGAAGAGGGAGAGGTTATGCATCATGAGAGAGGTGAGGGGAAGGTCAATCAAAAGCTTGAAAAGCTCTAAATAGAAGGTTATGGTGGTCTTTTCACCATCGCCAATAGTTGAATTGTAGTACAATTTTCCATTGTTGTATGTTTGGTTTGTTTAGTTGAGAAATGATAAGAGCTTTTTGTGTTGTTTTAGTTGTTCCAATGATGAGAAACTCGGAGTTGGTGTATGGAGGATCGTGCTCCTTGATATGGTCCTTTGCTTTGACAATTTTGGATGAAATCTTAAGATTGTATAAAGGAGTATGTCAATATGTTTCTTTGGATCTAGAGCATAACTACACACTCACACAATCTTGTAAAGAGATAGGAGCATTTCGTGTTTCTTTTCAAAGCTTTTTTTTTCCCCAACACCTTAATCACAAATGATGCAAATGACGAATAATTTTGCATCAATTTACATTTATTTTCTTCATTTGAATTTGAACTCAATTATGATTCAATTCAAGTTGCATGCAATTTCATTTAGTATTTTCATTCTGACGGAACTTAATTCTCACAAAATCAAATCATTTTGTTCATCATTTTGTCGTCATTAATAGTGTGCAATAGCATGGAGCCAAAGTTGATTAAATGTATTATAAGATTTATTTCCAAGTTTTTTGAAACCTCTCATATTATAAAGGATTTTGAGAGCATATTATCAATTTGTAGGGATTTTTAAATTATCGAAATTTCATCCAAGCTAACCTTGTTCTCATAATTAATTACATGTCCTTTTCATTAAATTTTTAAAAATTTAGTTATTAGTTGTCCTTTTCAATGACCACAATTTAACATAATTATCAATATTAAAAAATGTAATTGTTCAAAATCCTTTACATATAGGAATTTGGGGGGGGGGGGGCATTCTTGACTACTTTGCAAAATGTGTTAATAGATTCATCTTAACAAGCTTGCCCACTTGCTTACTTTGTAGCATAGTTAGGGCTTGTACATTCCTTGATACATGAAAGGTCTTCTAGGGAGGAAAAGGTTGATGATTGAAACTTGTTGGTTAGTGTTGCCAAAATTTCTTTGTGGCTTGTGAGTTCAAGTGAATCACATTTATTAAAAAATAGCATCAAATGCCAAAAAATCATCAAACATCAAATTACTTATAAATTGTCATTGAATTGATCAATCATTTTTTTATGAAAGATTCTATTCATTTCAACCTAGTTTAAAACATCATGATTTTTTCTTGTCACTAATTAGAACAAGATGGCACAAATGATATTGGAAAAAGTGTCATGAGATTGTGATGAATTCTAAACATCAAATTTCAAAGTTAACATTCCAAGCACAACCAAAATCTTGATTCTAAATTAGATGTTCAATTCCCAATTAATAATTACAATGTTCAATCATCAATTTAATTATAATTAATTGATTGTTCATTGACGAAGACCACCATTCTAATCATGGAGAAATTATGTTTGATCATTTTTATAATGTTTGTTCACCATGTGTCATTCACATTCACTAAGTTATCCCTCATTAGCACATCCATGTACATTCAAATTTAGAGTAAAACCACAAGCACAATAGAGCTTTGTTGGCCTCGAAACCCAAAGGTGAAACCTAGAACTTTTCTAGGCACTTTAACAAGCCCTCTAAATGATTCAATTTGGTTAAGAAATGAGAAAGATACCCCACCTCCCGCACCCCCAAGATAGAGGGTTCTTTACCTTCAAAAGACTCTAGACCAAACACATTTTCACTTAAAACTAATTGTTTGATCATAGATAATAGCTTGAACAATAGGTCACATATGTACATTTGTTAACTAGTTTTGCTCCTATACTATTTGGGTCAATTGGTGATGGGTGTGTTTACTTAGTATGTTCACCAATTGTCCTATCACTACTTACCATTTTAAAACCAATTGTATGAAAATATGAATTAATGAATAAACTTTGAATTTGTTTAGAAAGTAACCATGATTATAAGATGCAAACCATTATACATTATCAATTCCCAATAGAAAAACATCTAAAAGTCATCCAATTTACAGATGAAGTGCCACTTTGTGTAGATAAAAATAGATAAGAACTAATTAAGTAGGTTCAAATAATGAGCCTTGGGTTTAATTTGATGTAAAGTTGTTTGCACTTTGTGGTTTGAAAGGAAATTTTATGCCATCAAAATTAAATTGATTAGTGGCTGTTCTCCTAAAGGATAATTCATTTATTATTGTATTGCAACTTTTAATGCAAGATAAAATAAATGATGACATCATAGGGGCTCTTACGGGATTGGGGAAGAAAAGGTGATTGAGATGGAAAGGGGATTTTTTTTTTTTTTTAAAAGGGAGAAAAGGAAATGGATAGGTCATGATAAGAAAAGAAAAGGGGATGAAAGTTTGTTGAACAAATCAAATTTGCCAATAAGGATGAAAAAGAAGAAAATCCCAACAATGAACTATACTAAATGAAACATTGTCATGTATGAAATTGATCACAAGGAAGCAATTGGAAATACACATCGAGAAAATTTAATTATATTGATGAACCTAAATTTTGGTTGAAATGATAATGGATGAAAATTTAAATTCAAGGAAATTGTACATTACATGGATAAAATTTATCACACATGAAATCAATTGTATGGATGAAATTGACAAGATGGGTGGTATGAATGACATGGATGAAACTTGGCAATATTACCAAAAGTTTCAACATAAAAAAAACATTAATGACATGCAAAAACTGAACCAGTGGATGACATCAATGAAACCTATTACATGATGAAGTTGAACACACTTATAGAATTAATCATATTGAATATGAAAAATTGGTGATGTTAATGAAATTACATTTAGGGATGGAAAATCAATCAAACTTATGTTATTGGCCATGTGTTCAATTAATTCAACCATTTGTAAATTTTTTTTATCAAATGTTGAATTAATTATTTGGTCAATTTCATTAGTGTAGTATTATGTATCATTCATTTTCATCCATGTGTAATTATAATGATGAATTTTTTGAAATATTGTTACATGAGAGATTTTGCATGACCTTCTGTATGGTTAAGGGTTGCATGATACAAGTGCCTTTTCATGTCCATTGTATTTATATTATTTCAAGTTAAATTTGACATTCAGATAAATAATGATGAACCATTTAAAACCATATGGAAACATAAGAAGAAAAATAAAATTGATTGTCATTGATAGTGCATAATAACATGGAACCCAAGTTCCATTATGCACAATATAACAAATTGAAAGCATTATTTTCATTTATTTGACCATATTTCATTAGTTTTAAATGGACAAGTTTGTCTTTGTTGTAAATCTCATCCATGAATAATATTTCATTAATTTGTTTAACTTCATTGTTGATATTTATTTAGGGTAAGAATAAACTAGTGTTGGGAAAGTATATCTATTACTTAGATATACCCACTGGGTATGGATAAGGGATACAATTTATTTAAACCTATTTTTTTCAAATTAACATACCTTAATGAAACACATATTGAAAGGTATGTAAATTTGAACAAAAATGTCTTATCCTATATTCATAACCTTAAGAAAAACCCATATCCATAGTTGGATATGTTTTGATATCCACTTAACAAAATTAGAATAAATATGCTTTAAACCCTAAAGTTTGATAGTTCTATTAATTAAATGGGGTGCCTCCCAATTTCCTTGGTTTGTTTTTTGTTTTTTGTTTTTTTTGGCAATTAGGGAATTAGATTGTCCCATTACAACAAAAAAACAAAGAAAATTGAAACTTTGGAAACTTCTCAAAATATAAGTTTCTATGTAAGGATGCATATGAGAGCTTTGGGCAAACCATATGAAATAAAATTAAGGATTATTAATATGTGATAAAAGTGCACATGTTAAGAGTGATAAGTGTGCATTAAAAATATATTTCTAATGGAAAACTATCTACTTTGGAAGGTCATAACTTTAAAATTACTTAACATAATAAATGAGATGATTCAAAAGCTCATTGGAATGCCCAAAGACGACATAGAAATTATTTTCAAACTCCATCAACTCCATCACCAACTAAACATCAACCATGACATCCTTGTTCTACAATACATTACATGTTCACTTGTAAGCATGTTTATCTTAATCAATGATGAATCAAACATTTTGATCGTTACATTTTGACATTGTATTTGGCCTTTGATTTATTTTTTAAAAAATTCAAAATGTAAAAAAATTCCTTCATTTTAAAATTAAAAATTGCATGCCCATTTTTAATCCCAAAAAGAGTATATGATATGAGACATCTGGACCTTACCCATTTATCAAAAAAATTGTTGGTATATTCTGACTTTAACCTATTGGTTTTATTTTTGGAAAATATACCTTTATTTGATGGATAAATAAATTAAAAGATTTTTTAATGACCAAACTAACCCTAGGGTAAGGTTAAATGCTCAACAACCTTTAAAAAAAAACCCTTAAAACAACCAATTACTTAATTGAAACCTTGTTTATAAAAAACTGCATTTATGGGAAACAAAAAATAATAATAAAAGTAGCTTAACAACCAAAGCAAAAATCCTTATTATACTCATTAGACTTTTGGATGTAGGAAGTGATTAATTTTCATCAATAAAATATACTTAATTTTATATTTGTCAAAATGTAACATGTTTTGGCAAAAAAAAACAATCATTGAATCTTGTACTTTGGTCAATATTGGCATACTATAATTAATACTCATGTTTATCATTTTTATTTTTATTTTTATTTATTTGAAAAGCCAAAAATAGGTTTCAAATTGATGAAGTGGCTTTTCTTGGCAATATTAGGAACTAGGTTTTTATATAGGTAGTTATAAAATTGGTAAATAATTTTTGGGATTGTCAAAATAATAGTGGCTATAGGTAGTCTTTTTTCTTTTTCAGTTTGAAAAAAATTAGAAAATTAGAAAATTAATTAATTATTAAATTTGGTTTTTGGGTGGAGGGGTCTCCTCTGACAGCCTGCGGGCCAAGAAAGCGCGCACGCCGCGAAATTTAGGCCCGCATTAGGTTCGGAACCGACTGTCTAAGCCCGGAGTTTGGTTCGGGAAGCGGTGGAGGTCGCATATGAGGCTCGTTTCTGGTACGGGTTTGCAATTGAGGCTCGGTTTTAGGTTCGGTTCAGGTGTGGGTGGTCGTCTCTCTCGCCAGGAAACGCCTGCACAGTGCGCGCACACACTCCGACTCGAGCGAGAGAGACACGGTAGCCGCTGACCGACGCACTCCTGTCGTGATGAGGTGAACACTGTGGCATTTGCAACGAGAAGAGCGTAATGGTACTTATGACAAAATTGTCCGGGGAAAACCGCTTTTCGCGATTGGGATTCTGAAGTTTCTTCGAAACCTGCTGCGTTTTCTTTCGTTTTTCCTTCCCCTTTCCGCACTAAGTATTGTTCTTGTAAGTTCTTTGTTTTTTCATTTTTCTCCGCTACTGGCAACCGTCCGCGTGAAAGCTGCAATTGCGTGACAAGCGGAAGTGCTTGTTGAAGAGAGAGAGAAAGACAGAGGGGAATACGCGGAGCAGGATGGCGAGTCTTTGGAATGAGGTGAAGATCTGTCTGACCGTTTGGCTCCCCCCCTACCCCCTTGGCCATCTTGTATCTATTGCTTTCCTGCTGGTTCCTCTCTCGATTTGCCGTGTCGCTTCTGGTCCGTGTTTACGTGAATCTGACCAGTTTATGCTGTCAATCATTCTCGGGAGGAAGTTGTTCTACAGTATGCTAATGAAGGCCGCGCAGTGTATGTTCGGACTCTATCAGCTGGAGTCTTGTCTTGAAGCTCGACGACTATTCCTCTATTTTGAAAAGAGATTCGCTTGCTTAAGATGAAGGGACTGAGGGTTTTTGACTATCCTCCGTTTTGGATATGCTGCGGTGGGAATCCCACAGAGGCAGCTAAGTGATAGGACTTGTGGAGGTCTCTCTTTGTCCTGCCGCTAGAAAATTCGCAACAGGTCGTCTTATGATGGCCTCTTTAGGGCTGTAGTCTAGTGAGCAGCACAGTGGGAAAAGCAGAATCACTCCAATCTAGGATTGCCGGAGATCTCAGTGTTTGAACTCCGATCCGTCTGTAGCCCACTTTACTGCCAAAATTACGACACTAAGTTCAAAACGGGGAGTGTCGTCTAGGGTTTTATGTAAAAGTGTGGCCCTCTTTCGCATTCTTTCTTGGTAGCAAAGTTTTGCAGCAGCCCCTAAGTTGAACTGAATCACACCTTGAATGTGGTCTCTTGTTGTCTGATGTGTTCAGTCTAAGCTTTGTGTATTGAGCTTGAGCAGCAAGTCTGATGATAGTCCCTGGTCTCTAGTCTTTTTTCTTCGGATTGGAAGGACCAATCTTATCAGTGGGTTTCAAAAGAGAAATTGAGATTCTCTCTGTTGTCACTTTGTTGGATTATACTCTCTTTAGATACTCTGTTCAAGTTGTTTGATGTGAGGACAGCATTTCTGCAGATATGTTAACACTGCTCAGCTTTGCAGAAGACAAAAATTGGTCATTTTTTGAGTTGTATGGAGTAAGTTAGAACTCAGTTCCTTCTCTATTTTGATTTAGCCATCAGTTAGCCATCTGCTTCCTCTGTTATTCTAGTGGTTGCTTGAGTTGGACATCTGCCCCTTCCATCCCCAGATACGAGGTGGTGGTTAGGATGCGGTGATCACGCCTAAGCTAGTGGCTAGTAAGAGCAGTAACTTGATTTAGGTCTGGTCAAGGGTGTCTCAAGTTCCTCATCTGATCTTCAAAGGTACACAAGGTGCAATTGTGAAGAAACAGTTTTGTTCTCTTCTGATGAGGTTTAGGCACTTAAGTCTGGAGGAATTGTGTTCTTCATGTTGGTGCAGTTCAGAGAAGAAAAGTCAACATGAGGCATTGCTCCTCCCACCCAGCACGTGATTAAGAATATTGTGTGACAGTTTTCCATGGCTGCTGAGCACGAGGACTGGAACTGTCAATCAGAATATAGTGACTCCTCTCCATTACTAATGGCTAATCCAACCTCCAGTGATCACCAGCATGTGATTAACATTCTGCCAATTTCGAATTCAGCTGTGCCCTCTCCTGAAGGTTCTGAGAGTGATGGTCACTGTAGCTTGAGCTCTAGATCTGCTCCTCAGCCAGAACGGGTTCTTTCAGGTACCATATAGAGTTTCCAAGGTGCTTACACACTGAGTTCAGATAGTTAGGATTGGTGTCCCAGGGCTTGAATTCTGTTTCTTTCTTTAGCTCATTTTCCATATTAGCAATAGCTTCCACTTTGCTGCAAAAGAGTATTTAGATTTGCTTTCCTGCATTGAATGAAAATGTTTTCCTTATGTACAGGCAAGGAGCATAATGTTTCTTCTTATGAAGTAATCTTTATCTGTTGTTGTCCTGAAATGAGCATGAACATTTTGTTTGTGCTGGACAATCCTACTTATGTTGATTGGCAATTGTGGCAGGAGGGATTCCATCTAGAAGCTTGTCTCCCAGCTCATCACTGCAAGCCCAGGCATCTTTCACATCAAATGTGGCAAGCTCTTTGTCAAGGCCAGGGAATGCCAACAGCTATGGCACTCAGCATCGTGCAAATCCTTTGATCTCGGGGATTTGGATAACTTTTGAAGTTGTCATCATAGTTAGTCAGATTATTGCTTCCATTATTGTTCTTATTCTCTCTAGAGATGAAAAGCCAGAGGCACCCTTGTCTGCATGGGTTGCTGGTTATGCTGCAGGCTGCCTGGCCTCATTACCACTTCTGTACTGGCGTTATAAGTATCGAATTGGACGGGCCCGTGAGCAGGATGCACTGGCTCCCCCTTTTACCTCCCCATCAGAAGTGCCCACAGATGTGGCTGGGCAGTCCTCTTATTTGTCAACAACTCCAGAGCACCGGGATGAAGAATCTCAGGTGGAGAGGCAGAGTGACCTAAATGGAGTTGCAAATGGATTTGACAGGTATTTATTTAGGCAATTGTTGCTTTTCTCACGCAGACCTCTTCTCTGCCTACCATGCCATTTCCCACACTGGATCTCACAATGTTTTCCTGCTTAAACCATTCACAGATTCATCTTGAACATGCAGTTTAATGAATTGATGATTACCAAAATCAGTAATTTGTCTTTCTTGCTTGTGTTGTCCATCTACTTGACACTGTTCATGTTTTGACACCTGATGGAAACAGGCATTGACTACCAATGTCAGTAGTTTGTTGGTCTTGTTGTATTGTCTTTGGATGCTGGACTCATCACAGAAACAGATATGTATCATAGGGATGTGAACAACTGAAATGGAAATGAATGTGGTCTGGCAGGGTTGGGATACTGGTGGAGAGATTTAAGATTGCACTTGACTGCTTTTTTGCGGTATGGTTTGTGGTGGGCACTGTTTGGGTATTTGGTGGCCATTCATCATCAAGTGAAGCTCCCAACTTGTATAGGCAATATTCCTGAACTTTAATTTCCTGTATTGCTCTCTATATGAAGAGGAATCTGTGCAAGGTTCCTTTACATTACATTAACATAGTCCATTATTGATCTTCTTTCATGTTTAGGCTTTGCTAATGATCTTACTGATGTTTGGTGCAGGTTGTGTATTGTGTTCCTTACATTCAGTTGTATAGGGTATGCCATGCCCTTCATTTTGTGTGCAACAATCTGCTGCTGCCTGCCCTGCATAATCACATTTCTAGGTTATCAGGAGGAGTCCAGGCAAGTGAAAGGAGCCTCTGTGGAGGCAATTGCTGCATTGCCGACTTATAGGTTCAAACTCAAGGGTGCAAATGACACCAAAATCAACAAGGAAGAAAATGAGTCAGATAGTGAGGGACTTGGGGAAGGAGGATTGGTTGCAGCAGGAACAGACAAGGAGAGATTGGTCTCACCAGAAGATGCAGTGTGTTGCATTTGCCTTGGCAAGTACAAGGACAATGTGGAGCTGCGCGAGCTGCCATGCACTCATCATTTTCATCTAGAGTGTGTTGACAAGTGGCTTGCAATTAATGCATCTTGCCCTCTCTGCAAGCATGATGTTGGGGGCTCAACAGAGGCTGATGTAGCTACCCCTGAAGAAACTGGTTCCATGTCTATTGACAGTGTTGAAACTCCACAAGCAGGGGACTCTCCCAGTTGAGAAATGTTCAATGTACTACAATCGAAACATCTGACCAGAAATACCAACAGCTGCTATTAAGCTTGGATATGAAGTGGCCAAGTTGTTGAAAGGCTTGAGCTCTCTTCTAAGTCAGTTGTTCACCGCGGACAGCTGACAGACTTGAATCTGTGAGAAGTCTACTTTGCAAAGGTAATGAGCAGCAGATTGAGTCTTTGGAAATTATATCCACAGCTTGGAAAGCTCAATGGTACTGTTAGTTACCAACTTAAACTGGTGGAATGTTGCTTGATTCATTGCAGCTGACAACACCCAGCATACTTTCCTCAAAGATGTTATCTTTTGGATACTCGTGGATTTTGAATTTAATGCCTGAAGTTCATGAGTTCCAGGAATCCTGAAATGTGCAGTTCTCTTTAGTTACTCAGTTTGAATCAACCTGATAATAGCTAGAGATGGAGCTTCTGGTTCCCTTATGTGAGAATACTTTAGTCTTTTTAGAGATATTGGGTCTATCATGGTTGACCCCCCCTGTACCTACTGCTTACACATGGTCCTTGGGCACATCACATTCTTCTAATCCTTTCAATTGTGGTGCTACTGCATGGAGCAGAATGAAGGGGCATGATGGGCATTTGGAGATGAATTGTAGGTCTTGCATTGGCAATTGCACATACTTCACTCTAGTATCTTGTTGGGTTTCTCTTGCTCATCATGTGTCAAGATGATGATGTTAGAACCGAGATGCCATGCAATTCGAATGCAACATTTGGGGTGGATTGCTTGATAGATTGTGTAAGAAACCTATTGATACAACTGGTTGTTGATCCATTTAGATTTGTGATATTGCAAAGAATTGCATTCCAATTGTGTCAGTGTCAGGTATGTGCAAGAAACTTCAGAGTTTGTGCTTCTTCTAGTTCTTTTTCAAATTTATTTTAGGGAAACCTTGAGAATGTCTTGAAAACAGGTTTATGGTACATATAAAGTTGTTAAAACCATTAATGGAATTAGTTTGCAATCAAGCTAATTTGG
>Ga0116230_10007965_pt1 | contig 10470 bp, 11 predicted proteins | sample S1TSphfallax_3_FD_88678 | JGI IMG/M metagenome (GOLD analysis project Ga0116230, IMG submission 88678) | Host-associated microbial communities from peat moss isolated from Minnesota, USA - S1T2_Fd - Sphagnum fallax MG | ecosystem: Host-associated > Plants > Peat moss > Unclassified | place...
CTCCAATATCAAATGATTCATGGACTCAACAATACCCCAACTTGTAGAGTTATTCCCATTTTTTTGGGTGTGTGCTTGACTTTTAAACACAATGAAAAAATATTTCAAGCTTTCAAAATCTATCCTTGCCCAACCCCTAGAGAACAAATGATAGATCATAACAAGTTCTTAACAAACTTTTCTTTTTTTTGCCTTGAAGAACCTATGAAACAATAAGATCCAAAGTCAAAAGATGGTCACAAGTAGTGTAGATTCTTTCATTACATGACACGTTGTTATGATTAAGATAGAAAGAACCAACTCCAACACCTAGATTAACAACCTTAGCATTGCACCCTAATATCAAGCTTTGAACAAATTGTAGAACAAACTTGATGCACATTGCCTATGGCATCGACTATGGACTCTACCCATGCCACCCATTTATCATGTCTCATTTATCTTCATCATTTTTTCTTCCTTGTTACCAAACTTGGACAAACAAGGCTTGGATTTTTAGAGACTCTTATAAAGAAAAAAAGTTATGATGATAGTTTTGAACACATGCAAATCAAGATCAATTTCATTAACAACAATAAGGAAAATTGGCTTGAACTTGAATTTTTTGGGGATCAACAGAAGAGGCATCACAAAAATCCATTGGGATTAAAAATACATGTCAAACATGATCACTTTCTTGCTACAATGGCTAACCACACACTCATGCATAGGCTACACACACAAGCAACAACAAACAATCATCTTCAAGCAAACAATTAAAATTGAGAAATGCAATGCAAACCTCCAAAATTCATTATAAATCTCTAAAGTTCAAACTCCCACCCTCCTTCAAAGTTCATAACTATCAACAACTACACACCATGATCAATCCAACCTTTGGCATAAGTTCTTGCAATCAATGGAGCCTTTGAATATGCACATATATATTGATCATCTATATTTATCGACAACAATGACATGAATAGTATGGTGTTCAAGTATTTCAAGTTGGTCCATAGATTCATTTGTATGGGCTACAAGCTTGATCACCCTCATTTCACATATCATTTTCTCTAAGTTAATAGGTTTGATCAAATTACTCTAGTAACCTAGGCTGGTTTGGTAACAAGGTGCCTAATGGTTTTTTTTTCGGTCAGTTATGTCCCACACGAAAGATAATAATAACTTACAATTCAACTACATACTAAATAATGAAGCTAATGTGCTTGAGAGCTTCATTCAAATTTTTGGCATGACAAACACAGATGTTTCAGAATTTTCAGCAATTCCGAAAAGCAATTAATTAGTGCCTAACACGCCTAGGTACTAGGGTAGTTGATTTAGTTGTACCTAAACCTGATGCACTTAATGTTGTTCCATTCAAAAGTTGACAGCTTTTAGATGTTTACAAAAGGATTTCATTGCAACAAGAAGAACAAGAGACATGTGTGAGAGAATCGAAAGATGTATGATTGATGGATTACATTGTACATTGATGCATATTCTTATAACATGAACTTTTCAGGTCTAAATGTCTCTAGATTGTCAAGCATAAATTCATTAATCAAATAAGGGTCTAGTGAAAGTGGTTTTCATAGACGGATGGTTGTTGCATTTTGGTTAGGACAAAGGATGTAATTTACATAGCAAGCAAGATCTCTGTGTGTGGTGCATCTTTACTCTTTTCAAACCTCATAGCAACAAGAGTCCAATGTGAACCACAACCCTTTCGTGATCTTGGATCTGTAGGATGACAAGAAAGACAAAATGTAACAGCAATAAGTCACATGGTTGTGTTACTCCAACAATGAAATACTAGTCTTACAAAAACTGCCACACACTTGCTAGCCTTTACTTTTATACTTAAATTAAGTGTATACCTACGAATAACTTGTGTAAGATCCCTCCCACTCTTAAGGAGTAGGTGTAAAAACCCTCCCAGTCCTACACCTCACAATCTGCAAATGTTTAGGTTCATGATCACCTCTGCCTTGTGTGCAACAGGTAAAATGCCCCGGGTGCACAACATTGCCAAAACACGTGGCTGCACTCAGCTATCACCTCACCCTAGACCCCTTATTTTGAGAATGCCCCCACTCTAGGGCTTTACCCTACACTTCTTAACCTAACTCTTTGCAACCTTTTGACAGTCAGTAACAAATCATGCCACAAACAGCTAAACATTGAATGAGATTATACAGAAACCCTAAACCACAAACCAGTCTCTCAAACTTTTTCACTAATTTTGGCAGAGAATTATGTTTCATGATACTTTCGAAAATTATGAAGTTTCAGCATGTCAAGTTTCTTACTGCTGCTTTGGTTACCAAAGCTTCAATGTTTTGATGGGTAGTGACAATGGATTGCCATTTCCATCAATCACCATCAGAAATTGCATTTTGTGTTGCATTTGTTCGTGGAGATACAAATTCACACTCCCTTAACTGATCAATGTTGGTCATGTGCACCACCATGCACACATCAGGTGATATCAATCACCTGCCACCAGCACCCAACAAACCTTCATTAGCTATAACAAAAGAAATAAAACCCTGGACATGTGCAACGAGGAATATAAGGAAACCTTCTTAATGAACAAACTTGCAAACTTTACAGGAAATTAGTTTGAACTTGCACAAAATACACCAGGATTTATGATTGGGTAGTTGAGTATAAGTCCACATATTGATTCCAAGCTGGGAGAAAACTTCAGTTTCACAAAGAGCTTTTAAAACCCTAAACCCAAATCGATACAAAGAAAAAGTGAGAAGAGGCCTGGACAATTACACAATCACCTGTCCAAATACTACAAATGTAATTGTGGCCAATCAACAGGTTTCATAGTATATGAAATCAGGTGGTTCACCGATGGAATTGCATACACCTGCAAGTGAACCATTTCCATTCCCATGGTTGCAGTTGTAAAGTTCAATTGGTGCCAATGAGGTTGCTGCCATCATACAATGTACAACCCAGAACGTGTGATGAAACTGCTCTAAACTCATGCCACTGCCTTATATCCAGACTACTAAAAAGAGTATAAACCTAGTTCCAATTCCAAACCAAAATCAAAAGACTGATCAGGCTGATTCTCACATGCTTCATCTCAAAGATGTGGAAGGTAGACATGCTTGAACTGGGTGGGTAATGGGAACACGTAGAGAAGCAGATGGAAGCTTTTGCATGTATGTTGTTCTGACATTGGTAAAACTGGGCATTTGCTGGGATTGTTGCTCAATCCCCAATTCAATTTCATGTTAGCCTCAGCTTGAACCATCCAGCTATCTGAGAGGACTAAGCATTTTGGAACACAGTGGTACCTCATTAGAGTGGAAGGTTGGATGCAAGCCAGAATGGTTTTGTGCACCTTGCTTTTAGACCACAGCCTTCAAAGACATCAGCAACACTCCTTCAGGTGTCTTCTGTAAACCCATTTCAATCATCTTCTCAAATTGTGCCTCTGTAACAATGACAAGCAGGAATTGTTAACAAAAGGAAAAATACAAATTCACCAAGCCAGACAACAAAATCCAACAAATTCGGGTTGTGGAGCTTCCCTTATTTATAAGCATTTCAAAAGCAGGCTCCAATTTTGCAAGCATCTGATTTAAGCGAAAGGTTAGGGAGCAGAACAGCAAATCGTTCCCACCTTTGGCTCATGTGGCTCTTCATCTGGAACCTGGGTAGAAACATTTTCGTTCTCTGCAAGAGAAGATGTTAAGACAAAAAGGGCATGTGCCAATTCCATAACAATGATTGCATAGCTGCAGAACCCAGGATCCAGGAGCACTAGACATCTTTTCACAAACAACAGAAACCGCAGATCATCTCACTAGGTCTGCCTGCAGGGACATCTTTGTGCCAGTTTTGTGTACTCCATCCAACTCTATTATGATTTGAATAAACAAACAGAACATGGACGAGAGCCAAGCACAATACGTACAGATGCAGGAATGGACCAGCTGAAATCCACATTTACTTTTAAGCATGTGAAGAAAGCTACTTGCCCATGGCAGATATGAAAGGAACAAACTTGGAATTTTCTGACCAAGAGGAAATACCAGTTCAAAGCCCAAATATGCCAGCAGAGATCTAGCAATTTGATACACACATACCTGAGCAAGTAACAAGGCACACTGTGAAACAAAACAAGTTTCACATGTGTTTTGCAACTGTAAGATTGCAACTTGTTCCACCATCATCCCACAGCTAAACTCAGACTGCTATGAATCAGGCTCAAAAACCAGAATGAGAACTGTAATAAGGCTGAGCCTCAAAAGACCTGAGCTCACAGTGGAAAAGCCAGAAAACAAAAGTGGGCAGATAGTCAACTCTAATCTACTAACAGATGCCCAAGTGGGTAGAAACAGACAATGTGCTGCTTTTTTTAATACTGCAAAATATGGGAATGCTCATGCTTATGATGAGTGGGTGAACAACATTCAGGCTCCAGGTCAAATATAATGAATCATGAATAAATTCAAAAAACTTCTACCTAAATGCTAATCCTTTCTCTGAACCTAAGGCACTAGTTTCTGCCGCCAACTCTGATGTAATGAAGAATTTGTCCCAAGGGAAACTTCCAAAAGGAAAAATCCCTAGACATCAAAATGACCCCTTGGAAGTAAACTTCAGGGGGCCTGTTTTGGTGGGCCAGAGAAAGGAACAGTTATGTATGCCACCATAATGTTACACATATTGGTGTGCCCCCCCTACTAATCCGATGTTGTTGAGTTTGATGGTGCATATTCTCCAACCCAGTAAGTTTTCACACATACCAGAATCTTTTCAGAGTTGAAGGGCCCATCCTCATGGTCTGCCAATCGACACTCCCAGCGCATACCTTGTGTAGTCCCCATCACCTTGGTCAGCACATCTACCTCATCACGCATCAGTACCGCACCCTCAGGTCGAAGGATGCGGTCCATCTCCAGCAAGATATCAACAATATCACACCTGGAAAAATCACAACAAAATTCAGGCAAAAAGTACAGAATGATTGCAGCAACGATCAAAGCACATTCTTTGCTGCAATGTCTCAAAACAGTATTTCACCTTACTGAGATTCCAAACTAGGGCAGGTCAACAGAGCTTAGCTTCAGGACAGAGAGTTCTAAGGTGAAGTAGGGGAAAGGGTGCAATCTAAAATATCCAAAAAACTTGGGAATCTACTGAACCACACCATTCGACAATTGGGTGGCAGTATCTTACCGATCTTGGTACATGCTGAACAACCCATTGGCATGAATGAGGTCGTAAGTCCGTGGGTATGTGGAGAAGGCTTCACACCTGACCATGATGATGTTAAACCTTAGAAAAATACCAAATGCAACAATGCTTGGCCTACTGACAATCCGCATTGGTCTACACAGGAATCCAATGCTTCTCCTATTTTCTGTAAGACTCCAGTATTATGCATCAAAAGCAATCAGCAGCTCTTGTTGAACATGCATAACCTCAAACCAAGAGAATCCTCCTGTTCCTATTCCAAATGACATTTTCATTATGCATTTGCAAACAAATGATAAATTATTCCAGATAGGTAGAAGAAGTAAATCACCAATTCTGATACGTTCCAATCAGTCCTCTCTCATAGATTACTCCCAGAGTATTGTCCTTGGCTTCAGGTGGCATTGCATTCATGACCCACACAGGATCCTTAATCAAAGCAGCCGCAAAGCCCCCAAGTCCTGCATTCATGTCCATGATATTCCTGTATCTGCCATGGGCTAATGGTGGAATCAAATGGGCCTTGTAGTAAGTTAGGCGTTTCACCCATGCCTTGGTGTCTTGAATGAAAGTCTCAGCATTGATCCCTGGAAGAGATCCACTTGAAATTCTTGGGGGGATAGCTGTCAAGCGAGCTGGCCATTTGGCAAGAGGCCCCCCTCCAGCAACATCTGTTTTATCCTTAGCATCAGGGAGTGGAGTTATGCAGGTTTCCATTTTGTGGTACCTGTGAATGACAGACAACAGAGCCATGTGGTTGGTGGCAGGGAATGCATGCAAGTCTAACAACTTTAATCCAGTTCCCACCACAGAATGAGAAATTTCAAAAATTGCAGGAACCTGGGTGAATGGGAACTTTCAAAAAAGCAAATTCAGAACTCATCCAGTTGCTATCGATAATTTTACCATGATGAAAACAACTTCCAATATGAAACAACACATCAGAAGCTCTCAAATCAAAGCTTTTGCCTGCAAATTTTTGAAATAGACATGGAAAATGCAAAACAGTGAGCATTTGGGTTAAGTACCATGCATGGTCAGGGTCCTCAGCTTTACTGCAAACATGGGGGAGAACTTGGGTATTTTTTTTGTGATACTTCACACATTCAATGTGATTCCACGGTTTCTGCCAGATAGCCAAATTACCCTCCTCCTTCACCTTCTTCCAGCACAAACGACGTGCTGCATCCTCAATTGTATCTTGCTCTTCCTTAAGACTCTCTTCCGTTCGTTCCCAGCCTTTGTGATGATTCTTCCAGTTGATTGGAGGTCCCGACAGAATCCAGTACCCACCAGGTCTCAACACGCGGTCCACTTCAATCAAATACAAATTGTCTGCAAAAGGAACAGCAAGGAAAAATTGGGTCACAGTCCAGCAACTCATTAGTGCACATGTTTGTCTACCTTAAGAGTCATCTTGACCCAATGTAAAAAAACTTGCTGAAATAGCACACAACACTTTCTCCATTGGAAGTCAGATGTGGACACATATTTTGATGCCAGCTGCTTTTAAAGTGCTATACAGGAATAAGTTTGCTTTCTCTTACCATGACCACCCCAAGGGATCAAGCACCGTGAGCAATGTGCCATGTCAAATGCCCGGGCTGGATATGGCATACGATGAACAGCCATGATACCCAGAATAGCAGGAACTCCTCTTTCCAATGCAAACTGTATCTGTGAGACATGGGTGTCTCGGGGTGCAAATGACATTGCTAGTATATCCTTCTGCAACAAGTATGCTCCCCAACTTGCAACCTGGTCACAGCATTCAAGCCTCTCATTGTTCAAACTCATCACTCACCCACACACACTACTAGCAAAAGATAAACTCTCATGAGGATCGAGAAATCTCCCGAGGTAACTCTCAAGAGGATTGAGAAATCTCCACAATGATAACTCTTATGAGGATCAAGAAATCTCCACAATGACTCTCATGAGGATCAAGAACTCTCCAAGATGACTCTCATAAGGATTGAGAAATCTGCAGGATAACACTCATGAAGATCAAGAAATTCCCATACTCACAGTAGCACCTTAAACTATTTTTATCAATATCAGGGGAAGCAACATGATGAATAGAGAGGCATAGACACACATGTGAAGAAGATGTCCACAGCATCCGATGTGCATTGCAACTTGTCAAGTGAGTATTTTGGGAGATCAGAACATGAAAAAAATATGAGAGTTTTCTGGCCAAGATCTTACCCCGCAACCAGTGTCTATTGCTGTGCGAATGGTGCCATCATTGATAGGGATGAGGGCAGCAATATCCTCAATGTATTTCTCAGCACCACCTGTTGAGAATGTTCCACCACCAGGGAAGTAAAGCTTCTCCCCTTGGAACTGCACCCATTTCTGAATCGCCTTCTCAACTGTGAGCTCCTTGTGGGGGGTGTTAGCATACCAGGCATAGTCACGACTCTGTGGCCATGGAATGGGGTTCTTGTAGCCCGGGGGAGCAGGGATCAGGCACTTGAGAAGCTCATCCTTTCCAGGGCAATGTCGCTCACGGTAAGCCAGCATCTCTCTGGGGAAGTTGAGGCCACGAATGGGATCCTCACATGGAGTGTACTCACTGTACTTCATGTCACAGGGTGGGAACTGCCTCACCTCAGTACCATCTTTGTTGGTGCTTGGGGAGCCATGGTGAGCCCCAAAGTCAAGGGTAGATGACACACAATCTGCAACTGAAATGGAAGCTTTGTTCAAAGCCAAGCTCGAAGAAATGGCACCACCATTTTGCCAATCTCCTAGAAGGTAGAAGAAGCAACAGAGGCCAGCAACAGTTAGTAGCCAAGTCACTCTCCGCCGTCTTGCATAGTCAAAGTGATGGATCTTGGGTGAGCTGAGTTTGTCCTTCCCCATCCTACCACCTGCAACATGAGCCAGGAAAAAAAACACACACAAACACACATGGATCTTGGGTGAGCTGGGTTTTTCCTTCCCAATCCTACCGCCTGTAAAATGAGCCAGGAAAAAAAAAGAAAAAAACCAACACCCACCCACAGATTCATTCTAGATTCAAGTATGATACACACACATTCACGTATGGTCACTAATTCAGGAAAGATCTGGAGATGGATCTGGTGTACCTTTGTCAAGAGCCACCACTGCGAGATTCACCGCTGGGTTTCCAAGTCATCCACTGCTTCTTCTTCCTCTGCAGTTCCTGCTAAAAAACAGCAAGCCCCATGCACCACCACCCTCCCCTTCAAAACTTCCGTCCCTTTTCTTCTTCTCCGCCGCCACCACCACCACCACCAGAAGAAGAACCTTCTTCAGAGACACAAACTGCACAAGATTGAACCAGTACCACCACAGACTTGTTGCTGCAACAACAACAACACAGCAGAGAAAGAATGGAATGAAGATAGCACCAGGACCACCCACATTCAACAAACCCAAAAACTCAGAAATCACCCAAGAACTCAACCTGCAACCCAAAAAAAAAAACACTCGGATCTAGAAAAAAAAACAGGAAAAAAACGAAGTCCTTGAAGGAATCAACCAGGAGAATGGGTGCCTAGTACTGCATTTTTTGAAAGCAAAATGTCCAAAACCCAACAAACATTCGAAGAAATTTAGATCTTGAGAACAACAACAACAAGAAAGGAGGCTGTGGATCTCTCTAGTGAAAGAAAACACAGAAGAAAGAATCTCAAAACCCCACAAAACTCAAAAGAACTCTGGGGAAACACCCAACAACAAAACAAAACAAACAAAAAGCCCTTGTACCAACGACACCAACAACAACAACAACAATGCAAATAGATCCTTTGAGAGAGAGAGAGAGAGAGAGAGAGAGAGAAAAACACAGACATACAAAGGAACACAAGAACGAATGAAAATGAATCACAAAATTCTACAACTCTGGCAAGCAAGCTACAAAAACAAAAACAAAAACAAAAATTGCTGAACAAAATGTGAAGTAAATGCAAAGAAGAAGAAGCAGCCAAGTCTTAACACGAGTAACAAATAGTAAAAGTAATATAATAATAATAATAATAATCATCATCATCATCATCATCATGGAAAACAAACCAAGCATGCAATTGCAATTTTGGCTACGTCAAATTTTTGTGGAGCAAACTTTACCCGAAAATTTCAACACAAATAATAATCATAATAATAATAATAATGTATTCAGTAGTCACACTACCAGGGCTTTTTTCTTTTTTACTACAAATAATTGAATTTTTTCCACAAACTTTTTGAGATTTTTTATTTTTTAAAAGGAAATTCTAGTGTAAATTTGACTAATTTTGCTAATTTTTTGGAAAAACTCGCCAAATTTTTATATCACAAAATTGGGGAAAAAAAACTCCTGGGACTCAGGGGCTATTATTATTATTGTTATCATTGTCCATATTATTATTACTATTATTATTATTATTATTGGACATGTTATTAGTTTTGGTATTTTTTTTATATTATCTATATTACTTAGTAACTACTAATATTATTCTTATTGATTTTTTGGGGTCCTTTTTTTTTTAAATTCGGGTAATTTTAATTTGTTTTTTCTTGGGAGCTGGTCTCTCTCCCCAACTTTAGTTTCTACAACTATTCTAGGGTTAAGACTAAATAAAAATACAGCACAAAATGGCCAATAATATCTTAAATATAGAATTTTCATAACTGTGAATTAATCAATCAATCAATCAATCAATCAATCAATAACTCTAAATATAGAATTTTCATTATTGTGAATTAGACCCAATATCCTACTATTAAATATAGAATTTATTTTTTTCATTATTTTTAATCAATCCATATACATATTATACCGTAGAATTTCATTTTTTGAATTCACCAATAATATTATATGTAAACTTTCATTATTTTGAACCAATTAATATGGATTAATTTTTTTAATAATAGTTTTAATTTAATTTTCATAATATTATATTGGAAATTTCACTATTGTGAAAAATAATGGACTAATAATATCCCATATATAGAATTTTCATTATTATACGACACCTTAAGTTTTTTTTTTATTTTTAGGTTCTGGAACTAACGAACGAAACGGACAAGACTTGTTGTTGTCACCTTCCGGAAAGCTTTTCACCTCGTTACAAGGCTCTTCGTCACATTTGTAGGTGGTGTACCCGGCCGTGCTGCAGTACACAAAAGAGAGAAAGAAGGAAAAAAAAAAAAAACATTTTTTTGACCTCCAAGTGGGGGTGTCAACCACAGAGAGAAACATGAAATTATTAGCCTGACGGACAGACGGAGCCGATGGAGAATGCGCCAAAG
>Ga0116230_10007967_pt1 | contig 10468 bp, 7 predicted proteins | sample S1TSphfallax_3_FD_88678 | JGI IMG/M metagenome (GOLD analysis project Ga0116230, IMG submission 88678) | Host-associated microbial communities from peat moss isolated from Minnesota, USA - S1T2_Fd - Sphagnum fallax MG | ecosystem: Host-associated > Plants > Peat moss > Unclassified | place: USA...
CGCGCCAAACCCGCGGTCTATTTCGCCGGCAAGAGCCGCATCATAGATTTCGCGCTGTCGAACGCGCTCAACTCCGGCATCCGTCACATCGGCGTCGCGACGCAGTACAAGGCGCATTCGCTGATACGGCACCTTCAGCGCGGCTGGAATTTCTTTCGTGCGGAGCGCAACGAAAGTTTCGACATCCTGCCCGCAAGCCAACGGCTCTCCGAAACTCAATGGTACCTGGGCACGGCCGACGCGGTGTACCAGAACATGGACATCATTGCCGATTACGCGCCCGAGTACATGATCATCCTCGCCGGTGACCACGTTTACAAAATGGATTATGAAATCATGCTCAAACAGCATGCCGACACGGGTGCGGACGTGACGGTGGGCTGCATCGAAGTCCCGCGCATGGAGGCGACGGGCTTGGGTGTCATGCACGTCGATGCCCATGATCGAATCTTGAGCTTTCTCGAGAAACCGTCCGATCCGCCGGCCATGCCGGGCAAACCGGATACCGCGCTCGCCAGCATGGGGATTTACGTCTTCACGACGGCATTTCTCATGACCGAACTGCAACGCGATGCGGCCGACCCGAACTCCAGCCGTGATTTCGGCAAAGACTTGATTCCGCATATCGTGCGCCACGGCAAGGCCATTGCGCACCCCTTCGCACTATCGTGTGTCAAGAGCGATGCCGAAACCGAAGCTTATTGGCGCGACGTGGGCACGGTGGATGCTTTCTGGAGTGCGAACATCGAGCTGACCGATATCGTTCCCGCGTTGGATCTATACGATACGAACTGGCCCATTTGGACCTATGGCGAGATCACCGCGCCGGCGAAGTTCGTACACCGTGAAAGCGGACGGCGCGGATCGGCCGAGGGGTCACTCGTATCGGGAGGCTGCGTCGTGTCCGGGGCATCGATCGTTCAATCCTTGCTCTTCACGGGTGTGCACGTCCATTCGTACGCATCGCTCAGCGGTGCCGTGGTGCTGCCCTATGTGGACATCGGCCGGGGATGCCGCCTGTCCAATGTCGTCGTCGATCGCGGCGCGCGAATTCCGCCGGGATTGATCGTCGGTGAAAATCCCGAATTCGACGCTGCCCGCTTCCGCCGCACCGACAAGGGCATTTGCCTCATCACGCAATCGATGATCGATCGGTTGCAATAGCGGCTGCCCTCACGGAACCTCGGCCAGAATTCCGGCCGTGTGGACATGACCCCCGCCACTGCCCGTCACCACCACCGGATAGGCCCCAGCCTTGACCGACGCCGCCGCGTTGATGGTGATGGCATCGGTCGCACCCGCGGCCGGCAGCGTGGGCGAAGCCGTCGCCGGTGCACAAGTGATTCCGCTCGGCGCTGCACACGTAATCGCCACGGTGCCGGTGTAAGCGGCGATCGGCACGAGCGAGATGGATCCCTTGCCCGCCGCACCCGCCGCCACCTTGACGGCCTGTGTCGTGGTCGTGAGCGAGAAGTCCGACCCGTCGAGAGTGATCACCAACGGCGCGGACGATTGTGCCGAGTAGTGGGAGTCCCCGTAATACGTGGCGACGAACAGATTGCTGCCGCCGACGAGTTCGTTCGCGGGGAAGGTCAAGGTCCATGCCGCCGTCGTCGAATTCACCGGCTGGATATAATAGTCGTAATAGGAACCCCCGCCGTACCAGCTAAAGTACAGCAGTCCCGACGGCACGCCTCCCGTGGAGGTGCCTTTGACCGTGCCGGTCATGGTCACGGTTTGCGTCGGCTTGTACGAAGTGGTCTTGGCCGTCAGCGTGACCGTCGGCGTCGGCAACGTGCCGTTCACGCTGACCGACGAGCCGGTCGTGGCTGAAGCGGCCCAATTCGCGTCGCCCGCATACTGTGCCGACAGTGCCAACGTTCCTGCCTTCACCTTCGGGAAGGTGAGAATCGCCTCTTGGACGTAGTCGGTTTGTTTTACGGGCAGGCCACCCCCGCCATACCAGGACTTGAACGGCGCGGTCAGTGTCTGGCCGCCCAAGGTGACGCTCACATGGCCCGTGGGCAGCGTGCCGATCAGTGGCAGGTAATTCGAAAACATCTCCACATCGACGGTCACGTCGCTGCCGGCCGCGACATCGCTGCCCTCGAGTGCATAAACGTACAGCGTCGTCAGCCCCTTGGTCACCGTCACCTTGGCCGCCGCAGGCGCACTCGACGACTGATAGCTCGCGTCGCCCGCATAGGCGGCGCTGACGACATGGCTGCCGATCGACAGCGTACCCGGCGTGAACTCCGCCAAGCCCTGGCTATTGAGCGGGACCGACGCGGTTAGCGTCGCGCTACCCTTGTCGGTGAACGTAATCGCTCCGGTCGCGGGAGCATTCTGGCCCAGATTGGCCTTCGCCTCGTTCACGCCTACCGGCTGCGCATCGAGATAGAACTCCGAACCGTACGGGATGGACGCACCCGGGGACACCGAGTGGAACGTGCCGTCCGCACCGCTCAGGTAGAAGGCGGACGTTTTGAGCGTGTCCGCTTCCGGAGTGATGGTGACCGTCACCGAGTTCGAGGCACTGGCCGAATAGGTGCCGTCGCCCGAATAATCCGCCACCACCTGGTAGCTCCCGCCAGGCAAGTTGTCGATGGACGATTTCACTGCACCGCCGCTGAGCGAGAAGACGCCGAGCCCGTTCGCATAGGCCTGCGTATCGTTGCTCACGAGGCCGATGCTGCCAGTCGGCGTTCCCGTCCCCGTCTTGGGGTCGACCGCCGCGGTGAGCGCGAGGGTGGTCCCATGCACCGCGGTCGTCGGCGAAACGGTCAGCGTCGTGACCGTGGGCTTGAAGGTCACGCTCGACCAGTTCTTGATGAGGTTGGCGACGTTCACGGTACCCAAGCCGGTGGCCAGATCGTAACCCGTCGTCGCTGGGTAGCCGCTCTCCGCATAGACCCCCTTGGTCTGGCCGCTGGTCCCCAGAACGCAGTTCGGCGTGCCTTGGGTGCAGGGCACCTCGTTGCCTCCCACCTTCACGTCGTTGAACGTATTCGCCGTCGCGGACTTATTGGCCAATGCGTAATAGACGTAGTCCGCCTGTCCCTGGCGCGATTGGGTCGCCTGGTCCACCAATGCCTGGATTCCGGCCATGGCCGGCGACGAAGCCGACGTGCCACCCACGCTGGTGACGTCGATCGCGCCCGCGCTGGTCTCGTTGACGCAATCGCCCGGCACCGCACAGATCGGATAAAGGCTGTAGTTGTAGCCATCCGAAGCGTAGAGCGATACATCGGGAAGATCGCGGACCTTATCCGCGGGCACGCCCGTACCCGTCTGCCACGCCGGTTTGGGGTAGCCTTTGGGCAAGCCGGACTGGGGATAGATCGCCGCAGCGCTGGCGCCACCACTGCCGGCGACGATGCTGGAATCGCTCGTCGAATAGACGCCACCATCGGTGGTGTTGAGCCCGAACGATGCATTCCACACCTGCTCTGGAATCGGCTTGAGCAACGACGCCTTCGGCGTGTCGCTGGTCGTGAAGCTCCAGTAGGTCTCGAGCTGCGAATTGAGCGTGCTGCCACCGACCGCATAGTCACTGTAGTAAAAGTCCGTGCCGCCCACCGAGACGTTGTACGGAGTCGAGCCGAAGCCATTGACCGCAAGCCCGCCGGTCGCAAACGCCTCGGTGTCGAAATCGTCGCAACCGGCCGATCCGCCGTCCCCGGCCGACACAAAGCCGGTGATACCCTGCGCCGCGGCTTCCTGCCATAGGGCGGCCCAGGCGGCATTGCCCGACGCGCCCAACGACGATTCGCAGTTGCCATAGCTCATGCTGATGACGCTGACGATGTTGTCTTCGATGGCGCGCAGCCCTGCGGTCAGTAGACCATCGGTCAGCACAGTGCCATTCGATGCATAGAGCATTACCTTCGCCCCGGGCGCGATCGCACCCGCTTGCTCGACGTCCAGGTAGGCCTCGGTTGCGGCACCGTTCTCCCCGGGATCCACCCCATCGATGACGACCGTCGGCAGATTGGCCGGCAATCCAAACACCTTCCGATATGCCTGCACCAGGCTCAAGTCGATGTTCGACAAGCTGATCAGCCCGATACTCACGCCCGCGCCGTTGGTCCCGGCTGCATATACAGGCGACACGTTGTACTGCACGGCGAAATCCGCGGGCGCGAACTCGAAAGTGATGTAGCCGTTCCCGTCGGGATACGTCCACTCCGGTTTCGCTTCGTGGGTTTTGACGTTGTAGCTCGTTTTGCCCGCGACCTTGACGAGGGGGCGGCCATGGAAGCTGTTCATCGGCGAGATGCCGGCGATCAATCCCGCCAGCGCAGCCGGAATCTGCGGGTCGCCGGCGTTCGCATACTCGGTCTTACCATCGATGAGGTAGCGGTGAATTTCGGTATGAAAGACTTCGTTAAGTTGGCCGGCCGTCCCGGAGAATTCAACGGCAGTGCGGCCGGCATGCACGTGGTTAATGGTAAATCCGTGCGATTGCAGCCAGCTCTTCACGACCGCGATGCTCGTATCGTCCGCGCCGAACCGATTCCCAAACTCGGTGGGCGTGAGCCACTGGTGGTAGCTCGGCGTGCCCGGCGTGTGCGCGTCATTGAGAAATCGCTCGAGCGCCAGTTCCTGCTGGTTGGAGCGGTTCAGCAGGAGGATGAGCCGTTCCACGGGGAAAGAATCATCGACACGGCCCGCATCGAAACGAGGCTGGGCCAGCGGATGCACATTGCCTTTCAGTGTCACGCGCACCGCTTCGTCGAGCGGCGGCGTCGCCGGCTGCGAAGCGGCTGATACCACCGACTGTCCCAGCGAGTTGAGTGGTCCCGCGATCCCTGCGCAAATGCCGAGCGAAAGCCACAACACCAATCTTGCGCGACTCATAATCCACGTCCTTGTGTACGGCACGACAGGCTGCGCCTGGAGAGGACGGTAACATCATCAACGGTCGTGCTCAACCGGCTTCGACCGGCGCTCGATTACCGCGGAGCAGACCTAACTATGCACGCTCCCCGCCAGGGTGGGCGGTTTATCTCGGCGGAAGAGCGTCCAGGCAGCGGCCGAGAACACCAGCCCATTGGCGACGATGACGGGCGATGCCTTGATGAGCACGCCGTAGCAGATCCACAACAGCGCGCCCGCCATTTGCACGCCGCGCAACAGCGTGGCACGCGAACAAAAGTACGATGCGACGAAGACGGCGGTGGCGGTCCAGCCCAGGTATTCGACCATGGAGAGACTCATGCGCAGCGCGCCACGGCCGACAAGGCCTCTGCAACGATGGGCTTGATCTTGACGCGCGCGGTGTTTTCCTTTTCCCACTCTTCCAGAGCCAAGCCGTTGCTCTCGAACACCTCCCGTATCCGTGGCATGCGCCACGCGAACAGCTCATCCAAGATGGGCACCATGATGCTGAAGGCGCTATCGCTGAGCACCGTGCTCTTGGCGATCATCGACAACTGACGGTTCTCCGACACGGCGATCGTGAAGCCGTCTCGATTATTCACGTGCAGCATGACGTGAACATCCGAACTGCCGTCGCCCACGTAGATCACGCGATCGGACGCGATGCCCAACCGGCTCTCGAGTTCCTCGATCACTGCAACCTTGCCGTAGCCGGCGGGCACTCGGTTGATCGAGCGCACCTCTCCGGTCCTGGGGTCGAATTCGAGTTCGGTGCCATAGATGTGATCCGCCGGAACGATGCCCTCCAATGCCGCCACGACGATTTCACGCGGCGCCGCAGAGATGACGAAGAAAGAGAACGCACAGCCCTCGATTCCGCGGTTCAGTAACTCGAGCAAGGTCGGAATCGCGGCCTTGAGGCGCACGCGACGCCCCGCCTCGACCAGATGCTCACGGCGCACGCCCCGAAACTCGGGATCGTGGCGGATCAGATAGGCCAGTTCACCACCCTGCTGCACTAGGTTGGTGCGAGCCAAACCGTTGACACGGTCCTCGAAGCCGGAGATACCCAGCAATTCGCTCAACACCAAACCCGAATCATGGAAGCTGAGCGTCTGATCGAAGTCGGACGCCAACAAGTAATGCCTGACGGGCGTATTAAACATAACAAGTACCCTACCGATCTCGGAGACAGGTCGTCTCCGAGCGGTACCCTAAAGCATGGCCGGCGGCTCTCGGATGAATTATCGAAACGCTATCCGTGAATTATCTCATGCGTCGCCAAATGGCGCTGCCGGGGCCCCGCACAGCCGATCCAGCAAACGAACGGCATCGGTATCCGACCACAGAAGCTCCCGGTACCCACGGCGCAGGAATCCGGCTTGCACGGCGTTGTCGACCATCGTGAGCAACGGGTCGTAATACCCATTTACATTGAGCAGCGAGCACGGTTTTCGCTGGATGCCGAGTTGCGACCAGGTCAATACCTCGAAAAATTCCTCCCAGGTGCCGAATCCCCCGGGCAGCGTCAGAAATGCGTCCGCAAGATCGGCCATGAGCGCCTTGCGCTCATGCATCGAACCCACCACGCGAAGTTCCGTCAATCCGCCGTGGGCAACCTCCCGTGCAACGAGCATCTGCGGAATGACGCCGATGACGCGACCGCCCGCTTCCAAACACGCGGTCGCCAACGTGCCCATCAGACCGACATTGCCACCGCCATAGACCAGTTCCACGTCACGCTCGCCGAGCATCCGTCCGATCGAGCGCGCAGTCTGCCGGTAAACCGGCTCATTCCCATCGTTGGCACCGCAAAACACGCATAATCTTCGCAACATGGACAAATTGTAGAATAAGAAAGAGATGGGCGTCACAGGCAGAACTGTCAACGCCGACTCGAGCGGGCCGTTTCCAGCAACGATGTGGACGAATGCCATGACCCGCCTTGCCATCGGCCTCGCCACGGGTCTGATCCTCGTCGGGTGCACCACGACCGCCAAGCAGACGAGCACTGCACCCCCGCTGCCGCACCGCGACGACCTGCTGTGGTTACAGCGGGTCTCTTTCGGTCTCGACACCGCAACGATCGCCAACTATCGGCGACTCGGGCGCGAGGGCTACCTCGACAGCCAGCTGCATCCCGACGCGCGGCCGCCGCTGCCGCCGGCCATCGAAACCCAGATCGCCGCCCTCGACGTCTCGCACATCGACGTCGCCGCGACTCTTGCCACGGTTCAAGCCCAGCGCCAGGCGATCAAAGCCATGCCGGATGGTGCGGATCGCGAACAGGCGCGCAAGGCACTCAACCAGCAGGGCGAAGCACTCGCCTACCAGGCCGCCCGCCGCGACATGCTGCGGGCGATTTATTCGCCCGCACAGCTTCAAGAGGAGATGACGTGGTTCTGGCTCAACCACTTCAGCGTGTACCAAGGCAAGGCTAATTTGCGCTGGCTAGTGGGCGACTATGAAGAGCGGGCGATCCGTCCGCACGTGTTTGGTCGTTTCAAGGATCTCGTCATGGCCACGCTCGAGCATCCGGCCATGCTCGAGTATCTGGACAACAATCAAAACGCCGTCGGTCACGTCAACGAGAACTATGCGCGCGAGCTGATGGAGCTGCATACCCTCGGCGTCGACGGCGGTTACTCGCAAGAGGACGTGCAGAACCTCGCCCGAATCCTCACCGGCGTCGGCGTCGCCACCGGCGCCCAGCCGCGACTCAAGCCGGCGATGCTGCGCCTGTATCGGCATGACGGTGCGTTCGTGTTCAACCCCGCTCGACACGACTTCGGTACCAAGGTCCTATTGGGGGAAACAATTCCCGGCGCAGGCTTCGACGAGGTCGAAGCGGCGGTAGCGCGTATCGTCGGCCGCCCTGCGTGCGCGCGTTTTATCTCGCGCAAGCTCGCCCTGTACTTCGTCGCCGACAATCCGCCGGCGCCGCTGGTCGAGCGCATGGCGCAGACGTTCATGCACACCGACGGCGACATCGCCGCCGTGCTGCGGACTCTGTTCCTGTCGAAGGAGTTCGCCGCCGCCGCCGGCGAGAAATTCAAGGACCCGATGCGGTTCGTCGTCTCCTCGGTGCGCTTTGCCTATGACGGGAGGCCGATCAGTAACACGCGACCCATCATCAATTGGCTCAGGAGCCTCGGTGAGGCATCGTACGGCCGTCAAACCCCCGACGGCTATCCGCTGACCGAAGTCGATTGGGCGAGTTCCGGCCAACTGAGCCGTCGATTCGAGATAGCCCGGTCAATCGGCGCAGGTAATGCGGGACTGTTCGATGCGGAAGACGGCGATGCGGCGACGGCTGCCGGCTTCCCGCAGCTCGCAAGCCGACTGTACTATGAAGCGGTGGAGCCGTTTCTCGCGGCCCGTACCAAGGACGCCCTCAATCGCGCCACCTCGCAGCAGGAATGGAACACGTTTCTCCTGGCCTCACCGGAGTTTGCCTATGAATGACCATCGACGGATGCCTGAGGATCGACGGTTTGATGGGCAGCGACGACGTATTCTCAAGCTCGGCCTGGCCGCATCGGTCACGGGCCTCACTGGGCGACTCTATGCGGCGCCGGTCGGCGGACCGCGGCTGCTCGTGGTTTTCCTGCGCGGCGGGTACGACTCGAACAATCTGCTGGTCCCGTACTCGAGCGACTTTTACTACGAAGCGCGGCCCAACATCGCCATAGCGAAGCCCGATCCCGCGTCGAACACCGGCGCGCTCGCTCTCGATGCCGATTGGGCCCTCGCACCCGCCGTGCGCGAAACCATTGGCGCGCTATATGCGCAGCGTCAGGCGGCGTTCATTCCATTTGCCGGAACGGACGACCTGTCGCGCAGCCATTTCGAAACGCAGGACAGCATCGAAATGGGTCAGGCCTCTGGGGGAGCGCACAATTTCCGCTCCGGCTTCCTCGGACGCCTCTCCGAGGCCCTCGTCGGTGCAGGGGCCGACGCATCCCCCATCGCCTTTACCGATGCCCTCCCGCTGGCGTTCGAAGGCACCACCACGATCCCGAATCTGTCGTTGAAGAACGTGGGCAAGCCGGCGTTCGATGAACGTCAGGCCCGCATCTTGAGCGACATGTATGCCGGACACCGCTTGGAGAATGCCGTGAGCAGCGGCTTGGAACTGCGCCACGAGGTGGCCAAGGAGATCGCCGATGAAATGACCGCCGCCGATCGCCATGCCATCACCACCAAGGGCTTCGAGCTGGAAGCGCAGCGGATGGGAATATTGATGCGCGATAAATATCGAATCGGCTTCATCGACGTGGGTGGGTGGGACACCCATGTCGGCGAGGGAGCGGCACAGGGCGCGCTCGCGGGTAACCTCACGAGCCTCGGCAAGGGGTTACAGGCGTTCTCGCAGTCGTTGGGAACCGACTGGAGCAACACCGTGGTGGTCGTGCTATCCGAGTTCGGTCGCACGTTTCGCGAGAACGGCAGCCGTGGCACCGATCACGGGCACGGCACGGTGTACTGGGTGTTGGGCGGATCCATCAACGGCGGCGCCATCCTGGGCGCGCAGCAGCGCGTGGATCGCGGCAGCCTGTTCCAGGATCGGGACTTCCCGGTGTTGAACGACTATCGCGCGGTGCTCGGCGGATTGTTCCGCTCCATGTGGTCGCTGCGCCCCGCGCAAAGCGCGCATGTCTTTCCGCAGTCCAACCCCTCGGACATCAAGCTCATCTGAACCTCGACTATCGAGCGCCGGCGCGCCGTAGCGCCGCCGCGATGTCGGGTTCATCGCGCGCCTCTGCGAACTGCAGCGGCGTCGTACCATTTCCGGCTGCCGCATTGGGGTCCGCGCCGCTCGCCAACAACGCCGCCACCGCGCCTGGCCGGCCATTGATCACCGCCAACATCAAGGCCGTCCGGCCGTCCGAATCACGCGCATCCACGTCAGCATGCTCGTCGAGCAGCGCCCGTAATCGGGGGACATTGCCCGTCTTGGCTGCCTCCCGCAGCGCCGAAGCCACGTCCCGAGGCGCCGCAGCGGGTGCAGCCGACGCAGTCGCAGATGCGGCGGCAGGCGCGGGGGCGGACGGACGGTCGTAGTATGACGTATTCGCGTCCACCCGTCGGTCACGAGACGTTTCCGCGGAAACGTTTCCCGGCTGCAGCTCCTCAATTTTTGGTGCCGGTGCCGGTCCGGACAGCCCCGGTGCCGATCCGGACAGCGCCGGGGCCATCGCGACCGACGGAGCCAGCTTCGCCACGGTTGCCGCCGGCGCACGCGGTTTAGTCGGCGGGAGCAGCCAATGCGGGACGACGACCAGGCACGCCAGTGCCGCAACAGCCAGGGTCCCGTAAACCGCTGAGCGCCGCCAGTGTGAATGGGCGCCGGCCCGCATAGGAACCCAGTGGGCGTGGCTGCCGGGCGCGCTAAGATCGGCGGCGCGATTCGCCGCGAGTTCCGCCGCATGGCGTAGCACCGCGCGCCGCACCGACTCACTCGGACCATCGACGACCCGGCTGAACGTGCGCCGGTATAGCGAGTCGAAATCGTCATCCGGGCGGTTTTCGTGCATGTCGCTCACGCGTACTCCTCGAGCAATTCGCGCAGTTTGGCGCGCGCATA
>Ga0116230_10007969_pt1 | contig 10466 bp, 7 predicted proteins | sample S1TSphfallax_3_FD_88678 | JGI IMG/M metagenome (GOLD analysis project Ga0116230, IMG submission 88678) | Host-associated microbial communities from peat moss isolated from Minnesota, USA - S1T2_Fd - Sphagnum fallax MG | ecosystem: Host-associated > Plants > Peat moss > Unclassified | place: USA...
AAAATAGGCCGCCTGCGCAGTGGTGCCCGAGGGGAGACTCGAACTCCCATGCGGTTAAGGCACCGGCTTCTGAGACCTGCGTGTGCACCAATTCCAATGGCTGCGCGCAGGGCGGCTTCCTCCAGACGGAGTCCAAGACCGAGGTCCATCTCGGGCGATTCGTTCAGGGCGACCGTCCGAAGTGTGTCATAGCGCCAGCCGCCCGTTGACAGCCGGGGTCCGGGGAATATCCGTCTTCCCGCCATGATCGTGATCCCAGTACGCACCGCCGCCCACCCCATCGGGGAACAGCCGGCGAACGCTTCGACGGGCTTCGGCCGGAAGCATCGCTCGAGCCTTGAGCGAGGGGCGGACTGTTGTTGTTGCCGTCGCTGAAGGCCCGGGTTCGTCCGACGAACCGCGCTGCCGCGAAGGCGGAGCCTGACTCCGCCGGGACCAGGCCCCGCCCGGTGAGAAGCTGAGTCCGCTCGCCGGGCTCACGCCCTCCTGCCCCCGGCCCGTCCGGTCGCCTCGCTGAAAGAACCCGCCCGTCCGCCAAGCGGGCGGCGTCCCTCCTCTCCCCCGCCGCGTCGCGGTCCGTTGCCGCCACCGGCCTCCCGGCCACCTCCGGCCACCCACGCTCCTTCCATGACCCTGCCTGTATCCACTAATTACTTACGTCTGATGCTCCTGGCCGCCCTGGCGACCGGGTCCGAGCTGCGGCCCCCGGCCTGCGCGGCCGACGCAGTCGCGCCCCTGGGTGAAATCGTCACCTTGGAGCAGTATGCGGTGACCGGCTCGACGCTGAGCGACTCGACCCTGCCGGAGCGGCCCGTCACCGCGCTCTATGGCTACCCGACCCCCTTCCAGGACATTCCCCGGAGCGTCGCCCAGATCACCCCCGAGCAGTTCAGCAACGACGAGATCAACAGCGTCAACGACTTCGCGCGCTACAGCCCGTCGACCAGCCTGCTGACCGGCGCCGCGGTCAACGCCGGCACCCCTTACTTCCGCGGCTCGCAGGGCGACCTCTACCAGAATGGGGTTCGGCTCCTCACCCGCGGCACGAACAACCGGCCCTTCACGCTCAATCCCTATGAAAGCGCGGACCTCGTGGCGGGGCCCGCGTCCGTGATCTTCGGTCCCTCCGCCCGCACGGCGGGTTACGTGAACTACATCACCAAGCAGCCGTTCTTCGACCGGGAGCGGGGTTCCTTCAACGCGGAGATCGGGCAGTGGTTCGAGGGCGTCGGCTACAAGCTCCAGGATTCGGCGCAACTCGACGTCGGGGGACCGATCCACCCCGGTACGCTGGCCTATCGGGTGAGCTACGAGGCCGACACCACCGACTCCTTCTACCAGAATACCCACGACCGGTACAACAACCTCTTCGGCGCGCTGGGCTGGCGGCCGAACGACACGACCGCGGTGGATTTCAACATCGAGTACGGCCACTACGACTGGATCGTCGATAACTTCCAGAACCGCGTGAACGAGCAGCTGATCGAGCAGGGCATTTATCTCGCCGGTCCCTCGACGCCGATCATCCAAGTGGGCACCTCCTACTACTCCCCCGTCCTGGGTGCGAGCGGCGCTCCGACGGGCGCCTGGATCCAGCGGACGAAAGCCACCGGCGCCAACGGCCTGACCTACTACAACGCCGGCGGGGCCGTCGCGAACCCCACCAGCAACACGACGGCGGGCGCGGGCACCATCGTGGGCTATGTCCTCGATCCGGCCCTGGTGCATCCGCAGGCGATCTCCCGCAGCGCGGCCCTGAACGATCCCGCGTATCCAACCTTAACCGACACGATCAACTTCCAGACGCGGTTCAAGAAGCAGGTCTCCGATAACTTCGTCCTGGTGAACAACCTCACCTATGGAAGGTATTACACGGACAGCTCATCGAACGGGGGATTCTACAACTACATTCTGGCCAACTCGATTGAGGACCGGATCGAGGCCCAGCTGAAGTTCCTCCACCGGCTGTTCGGGGTGAACGTGGAGCACGACAGCAATTCCGGCCTCGCCTTCCGCTGGGAGCCCAGCACGAACTTCAAGGACAGCGAAAGCGCCGCCTACGGCCCCACCGGCGACTACTATAATCTCGCGGGCAACCCGGCCACCTTCAACAAGAACTCGTTCTTCGGGGCGACCGTCTACCCGTTCACGGGCACCACGAGCACGCCGGTCCTGACGAACTTCGGCTATCTCAAGGGTTTTTGGCAGTACCTGCCGGTCCCGCAGAGCCAGACCGGCGGGGCCACGAGCCCGGGCGGAAGCGCCACGGGCACCGCGGCTGGCACTCTCGGCACCGCCGACTACTACACGCTGGAGGAATGGGGCAGCCTGTTCAGCCAGCATACCGTCAAAATCGGCAGTCATGTCATCTGGGATTTCGGCATCCGCGAGTCCCTGGCCTGGGCGCACATCGCCAACCCGCTGCCCTCGCCCGACGTTCCGGGGAACAGCACCGAGAGCGGTTCGGTTCGCGTCTCCGAGCCGTCCTACTCGTCGAGCCTTAGCTACAAGCCGGTGCCCTGGCTGACGGCCTACTTCACCTATGACTATGTGACGGCCACCAACGGCAATACCAGCGGCGCCGTCGGCTGGAGCACGACCCTCGCCGGCGTGCCCAACCAACTCGACCCGTATAATTTCAAGAGCGTCAGCGAGCTCGGCGAGGGCGGAATCAAGGCCGAGCTCCTCCCGGACCAGCTGTTCGCCACCTTCGACCTCTATCGCCAGACGCGTGAATCGACGCTGGTCCTCCCGGCCGGATCCGCCGCCAACGCGAATCCGATCCAGAACATCGGCCTCTATCAGGGGGCGGAATTCTCCCTGCGCTACCAGCCGACCCGGAATTTCAATCTGGGCATCAACTACGCCTACCTCGCGGCGACCAATCTGAATTCCACCTTCAGCGTGGCGGCTCCGATCGTAGCGGACAACTCGACGAACATCCTCGGCGCGACGACGGCCGTCCAAGGCGTGAATTACCGGATGGTCAACCTGCCGCACAACACCGGCACGGCCTACGCCAGCTGGCAGTTCAATTCGGGCCTGGGCTTCAAGGCGGACTACTCGGTCCACGACTCCTACTGGGTCACCACGAACGGCTCCGTGACCGTGCCGGGCAACTACGCCCTTGGTCTCGGGATCTTCTACAACCAGCCCCGCTACCGCCTGGCCCTGGATGTCCAGAACGCGACGAACGAGCACGATCATGCCGGCGGCGCCACCCCGCTGCCCGGCGCCAATGCCGATGCCCGCATCACCTACCGTTTCTAAGAACACTTATGTCCTCCACCCGCCGTTCCTTCCTCCGTACCTCCGCTCTCGGCCTGGGCGCCATCAGCGCCCTGCCGCAGATGGTTCGCGCTGCGCCTTCCGCAGACGCCGCCCAGCCAGCCGCCGTGCCCCCGCCGCCGATTGACGTGCTCGTCGACTGGCACAGCCACGTCATCACCCCGGGCGAGCTTCGCTTCCTGGAACACCGGAGCCAGGCGCCGCGCGTCTTCACGGACGCCGGCGGTCGCAGGCTCTTTGAAAACGTGACGACGGTGTCCGCGGTGGCCGGGAAACCGAGTCCCGCCGTGCCGTCGGACCTCGTCACCCGGATCCGGCATCTCGACGCCAACCGGGTGCAGCGGCAGCTCCTCAGCTACACCGTCGCGCTCGGTTACGACGCTTCCCTCCCACCCGAAGAGCTCCGACCGTTCTATCGGGTGCTGAACGACGATCTCGCCGCCATCGTCCGGGCCCACCCCGGACGCTTCCTCGGGGTCGCCGCCGTGCCGACGACTGATCCGGTTTGGGGGGCCGAGGAGCTGGCGCGGGCGCATCGGGAACTCGGGCTGATCGGGGTGGCGGTGCCGCTCAACGCCTTCGCTTCCCTCGAGAGCGCCCGCACCCAGGCGCCGCTCTTCGCCGCGGCCCAGAAATTCGGCAGCCATGTCTTTGTTCACCGGGCGCCGGCCAGCCCCAGCCTGCCGGGGCAGCCCCCCTTGATCGTTCCCACCGACCTCAACCAGCTCCGCTGGGGCGTGATCAGCAACACCCATCTGGTCAACGGTGCGATCACGCTCGGACTCACGGACTTTCTGGATCCGTACCCGGACGTAACCGTGCAGGTGATCATGCTGGGCGGCTTCCTGCCGTACCTCATCGGCTCGGTGGTAGCCACCGGTCGCCAGCTGGGTATCGCGGATCCGCTCGCCCGCCTGCGCCGGATCTACCTCGAGCCCGGGCCGTATTCGAGCACCAACGCGGACTGGGTCGCCGTGGCGGCGGCCAGGTTCGGCGCCGACCGGATCCTCTTTGGCACCGATTATGGCGTCGGGGGCGGCACCTCGACCGACCGCCTCGCTCCCTCCCTCGCCTCACTCGGTCGGGTGCTCACCCGCGCCCAGCGACAGCTCCTCTACGTCGACAACTCCCGCACCCTGCTCGCGAGCAAGGGTATCGCGGTGTGACGGCGTTGAACGAAAACGCTCAATCCAGCATCAATTGAACCCACCCAAACAAACCCGAAAAACCATGAGCCAAGACCTCTCCGCCGTTTCTGACCCCAGCACCCCTGTTCCTGATCGGCAACGTCCCGACGGTTGGCGCGAGCTCTTCCGCAAGGAGGATTGGTGGTCCGTGTGGATTGGGTTGGGCGTGGTGATCGTCGCCTATGCGCTGTTCAACCACGGCTCCAATCTGGGGTGGATCGCCGTCGCTCCGGCCAAGTGGAACACCTTGTCCGAGCTGGGCGGCCAATTGTCCGCCAACGCCGGGCGCTACCTCGCCCAAGCCGCGGTGTTTCTGGCGATCCTCACCGGCGCCGCCGCGATCCTGGGGCACCGCCCGCGCGCCTTTGTGCCGTCGTTCGCGCTCATTTATCTCCTGTCCGGCGTCATCTTCGCCGCCGGCGCCTGGAGCCAGGCGCAGCGCTACAATCTGGAGCCCCCGCTGCTCGCCCTCGGGATCGGCCTCCTGATCTCCAACGTGACCCGCCTGCCCCGCTGGCTGGACGCCGGCTTCCGGGTCGAATTCTACATCAAGATCGGGATTGTGCTCCTCGGGGCCACCTTGCCGTTCAAACTCATTCTTTGGGCCGGGCCGGTCGCGATCCTCCAGGCGTCGATCGCCTCCATCGTGACGTTCCTCGTCATTTTCTTCACCGCGCGAAAGCTCGGCCTGGAAAACTCCCTCGCGGCGACCCTCGGGGCGGGCGGCGCCGTCTGCGGCGTCTCGGCCGCGATCGCGGTGGCGGGGGCGGTGCGCGCCCGGAAGGAATATCCGCCGATCGCCATCACGCTGGTGGTGCTCTGGGCGATCGTATTCGTGTTTGCGCTGCCCCTCGCTTCGCGGGCCCTGCATCTGCCTGCCGGGCAGGGCGGCGCGTGGATCGGAACCTCCGAATTCGCGGACGCCGCCGGGCTGGCGGCCGCGCAGACGTACGGCGGTTCCGCCGGCCCGGCCACCGGTATTGCCGGCACCGCCCAGCAGGCCCTCGCCTCCTACACCCTCATCAAAGTCATCGGCCGCGATGTCTGGATCGGCATCTGGGCCTTTGTCCTCGCCGTGATCTCCGTCACCCGGTGGGAGAAGCGGGAGACGGGCGGGAAGCCCGAGGCGAAGCAGATCTGGTGGCGGTTTCCCAAGTTCGTGATCGGGTTCCTCGGCGCCTCGCTCATCGTCACCCTGGTGGTCCGGCACTTTTCGCTGCCCGACTACAACCGGCTGGTGAAGCCCGGCTTCGTCGCACCCATCACCGCGCTGCGCACCTGGGCCTTCACCTTCAGCTTCCTGAGCATCGGCCTCACCACCCGCCTCCGCGAATTCGCGCCGGCCGGAGGCCGGCCGTTCGTGGCCTTCACCGCCGGCGTCCTGGTGAACGTCATCCTTGGATACGTGCTGTCGGTTCTGGTGTTCGGCCACTACTGGGCGAACCTCGCACCATGATCTCGTGGGCGAGTTTGCTCCATGTCGAGCGGCCCGCCGTGCGGCCGAGCCCGCCGCCCGCGCGCTGCGGGGACTGCGCGCATTTCCGCAACGATCCCGAGGCGCTCGAGCGCGCCTTCCCCGGCTTCACCTCCATGGGTTCAGCCCGCGCCGACGTCCGCGCCTGCGACGGACTCTGCCACCGCCACGGGCGCTACCTCTCGTTTTCGGAAAGCTGTGGCGACTTCAGACCTGCGGCCCATGCATGCGCCGCACGAATAAATTCCTAAATCGGCGCACATCCAAGGACAAGGCCGCACTTTATCCGCTAGCCGCTTATCAATTTGGTGCCCGAGGGGAGACTCGAACTCACATGCTGTTAAGGCACAGGCTTCTGAGACATGCGTGTCTACCAATTCCACCACCCGGGCGAGTGCGGGAGAGGAAACAGAGCGGCTTAAGCCGGGGTGGGCAAGAAAATTGAGTAGGGGTTTCGGCCCGGCACCCCGCACTCGACAGGGCCCGATGGACCGCCCAGCCTCACTCCCCGAGCTTCGCCGATGAACAAAGACGCCGTGTTGGCCAAGATCAAATCCGAGAAGGTCGTCGCGCTGATCCGCGCCGATTCTTCCGACGGCCTCCTCGATTGCGCCCGGGCGCTCGCCGCCGGCGGCCTGACCAGCATCGAGCTGACGATGACCACCCCCGGCGCGATTCGCCTGCTCGAACAGGCGGCCACCGAGCTCCCCGACTTCCTCTTCGGTCTCGGCACCGTGCTCGACGCCGAAACCGCCCGGGCCGGCATCCTTGCCGGCGCCGCCTTCATCGTCACGCCCGCCCTGCGCCCCGACGTCATCACCGTGTGCCGCCGGTATAGCGTGCCGATCTGCTGCGGCGCCCTGACCCCCACCGAAGTCCTGTGCGCCTGGGAGGCCGGCGCCGACGCCGTCAAAGTCTTCCCCGCCGAATTCTTCGGCCCCGCCTACATCAAGTCGCTCAAAGCGCCCTTCCCCCAGATCGATCTGGTGCCCACCGGCGGCGTCACCGCCGCCAATGTCGGGGAATTCCTGAAAGCGGGCGCGACCGCCACCGCCGCCGGCAGCTCCCTCGTCGAAGCCAAGGCCCTGAAGGAAAATAACTGGGCCGCCATCACCGCCAAAGCCCAGGCCTTCGTCGCCGCCGTCGCCGCCGCCTAATCGGGCTCAGACGAATTTAGCGATATCCGGCAGCTCCTTCACGCGCCGGTGTCCCCCCGACCGCAGCTCCAGGTACGGATCGACCTCCACCTCCGCTGAGAGCTCCTCGTCGTCCCCCGCCTCCTCCTCGTCGTCCGGATCGATCACCTCGCCCTCCTCGTCCGTCAGGATCCACTCCTGCTCGTCGTCGAGGTAATGCGAGAGCCGCCGCGCCTGCGGCTCCAGCACCAGCGCCGGGTTCGCCACCTTCCCCGCCTTCACGAACTGAAACAGGCAGGGGAGGTACTGGGCCTCGAACCGCCCCTGGAAATCGCGCAGCCACTTGTTGTCCACGCCCTCCCGCCGGTTGAAGAGCACCACATCCGAAAAGTGGATACAGGCCTCGTACCAGGCCACCACCGGCGGATGTTGCTCCGCCAGCCGGCAGTTCACCACGCACACCACCCGCGCCAGCTCCGCGCGGTGGGCCGCCAGCCAGGGCTTGAACACCTCGATCTGATCGACCGGATTGGCCCGCCCGTCGGTCACGAAGAACACATAGGCCGCCGTCGCCGGCACCTCCGCCTCGATCGTCCGCTCCGGGGTCCAGCGCCAGCGCACCACCCGCCCCAGCCGCGCGTCCGCCTCCGCCGCCACCTCCCGCTCCGACAGCAGCACCACCGCCTCCACCCCCGGATCGAAGTCCGCGTCGAGCAGATCCGCCAGCACCTCCCGCCGCCCCGACCCGGCCGCGCCCAGGATCAGGTAGACCAGCGGCTTGTCCTCTTCGTCATCCACCATGGCGTCCAGTCATCGCGCAGCCCCCTCAGAACGTGAACAAGGTGTTCTGCGCCGCCTGGCGCATCCAGTGGTCGAGCAGCACCAGCGCCGCCATCGCCTCCACGATCGGCACCGCCCGCGGCAGGACGCACGGATCGTGCCGCCCCCGCCCCGTGAGTTCCGTCGGCTCGCCGGCCCGGTCCACGGTCGCCTGGCTCCGCATGATCGTCGCCGTGGGTTTGAACGCCACGGTGAAGTCGATCTCCTCCCCGTTGCTGATCCCGCCCTGCACGCCGCCCGAGCGGTTGGTGACCGTCCGTACCCGCCCCTCGCGCCGCTCGAACGCGTCGTTGTGTTCGGAGCCCTTCAGCAGCGTCCCGCGGAAACCGCTGCCCAGCTCAAAGCCCTTGGTCGCCGGCAGCGACAGCATCGCCTTCGCCAGATCGGCCTCCAGGCGGTCGAACACCGGCTCGCCCAGCCCCGCCGGCACGCCCCGGATCCGGCACGCGATCAGCCCCCCCACCGAATCGCCCGTGCTGCGCACCTCCTCGATCCGCCGGATCATCGCCGCCGCCGTCGCCGGGTCGGGGCAGCGCACCGCCGTCGCCTCCACCTCCGCCAGCGTCGGAAACGCGCCGAGCGCACCCTCCGGGACCGCCACATCGTGGACGCGCGTGACGAAGGCGCGAATCTCCACGCCGCCCGCCGCCGCCAGAATCTTCCGGGCAACCGCGCCCGCCGCCACCCGTCCGATTGTTTCGCGCGCCGAGCTCCGGCCGCCCCCGCGGTGGTCGCGGATGCCGTATTTGGCCTGATAGGTGTAATCCGCGTGCGAGGGGCGCAGCTTGTCCCGCATCTCATCATACGCCCCGGGGCGCGCGTCGCCATTTCGCACCAGCAGCGAAATCGGCGCCCCCGTGGTCCGGCCCTCGAACACCCCGGACAGAATCTCCACCCGGTCCTCCTCGCGGCGCGGCGTGACGATCGCGCTCTGGCCCGGCCGGCGCCGGTCGAGTTCGACCTGGATGTCCGCAACGTCCAGCGGCAGCCGCGGCGGGCAACCGTCGATCACCACCCCGACCGCCGGACCGTGGCTCTCGCCCCAGGTGGTGACCGAGAAGAGTTTTCCAAATGAGTTCGGCATCGCTTCGCGCCCAGCGTCGGCCCCGCGGGCAGACCCGGCAAGGGCAAATCGTGACCCGCAAATTGCGGCAACATTCCCCGCCGCGCGGCGTCCCATGACAAGGCCATTGCCAAGGCCACGCCTTTGGTCTGTAATCTGCCTTTTTAGATTCCGCTTCCGCGCAAGTTCCTCCCCGTCCCTTCTCGCATGATTCAGCGTCTCGTCCGTATCTCGTTAGTGGCAGGCTTCCTGGCGACGGCATTCGCGGCGGTGGCCACAGTCCGGGCGCAGATCCCTTCCGCCGCCGCGGGCGGTTCGCCCCCCGCCGCGACGCGTCCCGGCTACCGGACTCCGGTCCCCATCGGGCGCAACGGCGAGGAGATGGTCGACTCGTTCAAGTTGCAGGACGGGGATATCGACGCCGTGCTCGCCGCGTTGGAGACCTACACGGGGAAAACCATCGTTCGCCCGGGCCAGCTCCCCACCGCGCCCTATTCCATCAAGATTACGCGGCCCATCCCCAAGTCGGACCTGATCATCGCGCTCGAAACCCTGCTGACCCTCAACCAAATCGCGGTGACGCCCCTGGGGGACCGCTTCCTGAAGGTCACCGCGCTCGCCCAGGCCAAGAGCGAGACCCCGGAGATGCTCGCCGGCTCGACCCTCAGCGTGCCGCCCAGCGGTCGCATTGCGACCCACCTGTTCGAGCTCAATTTCCTGCGGGTGAACGAATTCGTCCCGCAGCTCCAGACCATGCTGACGCCCGGGATCGGCGGCGGCGTGGTCCAGTTGGAGAAGGCCAATGCCGTGCTCGTCACCGACACCGTGGAGAACCTTCAGCGCATCGAACGCCTGCTGGCGCAGGTCGACGGCCCTCGGGACAACAGCCTCACGACCAAGTTCTACGTCCTGCACGCCGACAAGCCGAGCGACCTCGTGACCAAGATCCACGCCATGCTTTCCGGCCCGGCGCAGAATCAGCTCCGCGCCACGACCACCTTCAGCGCCGACGACCGCACCAACCAGCTCATCGTCATCGCCGACCCCCGCGAGCTGCCCTTCTTCGACGCGCTCGTGTCCCACCTGGACGTCCGGTCGGATCCGAACATGGACAACGAGGTGATCCGGCTGAAGCACGCCGACGCCAAGGACATGAATACGCTGCTGGCCGGCATCATCGCGGGCCAGAACAGCGCCATCCAGAAAGCGGCGGGACAATCCGTGCGGCCGGGCCAGGCCGCCGCGCCGGCCCCCGGCAGCCCGGCGGCGATGCTGGCCGCGGCCGCCGACGGGCTGACCCCGTCCGGGGAATTCAGCAACCTGGTCACCATTCAGCCGGACGAACGCACCAACTCGATCGTGGTCTCCGGCACCCGGGACGACGTCCGCATCGTCCGCGACCTGATCGACAAGATCGACGTGCTCCTGTCGCAGGTGAGCATCGAGGTCGTCATCGCCGAGGTGACCCTCACCGATAC
>Ga0116230_10007970_pt1 | contig 10465 bp, 6 predicted proteins | sample S1TSphfallax_3_FD_88678 | JGI IMG/M metagenome (GOLD analysis project Ga0116230, IMG submission 88678) | Host-associated microbial communities from peat moss isolated from Minnesota, USA - S1T2_Fd - Sphagnum fallax MG | ecosystem: Host-associated > Plants > Peat moss > Unclassified | place: USA...
GCCGTAGCCGTAGGCGATGGGGTTGTCTTTGGCGACGAAGGTGGAGTTGAGGACGGTGCCGGTGACGCGCGAGTCGCCTGACGGAGCTGCGCTGACGCCGAGGGCGAGGCCGGTTTCGATGGCGAACTGGGCGGTGTCTTCGCAGGTGATGAGGAGGCCACCTTTTTCTATGAAGGATTTCAAATGTTCGAGGCCGTCGTAGCCGAGGCCGGGGCGGGTGTCGTCTGTGCTGTCGAGCAGGCCGAGATTTGGGGTGATGTCGGATTTTTTCCAGGGCGTGGCGTTGTTCCACATGGGGGTGCCGCTGAGAATGTCCTGCGCACTGGAGCGGCCTACGGGGGCGAAGACGATGACGTCGTATTTGCTGCGGAGGTCGCTCTCTTTGGCTGCGGTTTGGGTGCTGATGTAGTCGAATGGGATGCCTTCGGTATCGAAGGCGTAGCGCCACCAGCCTTCCGTCTGGGTGCCGAGCCAGGTGTGCATGATGGCGATGCGCGGGGCGGTGGCGGGGTGGGTGGCTACGGTGGGTGCGGCGGCCAGGAGTGTGCCTTCGAGGGCGAGCGACTTGAGGGTGTCGGCGGACTTGGTGTCGTCCGTGCCGCTAATCAGGAGCGAGCCGGCCGGGAAGGTTTGGTTGGCGGAGTCGAAGCTCTTCTCGGCGACTTCGATTTTGGCTCCCTTGAGCTTGTAGACGAGCGAGAGCAGGGAAGCTTGTCCGTCATTGGCGACGGCGAGGACTGAGCCGGTGCCCGTGACTTTGCCGGTGAGGCTGGCCGGGTCTGTGAGCGGGGTCATTTTGGCTTTGAGGATTTCGGTATCGACGACGCGGACGGTTTTTACGTTGAAGAGCTGCGGGAAGGACCAGCCGGTGTCGTCGTAGGGGTGCTTTTGCGGGTCGTCCGGGGCCCAGAACTGCTTGTCGAGGAGGGCGTCGGCGGCGCGGGAATAAGGCTGATCCATGCGGACGACGATGCTGTTGGCGGGGAAGGTTTCCGGCTTGGGCTTGTCGTTGCGCTTTTCTCCGGGGACGCTGGCGGTGGCTGGTTCCGAGAGAATTTGCAGCTCGACGTGCTGGCGCTTGAGGACGTTGGCGAGTTCGACGGCGCGGTTGAGGTTGGTGGGGTCGGCGGGAATGACGTAGGCGGCGGGGCCTTCTACGCCGGGCTTTTCGATGGAGCGCTTGGACTTGAGGTAGTAGTTCTCCAGGAAGTGGTGGGTGTTCCTGGAGAAGTAGGAAATGGTGGTTAGCAGAGCGCTTTCTTCGTAGTTGTTGTTGTCGCGCTGGGACCAGGTGACGACGGGGTAGGGGGGATTCTGGCGGTACCAGGTGCGGGAGTATTCCTCGGGAGTGAGGGTGCGCTTTTCGGTGTCTGCGCCGCCGTTGCCGAAGGTTTCATAGAGGCGGCTGATGCCGTTGTGCATGGCGGCGAGGAACATGAGGTAGCCGGGGCTCCAGGTGTCGAAGTCGCCGTGGGTGAAGACGCCGGGCATGTTGAGGGCCTGCATCTGGGCCATGTTGTTCCAGCCGATTTCGGCCCATTCCTGGGCGAGGATGGGATCGACCCAGGCGTTGTAGGGTCCGTCGCCGACGGTGTTGTCGTAGAGGAACGGCACCGATTCATGCAGGTCGTGGAGGACCTGGGCGTGCCAGTCGAGATAGGTGTTGAGGACGTTGCGGGTGAGGTCGAGGGTCATGCCCATGGCGTCGCGGTTGTTGTCGTGGGCGACGTAGTGGCCCCAGTAGAGCAGGCGGGGCCAGTCCTGGCCGGGGTGAGCCTTGTGCCAGCGGTAGATGTCCACCATGCGGTCGCGGCCGTCAACTTCGACGACGGGGGTGATGAGGACGATCATGTGCTTGCGAATGTTTTGGATGTAGGGGGAGTTATCGACGGCGAGGCGGTAGGCCAGCTCCATGAGGGCGGTGGGGGCACCGGTTTCGGTGGAATGGATGGTGCCGGTGATGTAGTAGACGGGGTAGGACTGGTCGACGAGGGCCTTGGCTTTGGCGTCGTCGAGACCGATGAGGCGCGGGTCCGCGAGCTTGGCCAGGCGGGCGTCGTTTTCCTTGTATTTGTCGAGCAGCTCGGGGTCGGCGATGGCGGCGGCGATCATTTCGCGGCCCTCTTCGGTGTGGCCTATGGTGAAGACCTTGACGCGCGGGCTGCTCGATTCGAGCAGGCGGAAGTATTTGTAGACGTCTTCGGCGTAGGGGAGCATGTCGGGCGCGCCGGCGATGTTGCCGAGGACTTTTTCGGGCGTGGGAACGGTCTTCGACGCGGGCAGGTAATCGACCAGGGGTGAGGTGAAGGCGGGGTCGGTGGTGTACTTGGCGATTTTCGCGGTGTAGGCGGCGTCGATGGGCTGGGCGGGGTCGCGGGCGTAGTCGGCGTTGAGCTGCTGGGCCTGGGCGGCGGTACAGGCTAGGGCGATGGCGGCGATGGGCAGGGCGAGTTTGGAGAGAGGCATGGGTTGGTTCCTGAGGAGACGCCGGAAGCGGCTGGGTTAGCGGGAGTGGATGTTCCGCCGGCCGAACGGGCGGGAAGTGCGAGAGGGGCAGCAGATTCCTTTTGGGAATGGTGGCGAGAAAAGCAAGTGCAACAGCCACGGCAAAAGCGGGTCCTTCGCTGTGCTCAGGATGACAATCGTTATTTTCGCGAGCATCCCTGACGGCTGCGGCCCGATCGCTACTGGCCTTACCCTAGCGGACGGCGGGGCTTCGATTCAAGACGAAAATTGTTGCCCAGTCACGGCTGCCGATAAAGATGCGCGGCAATCGGGTGTTGAGCAGGTATATTGAACGGTAACCGGGGACAAACGAGAGAACTGATCGCCATTCCATGGATTTGTTCCGGAACGAGATTGCAGCGCATTGGGAGATGAGGATGGAGACGCGGATGGGGAAGTGTTGCCGGTGGCCGGTAGTCTTGGTTGTGTTGGCTGGGCTGGTTTTGGGAGCGGCGATGCCGGGATTGGCGCAGGTGCCTACGCCGATTTCCGTGCTGGGGCATAACCCTGGGGACGATTTCTACCTGGCCAATTACGAGGAAGAGATCGGGTATTTCCATGCGCTGGCGGCGCACTCGGACCGCATCAAGATGTTCAAGGCGGGGAAGACGACGCAGGGGCGGGATATTGAGATTGCGGTGATTTCTTCGCCGGAGAATCTGGCCAGGCTGGACGAGTACAAGGCGGACACGAAGAAGCTCTCGACTGCCGATGGGCTGGACGACGCGTCGGCCAAGGCGCTGGCGAATACGGCCAAGGTGATTGTGCATATCGATGGCGGGCTGCACGCGAATGAGGTGGCGGGGGCGCAGCACTCGATGGTGCTGGCGTATAAGCTGCTCTCTGCGCAGAATGACCCGGAGATCGATCGTATTCTCGCGAACGAGATTCTGCTGCTTTATCCCACGCTCAACCCGGATGGGCAGGATATGGTGGTGGCCTGGTACCGGAAAAACCTGGGGACGCGGTATGAGGTGAGCCCCATGCCGTATCTCTTTCAGGAGTATGTTGGGCACGACAACAATCGCGACGGGTACATGCTGAACATGAAGGAGTCGCAGGTGGTGACGAAGACGGAGCTGGAGTACAGCCCGGCGATCTTCTACTGCCAGCACCAGACGGCTCCGTTTCCGGCGCGGATCTGGATTCCGCCGTTTTCGGACCCGATTTCGTCGAATATCAGCCAGTATGTGCGCAGTTGGTTCAACGTGATTGGCACGGACATGACGGCTTACCTGAACGAGCACCAGATGCCGGGGGCGATCAGCGAGTCGGAGTTCGACAACTGGTACCCGGGGTTTGTGGATTATGCCGGGTCGTTCCGCAACGAGATTTCGTTCTTTACCGAGACGGCGCTTTATGAGTACGCCACGCCGCGCTTTTACACGGTGAATGAGTTTCCCAAGGATCGCCAGGATTTGAAGGCGCTGACCATGTACACGACTCCGTGGGAGGGTGGCTGGTGGCGGCTGAAGGATGCGGTGGATTACATGGTGGCCGGGTCGATGTCGGTGCTGGATACGGGTGCGCGGTACCATGAGACGCTGCTTTACAACCAGTACCAGGCGGCGCGGGACAACATTCAGAAATTCAGCCAGGGACCGCCGTTTGCCTATGTGATTCCGAGTGTGCAGCGGGATACGCCGGAGGCGGCCCAGCTCGCGAAGATCATGCTCGAAAACGGGCTGACGGTACAGGAGACGAAAGCGGGATTCAAGGCCAACGGGCATGCGTATCCGGCAGGCTCTTGGGTGATTTTGATGAATCAGCCGTATTCGGGGCTGGCCAAGGAGCTGTTTGAGGTGCAGCGGTATCCGGATGCGATGGATGGCGGCGGGACGAAGGCGGTCGATCTGCCGTACGATGTGACGGGGTGGACGCTGCCGTTGCAGATGGGCGTGACGGTGGATCAGGTTTCAGACCCGGTGACGGCGGAGCAGTTGGCGGACTTGAAGCCGGTGGCGGCGATCGACCTGCCTGCGGGGAAGGTGGAGGGCGCCGGGACGCTGTTTGTGCTGAGCCATGCGGCGAATGCCAACTTCCATCTGGTGAACGATGTGCTGGCGGCGGGCGGTTCGGCGGCTTTTGCTACCGACTCGATGAAGACGCCGGAAGGCGCTGAGTCTGGCGCGCTGGTGGTGGGCGGCGTGGGGCACGACAAGCTGGCGGAGTTCGCGGCGAAGTACGGCACCTCGGCGCAGGCGGTTGAGAAGGCTCCGGCGCACGCGATTGCGATTCACAAGGCGCGGGTGGGGCTTTACCGGCCGTGGCAGGCTTCGATCGATGAGGGCTGGACGCGATGGATTCTGGAGCAGTATGGGTTTGCGCCGATTAGCCTGTACAACGCGGATATGCGTTCGGGCGGGCTTAACGATCGCGTGGACGTGATTGTGCTGCCGGACATGCGGGCTAGGTCGCTGATCGGCGGGTGGGGAACTGGGATTGTGCCGGGCGAATATGCCGGCGGGTTGAATGAGGAGGGGATGGCCAACCTGCGCGAGTTTGTGCGCAAGGGCGGGACGGTGGTGGCGTTCAACCAGACGGCGGGGGCGCTGATTCCGCTGATGTCTTTGCCGGTGAAGAATGTGCTGGAGGGGCTGAAGAGCGATAAATTCTTCTGCTCGGGCGCGCTGCTGCGGGTGGACGTGGAGTCGCGGGAGCGGCCGGTGACCTTTGGGCTGCCGGAGGAGGCGACGGTGATGTTTGAGCTGGGACCGGCGTTCGATACGCTGCCGGGGTTCAAGGGCGCGGTTCTGGCGCGGTATCCCAAGGAGACGAATCCGCTGGAGAGCGGTCTGCTGCTGCATCCGGAGGCGATCGAGGGCAAGATTGCGGCGCTGGAGGTGCCGTATGGCGAGGGACGCGTGTTTCTCTACGGATTCAAGCCGCAGTGGCGCGGGCAGTCGCATGGGACTTACAAGTTTTTCATGAATGCGCTGTACAAGTACGATCAGCCGCCGTTTACGCCGGTAAAGCCGACGGCGGAGAAGCCGGCTGCGACGGAAGCGAAAGCTAAGCCAGTTGAGAAGCCAGTGGACGACGACGAGGCTATGCCGGAATAAAGTGCATGGAGGCGGAGTTCATGCAGTAGCGCAGGCCGGTCGGTTCGGGGCCGTCCGAGAAGACATGGCCGAGGTGGGCTTCGCAGCGGGCGCAGATCACTTCGGTGCGCTCGACGCCTAGCGAAGTGTCGGGCCTTTCGACGATATTCTCTTTGGCGATGGGCGCATAGAAGCTGGGCCAGCCGGTGCCGGAGTCGAATTTGGTCGCCGAGCTGAAGAGCGCGGTTTCGCAGCAGAGGCAGCGGTAGAGGCCGCGGCGATGCTCCTTCCAACTGACGCCGGAGTAGGGCATTTCGGTGTCCGCGCGGCGGGCGATGTTGAAGGAGTTGGCGCCGAGCTGCGCGTACCACGCACCGTCGGTCTTGACGATCTTGGCGACGGTTTGCGGGCCGAGATTGGCGCCGTCGTTGCTGAAGTTGACCAGGGTGACTTCGCCGGGAATACCGTGCATGGCGGTGCTGGCTTCAAGTCTGGCTTCGGTGCCTGGGGCGCGGAAGTACCGGAGCGCAGCGAGCGACGCGGCCGCGGCGGTGGACCCGGCGAGGAAGACGCGCCGTGTGGTGCGGCTCGAAGTGGTGTCGGCGGTGGGGTCGGTGGCAAACACGATTTGGTTGCGCGCCGCCGCAGTGGCGGACCGCATGCGTCGATTGTACGCCCGCGCCGGTACGTCCCTGCCGACCGCCGGTCTAAGAATGGAAAGCCGCTTCAGCGAGGCCTTCGCTGGCGCAGGTGACCACTCTGTTTCTGCCGGAGTTCTTGGCTTGATAGAGGGCCAGGTCGGCCTTGGAGAGAAGGCTGCGGATGGGCGCGGCGGCCGCCGCGGTGAAGACCGCGCCAAGACTTACCGTAACCGGGATTTCCAGGTTGCCCGCGACCAGAGGGCGATCGGCGATGGCCAACCGCATGCGTTCGGCCATCGTTTGGATTTGGTCCGCCCGGCAACCGGGCAAGATCACGATAAACTCTTCGCCGCCATAGCGGCCGATGATGTCGCCGGCGCGCACGGACTCTTTGAGGCGCGCGACGACGCCTTTCAGTACTTCGTCGCCAACCAGATGGCCGTAGGTGTCGTTGATGCGTTTGAAGTGGTCGATATCGAGCATGGCCACGCTGAGCCAGGCGCGGTTGTCTGAGGCGCGCGCGAGTTCCTCTTCGAGTTGGGACATGACGGCACGGCGATTGAGGACCGCGGTCAGAGCATCGTAGGTGGCGTGGTAGAGCAGGTCCCGGTGCGCTTGTTCGGCGCGGGCCTTGGCCTCTTGCAGCTCTTCGACGCGGGTCTGTTCGAGCGTCCGGTCGATCAGGAGTTTCCAGTACATGGCGTTCATGCGGTGGCCCTGGATCAGCAAAAAGCCGATCAGCACCAGGGAGGAGAAGGCGAATGCGACGCCCTCGGAGCCATTGCGCATCAGGCCGCACACGGCCGCCGGCGCCAGCAGGAATGCGGCATTGCCGCACAGCAGCGGAAAGTTTGGGGTGAAGGAAACGGTGGAACCGGTAGCGATGCCGACGACCTGGATGAGGAGCAGGATGAAGGTCCAGCTTTCCAGCCCGTAGTGCCAGAGGGCTGAGGCATAGAGGAGGCTGGCGGCTCCGGAGGTGAGAAAAAGCGCGGCGAGGAGAGGAATCCAAAGCCGGGCGCGTGGTTGCGTCGCCAACCAATCTCGCGCCCAATACATCGCGGCGCGAATGGCAACGGAGATGGCGACCGCGGCGCAGGAGGTCCAAAAGAGGGCTGGGTGCTGGGCGGAGTATGGAGTGGTGATGCGAACCAGGCAGAGCAGGACTGGGTAGACGGCAACTCCCGCTCCCGAGCGCAACAAGAGGTCCGAGTCGGCATTGCGCCGCAAACTCAGCATCTGTTCAGGCTGCACCTCGGCCAATGCGCTTCCTCCAGCATTTTCCAGATTCTACCGTATTTTGATCGGCACGGAGCCGGATTGCATGAATCGCGAACGGTCGTTGAGCGAATTGTTGAGCGGAAATCGCCGTTTCGGCGTCTTGCGTGGATACAAGGATTTCCACGGCGGCACGGACCAGATATCTCCCCGGCCCTTGAGCAGCGCCGTGCAACTTTCTGGACGAATAACTTCGAGAGGCGAGACGATGCGATTGCTTTCCACTGTAACTCCGGTACGTTTTTCGACTTTCAGTTCGAGGTACGGAGCGCTGACTTTATCGATAGCTTTGGCTATTTGTGCTGTAAGTTCGGTGGCACAAGCGCCGGCTGCCGATTCCAAGCCGCCAGAAGCCAAGCCGGCGTCTCCGCGCCCCAGACCGGATACTTTGGAGACCTTGTATCTGACCAATGCGAACCAGCAGAACGAGCTGAACGATATTCAGACGGCGATGCGCAACGCGCTTCCGACTGCCCATATCTACGGCGTGCCGACGCAGCACGCGATTGTGCTGTGGGCTACGCAGGAAGATATTGCGCTGGCGCACCGGATATTGGCCGATCTGGACAAGAAGCGGCCGACTTACAGGCTGACTTATACCGTTACTGAGCTCGACGGCGGGAAGCGGGTGAGTTCGGAGCACTATGCGATGGTCGCTGCGGCCGGCGAGAGGGCAGAGATGAAGCAGGGGACGCGTGTGCCGATCGTGACCGGCTCCATGGACTCGGACACCGGCAAACCGAATACGCAGATGCAGTACGTGGATGTGGGGATGAAGATCGATGCGACTCTGGATGTGACTGGCGACAGCCTGAATCTGCGTACCAAGCTGGAGCAGTCGAGCTTGGCCGATGAGAAATCGAACGTGGGGATTCAGGATCCGGTGATACGGCAGACGACGCTGGAGGGGATTTCGACGCTGGTGCCGGGGAAGGCGCTGGTGCTGGGGTCGATTGATGTTCCGGGGAGTACGCGGCGGGAAGAGGTTGAGGTAGTGGCGGAGGCTGTGCGGTAGCAACTACGCTGTCCGCTCAACGTTTCATTGACTTTTCCAGTGAAAAAGCCGATTATAAGTGTGTCGAAGGGTTGAGGTCAGGAACGAAGACGCTACCCTGGCATAAATATCCTTCGGTTTCAGATAAAGCCACGCTTCGCGTGGCTTTATCGCTTTTTGGCCTTCAATTTAAGTCCATCGCCTTCTGGGTGTGCGGAGTAGAGTTCGGCGTAAGGCATCCTGCCGTAGCACTCAAATACGGCTTCATCCTGAACCGTCGCCCCGTTGTGGTCTACCCGCTTGTTTGGATTCCGCAGGACGACTGACGGCCTGGAAGAATCGACCACTGAAGCCTCGGAGAAGGCGCTCTCAATCTGCTCCAAGGCCTGATCTAGCGTGTATCGATCCTTGACGCAACGGCTCCTATATAGGTGAGAGCCATGGAAGACGATCTCGGGTTGAAGGACCGGGAAGCCCATCGACACTCGGGCCTCGTTGATCTGCGCCAGTTGCTCGGGTGTAAAGAAGCCAATCTTCACGAGCCGAGGCTTCTCTCCAGCCTGTATCCGAAGAAGGTTTCGACGAATTTTGCTCAGCCCATCTGCGAATAGGGGCATTGTCGGGACCTTCTTCCATGTGTGCCAGTTGCGGACGGCGTCTGGACTAGCTCATCGTCATTTGCGCGACGGTTTCTGTCAGATTCTGCCCCAAGTATCTCGTAGTCATTGAGTCTCAGCCGCTGCAAGCGCGATTGTCATGCTGTTGCGTCCCGTACGGTCTGTTCGATAAAGTCCGGTTTCTCTTCCTGCGGCCCTTCAAAATACCTCTCCCAGGTGAAGTTCTTAGGACCTTGAATCCTGATAACGTACCCGGCTCTGTCGGCAGGTGCAAAAATCTTCACGGTCCACCGCTCGTAGTCGATGCGTTCCCCGATTCCGCGAAGGACCGCAGCTTGAATCTGCTGCCGGACATCGGCAAGCGGAATGGTGTTCGTGAGAACAGTCGCGCTCATGAAGTATTCCTTTGCGAATTGCCGGTTTTCCGGTGCCAACTCCTGTAGGCGAGCCAGGATCGCCGGCTTGAAGTCGTCCGGTACGATGAACCATGTTGGCAAGCCCCGCGATTGGGGGTTGCCGATGCGATTTTTTCCATTTCCATTCCAACGCATCGCGAGAACCGGTTTTTCTTCCCAAAGTCCGATCGCAACTGCCGCTCCGTCTTCGCCACGATCGTGGAGTACTTGGATCAGTCTCCATTGGCGTTTGGGCGAGGTTACCTCGGCAGGGATCACATAGTCGGTTGCCATTCTCTTCCCTCAATTCCGCCCCAAAGGGGTCTTATTTGAGAAGTTTAGTCAAAGGTGGCCGATGTGTCAAATAGCTATGGTTCGACGTTAAGCGTTAAGTAGTGCGCGAGATGGTGCAGGAATAGTTGAGGTGAATCGTCGGGGGAAAATGAAGCCGGATGCACTTTACAGGATGTAGTTTGGAGCCGGATTTCCTTACGAAGGAATCGCGGGCGGCAAGCGGCTAATATTGCGCTTTCCGGAACGATCAGGGGGATTAGTCGCTACAGGAGAGGGCTTCTTCGGGGAAGGCTTCTGCGGCGTCTTGGGCGGGGTCCGAATCGACAGTTGCTGCGCTTAGGCGCGCTTCAAAGAAGTCGTCGACGGCTTGGAGCACCGCTGGGCCGGTTTTGGACTGGAAGATTTGCTGGCGGAGTTTGCTGCCGCCGGCTACGCCGTGGGTGAACCATGAGGCGAACTGCTTCATCTTGCCGGCGGTTTCTTTCCCCGCAGACGAAGACCTGTCTGCGGGGGCCCCGGTTTCGCCGTGGCGGGCGTCGCGGGGCAGGGATTGGCTGGCTTCGGCGTCTTCGATCAGCATCTGGAAGTAGGTGCGGATCATGCGGTAGCGGTCCTGCTCGGTGGGGCGGGTGTAGCTGCCGGTGGCGGTGTATTCGGCGATCTGGCGGAAGATCCAGGGGTTGGACGGGGCGGCGCGGCC
>Ga0116230_10007972_pt1 | contig 10465 bp, 10 predicted proteins | sample S1TSphfallax_3_FD_88678 | JGI IMG/M metagenome (GOLD analysis project Ga0116230, IMG submission 88678) | Host-associated microbial communities from peat moss isolated from Minnesota, USA - S1T2_Fd - Sphagnum fallax MG | ecosystem: Host-associated > Plants > Peat moss > Unclassified | place...
CCCGTTTCAGGGCTGGCGCTATCTGACCGCAGAGGATGCTCCGGCGGATCTGTCGCCGGAGGATGATCTTAGTCTGGCGCCGCCCGCTTTGGTAGCGCGGCTGCGCGAGATCGGCGCCTGGTGATCAGTAACTCCCCTAGCTTGCGGCGCGCTTCAGCACCGTCAAATCTGGGCCGATGCGAATCTGGGCCGATGCGAATCTGGGACGGTGAAGGAGTAGGCCGTGCTGAGTTCTGAGAACCTATCGCCCCGCATCATCGTCCTTGGCAACGAGAAGGGCGGGGCGGGCAAATCGACCCTCGCCCTGCATGTCGCCTGCGGCCTGTTGCACGATGGCTACAAGGTGGCTGTGATCGACCTTGATCTTCGCCAGCAGTCCGTGGGCCATTTCTTCGCCCACCGTTCGACCTGGTGTGAGGCGTCTGGATCGGTTCTGCCCATGCCGGTGGCCGGGCTCGAGGACCCGAGGGCCCTCGCCGGCGTGGACGACAAGGAGGCAGCCCAACGGCTCGAAGCGATGATCGACGCAGCGTCTGGCCAGGCGGAGTATGTGGTGATCGATACGCCTGGGGCCGATACTCTGGTTTCCCGGGTCGCCCACAGCCGCGCCGAGCTGATTGTCACGCCGATGAACGACAGCTTCGTCGATTTCGATATGCTGGGGGCGGTTGACCCGGTGACCCTGGAGTTGACCAAGCCAAGCCTCTACGCGGAGGTCGTCTGGGAGAGCCGCAAACGGCGAATGATGGGCGCGCGCAAGTCGATCGACTGGCTGGTGCTGCGCAACCGCCTCGCCACGACCGAAGCGCGCAACCGCCGCCGGCTCGACGAACGGGTGCTGGCCCTCAGCAAGCGCGTCGGGTTCCGCATCGGTCCTGGCCTGCGCGACCGGGTGATCTACAGAGAGCTGTTTCCGTTCGGACTGACCGTGGCTGATCTTTCGCCCACGGTCCGTCCGGTTCCGGTATCCCTGACCCATGTGGCCGCGCGCCAGGAACTCCGTTCGGTCATGGGCGCGATCGGCGTGCCAGGCCACGCGCATGGTCTAGACGCCGTGGAAGACGAGGTCCTCGCCGAGGCCAGCTGATGCTCGTACTTCTGGTGCTCGGCCTCCTTGTGCTCGGGGCCGTCTTGGGCGGCGCGGGCATGCGGCGGTTGGGGCGATGGACCCGAAGGGCCGCAGGCCGCTGGCGACCCGGCGCGGGCGTCGGAGCCCTTATTCTGGCCTTCGCCGGGCTTATCCTCACGGTGCGCGGAGCCATCCTGATCGGACTGGGGTTCCTGGCGGCGTCCGTCTGTCTTGTCCTGATCGCCCGTCTAAGGGCGGGCAGGCCTTCCGGTCAAACCCCGACAGCGCCTGGGATGAGCGCCATGCAGGCCGAGGCTATATTGGGCGTTAAGCCCGACGCCAGCCGTGAGGAGGTCCAAGCCGCCTATATCCGGCTGATGCAGCGCGCCCATCCCGACCAGGGCGGCACAAGCGGCCTCGCCGCCCAGCTCAACGCCGCCCGCGACCGCCTCCTGAGGTCAACGTCCTCGCTATGATCCTAAACCTTGGGCGCCTCCGCCCCGAGCAAGCGCCAAGCGCGATCAGGCCGGGCGTTTGAACCTCAACAGGAACTGGTCGGTCTTGCCGCGGACTGAAGGATCGAAGACGGTCTTGGTGTGGTCGTCGGCCGGATTGGCCAAAATCGAGCTCTCCGCGTCAAAAACAAAGCCGGCGCGGGCGACCTCGGCCTTGACCGCGGCGACATCGATCCGGTGCAGGGTTTCGGTGTCGCGAAGACCGGAGCCGGCCGCATCCGCGTGGTCAAGCACCACAAACACCCCGCCCGGTTTCAACGCTTCAAAGATGTGACGGTTGAACAGCGCGACATCGGCCGGGCCCATGAACTTGTCATGCAGATCGTGATAATTCTGACGGATGAAGACAGCGTCGAGCCCATGGGGCAGGGCCAGGGCGTCGATCGGATCGGTGCTGAGCACGACGTTGGAATAGGCCGGCGTGGAGGCGAGGCTCTTGATCATGCCGACCACACCCGGGTGAACCTTGATCACCTCCGCAGGCTCGACGGCGTAAACCATGCCGCTTGGTCCCACCGCTTGGCTGAGGGCGCGGACAAATCGGCCCGCGACGATGTCGGCCACCCTGGCGCCGGGCTGAAGGCTCATGAAGCGGATCACCTCCGCTCCCTTCATCGAAGGGTCGCTAAGGGCGTCTGCGGGCCTGCTCTCGGCCAAGAGGCTCGGGGCGAAAAGGCTGGCCGCAAGGCCCGCAATCCCGATCAAGAGGCCATAGGCCAACACTCTGCGCGGCATACCCGCCTCCATTTCGTCCCTTCCGCCACCTTAGCCCGGCCTGGGTTTTTGAACAGCGAGGATCGGCTGAGGTTGTGCGACCCCCGCCCGCGCCGCCATATGCGTCCATGGCCCTCGACTCAGCTCTGAACGATGCGCGAGACGTGCTGCGCACCACCTTCGGGCACGCCGACTTCCGCGGCCTGCAGGCCGGGGTGATCCGCGAGGTTCTGGCGGGACGAAGCGCCCTGGCTGTGCTGCCGACCGGCGGCGGAAAAAGCCTGTGCTACCAAATCCCCGCTCTGCTTCGGCCAGGGCTCGGCCTTGTGGTCTCCCCCTTGATCGCGCTGATGGCCGGACAGGTGGCCGGACTTCAACAACTCGGCGTGGCCGCCGCCAGACTGGACTCCTCCACCCTGCCTGAGGCGCGGACCGAGATCTGGAGGCGGATCGAGGAGGGCGATCTGAACCTGCTCTATATGTCGCCTGAAGGCCTGATGCAGCCTGGGATTCTCGATCGGCTGGCCCGGCTCCCTCTGGCCCTCATCGCCATCGATGAAGCGCACTGCGTCAGCCAATGGGGTCATGATTTCCGCCCTGAATACCGCGCGCTCGGCCGCCTCGCGGACATGTTTCCCAAGACGCCTCGCCTGGCGGTCACAGCCACGGCCGACGCCCGGACCCGCGAAGATATCCGCGCCCAGCTGAGGCTCGCCGGCGCGTGCGAGTTTGTCGACAGTTTCGCCCGTCCGGAACTCCAGCTCTCCGCCGAACGCAAAGGCGGCGGCGTGCACGCGCGCGTGGAGGCGCTCGTCAAGGCCCGAAGCGGTCGGTCAGGGGTGATCTACTGCGGCTCGCGCAAGGATACGGAAGCCCTTGCGGACCGACTGACCCGGGCAGGAACGCCGGCGCTGGCTTACCACGCCGGCCTCGAGAAGCCGCTGCGCGAGGAAAGGCTGCGCTATTTCCTGAATGAGGACGCGGCCGTCGTCGTCGCGACGATCGCCTTCGGCATGGGGATCGACAAGCCCGACGTCCGTTACGTCATCCATGCGGATCCGCCGGCCTCGATCGAGGCCTACTGGCAGGAGGTCGGACGTGCGGGGCGCGATGGAGAGCCTGCGGAAGGGATCACCCTCTACGGCGCCTCCGACATCGCCTTCGCCTTAAGGCGGATCAACGAACGCGAGGTCGGGCCTGAGGTGAAGCAGGCCCAGGTTAGAAAGGCGCGCCAGCTCTACGCCATGCTGGATGGGCTCGTCTGTCGGGCGGCCGCAGTTCGCCACTACTTCGGTGAGACCGGGGCTCAGCCTTGCGGCCAGTGCGACCTTTGCGTCAGCCCGCCCGAGAGCCGCGACGCCACCCGCGCGGCCCAGATGGCGCTCTCTGCGGTGCACCGGCTCGGCGGCCGGTTCGGACGGGGCCGCCTGGTCGACCACCTTCTTGGAAAAACCAAGGCCGTTCATCCGAGCGAGGCGACGCTCACCACCTTCGGGGTCGGCCGGGATCTGTCTGTCGCCGAGTGGAGGACGCTGATCGACCAGCTGATGTTCGACGGCCTCCTGGTCGAGGACCCCAACGACGGGCGACCCCTGATCGGTCTTGGAGACGCAGAGGCGGTTCGCGCGGTCTACCGCGGGGTAAGACGCGTGGCTGTGCGCGTCCAGGACCAGAACCGGGCTAAGGCGGAACGGCGCTCCAAGACCCTGCCGCAGATTGACCAGAGCTCAGACGTGGGGGCGCTGTTTGCGGCCTTGAGAGGCTGGCGACGGGAGGCGGCCCTGGCGCAGGGCGTGCCGCCCTATGTGGTGTTTCACGATCGAACCCTCCTCGAGATCGCCGAGGCGCGCCCTAACTCCCTGGCGCGACTCGGCGCCCTCGGCGGGGTCGGCCAGGCCAAGCTCGACCGCTACGGCGAAGCTGTGCTCGAGGTGGTGGCGAAGGCGTGATCCACGCCCGATCCCTCGGCGCCGGAATCGGGACGCTGAGTTTATGACCAGGGGCGCCTTAAGTCTGGGCGCCCATGGCTCCGCTTGATAAGCGTCGTAGACGTCGATTTACAAGGCTCAAGCCGGCGCCTAGGCACGGAGCCTCTCGTGGACCGCCTGCGTCGCGCGCTGTCCTGTGGACCTCCGAGGACACCTTCATGACCCAACCCTCCGCCTTCCCGCCAACGCGCCGGATGTTCCTCGAGCATCTGGCCGGCGTAGGCGGAACGCCCTTGCTGCTCGCCGGTATGAGCGCCCTCGGGTTCGGCATCGAGGCGCGCGCGGCGACGCCGCCAGATCTCAGCGGCGGGGCCAAGGGCAAGAGCGTTGTGATCCTCGGCGCAGGCGTAGCGGGGCTGACCTCCGCTTACGAACTCTCTAAAGCCGGCTATCAGGTGACCCTGCTCGAGGCGCGCGATCGCGTCGGCGGCCGTTCATATTCCGCGCGCAAGGGGACGGTTCAGAAGGAGCTCGGCGGCGAGACGCAGCTCTGCGACTTCGACGATGGCTACTACATCAACGCCGGGCCCTGGCGCATTCCCTACTGGCACCTTGGCTATCTCCACTACGTGCGCACCTTCGGCGTGCCCGTCGAGCTCTTCAACAACGACAACGACCACTCCTACATTTATTACAAGAACGGCTCGGGGCCCCTGGCGGGCCGGGCCGTCCGCAAGCAGGAGGTCGCCGCCGACATTCGCGGCTACGCGGCCGAGATCCTGGCCAAGCAGATCAACCAAGGCGCCCTTGACGAGACCATGAGCAAGGGCGACCGGGAGCTCTTTCTCAGCTATCTGCGCAACGAAGGCTATCTGACCTTCAAGGATTTCAAATACATCGGCACGGAAGGACGGGGCCCCCTCGTCAACCCTGGCGCAGGATTGAACCCCGGGGTCGACTCCCAGCCCTACGCCCTCAGCGACATTCTGCACTCAAAGACCTGGGCGACCCTGCAGTCGGTGGCGGGCTATGATCAGCAGCGCACCATGTTCCAGCCCGTGGGCGGGATGGATCAGCTGCCGTTCGCCTTTGCAAAACACCTAGGCCCCATCATCCGCAAAGGCCATGTCGTCGAGCAGATCAGTCAGACGCCCGAGAAGGTCACCGTCGCTTACAAGGACGCCAAGGGCCACAAGGGGGTGATTGTCGCGGACTATTGCATAGCCGCCATTCCCCTCTCGGTCCTCAAAGGGATCGACATGCAGGTATCGCCGGCCTTCAAGCAGGCGATGAGCGGGGTGTCCTACGCCCTGGTGGGCAAGATCGGCATCCAGATGAAGCGCCGGTTCTGGGAGGAGAACCACGCCATTTATGGCGGCCATATCTACTACGATGATCCGATGATCGGCAGCATCAGTCTTCCGTCCACAGGCTGGATGGGAAAGAAGGGCGTCGTCCTCGGCTATTATCAATTCGGTTCTTCTGCCGCGCAGGTCAGCGCCAAGAGTCACAAGGAGCGGCTGGCCCTCGCCGTCGCCGCAGGTCAGAAAGTCTTTCCCGAGTACGCAGAGAACGCTGAAACTGCCTTCTCGATCGCCTGGCACCGGGTGCCGTTCAACCTCGGCGGCTGGGCTGAATGGAGCACGGAGGGCCGCAAGACCGCCTATCCGGTGCTGAACGAGCCGGACGGGCGCATCTACCTCGCGGGCGAACACCTGAGCTATCTCACCGGCTGGCAGGAAGGCGGAATCGAGTCCGCGTGGCAGCAGGTTGATAAGATTCATAAGCGGGTGAGCGCCTAGACCATGGGGATGAAGACGATTGCGCTAGCAGCGGCGGCGGCCCTTCTGGCGGGTCCTGCATTGGCCGAGGACGGCGCGACCCTGTTCAGCCAGAGCTGCGCCGCCTGCCACCAATCAAAGGGCCAGGGAATTCCCGGCGCCTTTCCAGCCCTGGCCAACAACAAATTCGTGCAGGGACCGCCAGAGCAGGTGGCGCACGTCATTCTGAACGGCCGCGGCGGGATGCCGAAGTTCAGCGGCGATCTTACCGACGAGCAGATCGCCGCCGTGGCGAGCTATGTCCGCGGAACCTGGGGCAACAATTCCAGCACGGTCGCCGTGAGCGTGGTGACCGCCGAACGCAACGCCGCAGACCTGCCCCCGCCATCGGATGGCCAGCAGGCGCACTGAGGATTGACCCCCCCATCCGCCGGGGTTGGACGGTCGTTTTGAACCTGCCTAAGCTGTCCACGGTGAAGCAGGGGAGGCGAATGTGCGTCTGGGTCAAATCGCGATCTCGACCGTCTTGGGCCTGACCGGCCTCTTCGGAGGCCAGAGCGCGATGGCCGGCCCGCTTGAGCCCTTGATCCTGCCGCCCCCCGCCCCGCCGTCGAGAGCCGTGCAGCCCTATGTCAAGCTCGCGGCGCCCAAGATCGCGCTCACCCACGTCCGGGTGATCGATGGAACAGGCGCCTCGGCTCGCGACGATCAGACAGTGGTGATCTCAGACGGAAAGATCATCCGTGTGGGGACCGACGCGCCGCCTGGCGACGCCGAGGTGCACGATCTGAAGGGCTATACCGTGCTGCCGGGGCTCGTCGGCATGCACGACCACATGTACTATATCGCTCGGCCTAATCTGGACGCATCGGGCCATAGCGAAGCGCCCCTGATCGTGCCTCAGATGACCTTCTCGGCCCCGCGCCTCTATCTGGCCAACGGCGTCACCACGGTGCGGACAACGGGCTCGGTAGAACCCTACGTCGATCTCAACCTCAAGCACCAGATCGATCTTGGCGCCCTGCCCGGGCCGCATATGGATGTGACCGGGCCCTATCTTGAAGGGCCCAATTCCCCGTTTATTCAGATGCATGGGCTAAAGGACGCCGACGATGCCCGGCGCACCGTGGCGTTTTGGGCCGATCAAGGCGCGACGTCGTTCAAGGCCTACATGAATATAACCCGCGCAGAACTCGGCGCGGCGATAGAGGAGGCGCATAGGCGGGGCCTGAAACTCACCGGACATCTCTGCTCGGTGACCTATCCTGAGGCCGCCGAACTCGGCATCGACAATCTGGAGCATGGCTTCTTCGTGAACACCGAGCTTGATCCAGGAAAGACGGCGGACGTCTGCCCGCCTACTGCGGGTGGTCCGACCCTGGCGGCGATGGATCCGTCCAGCCCGGCGGCGGACGCCCTGATCAAGCGTCTCGTCGCCCACCATGTGGCGATCACCTCGACCCTGCCGGTGTTCGAGCCAGAGACGCCCGGCCATGCGCCGCTTCGGCCCAAGGCCCTGGCCGTCCTGTCGCCTGAGGCGCTCAAGGACCTGCTCTATATCCGCAACCTCATCAATAACGCGCCTCCGGCGCGCCTGAACGCGGCCGAGAGCGAGTTCTCACACGGCATGGCGCTCGAGCGGAAATTCGTCGCCGCCGGAGGCCTTCTGCTGGCTGGGCTGGATCCGACCGGAAATGGAAATGTGATCCCAGGTTTTGGCGATCTGCGCGAGATCGAGCTCCTGGTCGAGGCGGGGTTCAAGCCTGAGGAGGCGGTGAAGATCGCCACCTTGAACGGCGCAGTCTATCTCGGCCTCGAGGGACGGATCGGCACTGTGGAGGCCGGCAAGGACGCCGATCTTATGGTGGTCAAGGGCGATCCCGCCAAGACCATCGCCGACATCGAGAATGTCGAGATCGTGTTCAAGGACGGCGTCGGATACGATAGCGCCGCCCTGCTGCGCTCGGTTGCGGGCCGTTACGGCCAGTACTGATCCTTCCAAGGGCGCGGCAATGGACTTGGGCGGCGCGAGGTTTTGACCTTGACCTCTCAAATCCGTGACGCTCAGGCGGGCGCGCTGATCTGTGTAATAGGCTGGATATCTGTGAAGTTGGCGATATCCGCCATCACCTCCCCCGCGCGCGCGCCGGTGAGAGAGGCTTGGAGCGCCTCAGGACCCTCAAATTCCAGATGGGCGATCGCCACATAAGGCGCGGAAGGTTCAGCCCCGCCGCTGAGCCCGTAGAGTACGCGCACGCCCGTCAGCCCCGTCGCCTGAAAGGCTTGCTTTACCAAGGGGATATGGGTCGCATCGTAATACGCCTTGTCAAAGCGCGCGCCCTGGGACGCCGGATAAAGAACGCTGAACACGACCATGCAATCCACCCTTTAGAGCCTTTGTTATGACGCCATGATAGTCCTTTGAGCGCTATTGTCAGGCGCCGACGCGGCCGGATGAACCGACCCCTGTGCGGCGAGCTCAGGGGCCGCCGTCCGACGCTCCAGACCCCTAGGGCTAGCCTATAGATGACGTGCGCCTAAAGTGTTGCGTGCTTTGTTGAGGGCTGTGGCTTGTCCGACGCCTTTCATCGGGTTAGACAGCCGCCGTCAAATTGAGAGCTTTATGTCTGATCTTGCGGCCCATCCCCTGATGTCGATCGGCGTCGCGCCGAGCCCGGGCGGCTTCGCGGCTGGGCTCATGACGATTAAAATTACCACCCCAAGCTCCAAAGCGGGGCGAACGCGCGCGAGTTAAATTCTCCGGCGGATCGCAAGATCAACCCCGCTCCCGAAAGGCAGCGGGGTTTTTTATTGCGCCGTCGGTTTCTCCAAAGGATCCGACCATGACCTTATTATCTCAAGACCCCGTCCCTCCAGCCGCCCTGTCCGCCGCGGCCAAGACCTTCATCCGCGCCTTGCGCGGCGCCGGCGCCGGCGCCTTCGCCCGCACCTACCGGATCGAGGCGAGGTTTACCTGTGTCCACGCCGACAGCCTTTTCGCGGCCGAGCGGACGCTCGTTGGCCTCTGGCCCGACGGCGCGGCGAGGCCGCCTTCGCATGAGGTGATTGGGCTGAGGCCGACCGGCGACGGACCTTCCATGACGCTCGCCGCCTTCGACGCCCAAGGCCAGGTGCTTCTTCGCCGGTCATATCCGGTGCAAATGGGTGAAAGCGGCGTCGCCACGGACGACGCCGATCCTGATCCCGGCCATTTGGTCCCTGGGGCGTCTTCCAGAGAGGCGTTTGCCCTCTAGATCACCCAGGCTGACTTAGGAGACAGTGAGGCGGCCTTGCGGCCCCTAACGGCGGTCGTCGCTCTGGGTTGGCCAGCGCCCGAGCTCGCGTGAGGCTTTGCGCCGGGATGGCGGGGCGAGACGACGGCGACGCTGTCGGTTCGACGAACAGCGCCGTGCACGACCATGCGAACGCTCACCTCAGCAAAAGCTAGCCTGACGCTGGGCGATCGGCGAGGGGATTGCAACGGGTTGCGAGGGGCAGTCGAGAACCCAGCCTAAAGCGATTTCAGGCGACCCCCGTCAGCCGCCGTTGGAAAACGTCGCCCACCTCATAGCGGTCTCCGCCACACTGATCTGGCAGCGGGGTGTGGCGCTCATATCAGGGTCGCAGGGATTTTTCCGGGCGGCCATGGCGATCGCCTTGCGCCAATCGGTGTTCCACCCTAAGCGAACGCCCATGAAAAAGGGCGGGCGGCTTCGGCGATCCCTGCATGCGATGGCGTTCCTCGCCCTCGCCTTCATCAACCTCGCCTCGGTCAAATCCAGCCTCATGCAGGTAGAGGCCGTCCTGTCGCCTATGGGCATGTCCCTGGCGGCCGCGACGGAGATCTGCCATTCGGCGGCCCCCGCCGATCGCGCGACCAAACCCGGGGCCGATCTTAAAGGGACGCAAAAAGCCTGTCCCTACTGCGATATCGCCGCCAACCCCTCCCTTTGCGGGGCGGAGGCGCCGCTTGCGCGTCCCTCCTCGATCGCCTGGGTCGCCTATAGGGCTGAGGCGTCTCTGGGCGCGCGCGGTCCCCCGGCCTTCACTCCGAACGCGCGCGGTCCTCCAAGCCCCATCCTGACGATCTGAACCCGCGCGCGCGCCCTTTTGGGCGCGCGTTGTTCTCTTTCAGGATTACGGCCGCAGTCCCTGCGGTCCAAAGGGGCTTTCCCACCATGAACCGTTATATTTGCACGGCGGGCGCCGTCGCCGCCCTTCTTGCCCTCGCGCCTGGCGCAGCCTCGGCCTGCGCCTGCGGGTGCGGGGTCTTCGACGTCGGCGCCGCCACCTTCATGCCCAACTCCGCCAATTCCGGCCTCGAGGTCTGGTTCCGCATCGCCAACATGGACCAGGATCAGAACTGGGTGGGCGGCTCCAAGGCGCCCGCCGCCTTGAACGGCGACAAGTCCATCAACACGACCTTCTATTTCACCGGCGCCCAGTATGTGGTGAACC
>Ga0116230_10007973_pt1 | contig 10465 bp, 12 predicted proteins | sample S1TSphfallax_3_FD_88678 | JGI IMG/M metagenome (GOLD analysis project Ga0116230, IMG submission 88678) | Host-associated microbial communities from peat moss isolated from Minnesota, USA - S1T2_Fd - Sphagnum fallax MG | ecosystem: Host-associated > Plants > Peat moss > Unclassified | place...
ACCACGCGGTGATCGCCGATTCGGCCATCACCTATCTGGAGGGCTTCCTGTTCTACGTTCCGGACTCGCGGGAGACCTGCTTTGTCGCGGCGCGCGTGGCGCATGAGGCGGGCCGGCGCGTCGCCATCAGCCTGTCGGATTTTCTCTGCGTCGAGCGCAACCTGGAGGCGTTCCGCGCCATGGTGCGGGACCATATCGACATTGTCTTCGCCAATGAGCGGGAGCTGGCGGCCCTCACCGGTTTTGATGATTTCGAGGCCGGTGCCGAGGCCGTTCGCGGTCAGGTGGAGATTGCGGTGCTCACCCGGGGCGAGCATGGCAGCGTGATCCTCCGTGGCGACGAGCGCGTCGAGGTGGCGGCCTGGCCGGCGGAGGTCGTGGACACGACCGGCGCCGGAGACGCCTTCGCGGCGGGGTTCATGACGGGGCTGGTGGCGGCCGAGCCGCTGGACGTGTGCGGGCGCTGGGGGTCACGCGCGGCGGCGGAGACGATCAGCCGCATGGGCGCGCGTCCGCCCGGCGATTTGAGCTATTTGCGAGGATAAAGTTTTTTGCTTCTTTTTTTCAAAAAAGAAGCCCTTTCTGGTCTGACGGGAGCAGATCATGAACCATTCACCCGCGCAGACCGAGCGCCTTTACTCCCGCGAGGAGTATCGGCGCTGGTATGAGGACCAGACTGGCCGTTACGAGCGCATCGATGGCCGCATCGTGGCGATGGCGCCCGAACGCGGCGCGCATCTGATGGTCAAGGGTGCGGTCTATACGGCCTTGAAGCAGGCTTTGGCTGCCGCAGGTCTTCGCTGCCAAGCCTTGCCCGACGGTGCAACCGTCGAGACAAGTGACAGCGATTACGAGCCCGATGCGACGGTCAACTGCGGCGAGCCGATGGGGCGAGAGGCGACCGTCGTGCCGAACCCGGTGATCGTGGTCGAGGTGCTGTCTCCGGGCGCGCGGTCCACGGATACGGGTGCCAAGCTGGAGGGGTATTTCAAGGTCCCCTCCATCGCGCACTACCTGATCGTCCATCCCATAAAACCGACGGTTATCCATCATCGCCGAAACGGTGACGCCATCGACACGCGCATCTTTGCGAGCGGCCCGATCGTGATGGACCCGCCAGGGATCACGATTACGGTCGAGGAACTCTACGAGGGCTGAGCCCTACGTCTGTTCCGTATCCAGCGCGTAGCCCGCGGCGCGCACTGTCCGCACCACGTCCAGCTCATCCGGGGCGTTGATCGCCTTCCGCAGCCGGCGGATATGCACATCCACCGTCCGCGGCTCCACATGGATGCTCGGGCCCCAGATCGCGTCCAGCAACTCCTCGCGCGAGAACACCCGGCGCGGCCGCTGCATCAGGAACTCCATGAGCCGGTATTCGGTCGGCCCCAGATGCAGCTGCCGCCCGTTGCGGCTGATGCGATGGGCCGAGAGGTCGAGCACGATGTCATGGAAGCGCAGTTCGCCCTTGGCGGGCACGGTATTGGACCGGCGCATCAGCGCCCGCATCCGGGCCACCAGCGCCTCCGTGCTGAAGGGCTTGGTCACGTAGTCGTCGGCGCCGGTATTGAGCCCCCGCACCGCGTCCTGGTCCTCGCTTCGCGCGGTGATCATGATCACCGGCAACTCCCGCGTCGCGGGACGCCTGCGGATCTGCCGGCAGACCTCGATGCCGGACAGATGCGGCAGCATCCAGTCGAGCAGCACCATGTCGGGCTTCAGCTCATTGATGCGGGTCAGCGCCTCTTCGCCGTCCCCCGCCTCCTCGACGCGGAAACCTTGCTTTTCGAGGTTGTAACGAAGCATCGTCATCAGCGCCGCTTCATCCTCGACGATGAGGACAAGCGGTTTGTTGGCGGTCGCGACGGTATCAGGAACCACGGTGTTCTATCCTCGCCATCAGGCGTTTCGCGCTCGGGCGCAGCACTCTCAGGAACCAATCGACCGGTTGGTGGAGAAGCCGCTCTCGCCCTTCGGCCGTTCCGCCGGGATCGCCGAGCCCGTGATCGCGTAGTGCACGGTCTCCGCGATGTTGGTGGCGTGGTCGCCCATCCGCTCCAGGTTCTTGGCGATGAACAGCAGATGCGTGCAGGGCGTGATGTTGCGCGGATCTTCCATCATGTAGGTGATCTGCTCGCGGAAGATCGCCGAGTAGACATCGTCGATCATGATGTCGGAGCGCCAGACCTCCAGCGCCCGCTCGGCATTGTCCTCGCCGATCGCGTCCACCGTGATCTTGAGGTTTTCCTGCACCAGCCGGCACATATGGCCGATGCCGCTCAGCGTGTAGGGCGCCGCCATCTCGTTCAGCACGAGGCTGCGCTTGGCGACGTTCGCCGCGTAGTCGCCGATGCGTTCGAGGTCGCCGCTGATCTTGATGCTGGCGACGATCATCCGCAGGTCGGAGGCAACGGGCTGCCGCAGGGCCAGCATCCGGATGGCGAAGTCGGCGATCTCGCGTTCCAGGTTGTCGACGTTGAGGTCGTCCTGCACGGCGTAGCCGGCGGCCATCGCGTTATGCTCCATCACCGCACGGGCCGCGTTCGCGGCCTGGGCTTCGACCATCCCGCCCATCTGGGTCACAAGGCCCCGCAGACGGCTCAGCTCCTGATCGTAGCTTTTCACGATATGCTCGCTTTCAGACCGGTCACTCATGCGCGGGACTACCCGAACCGGCCGGTGATGTATTCCTGCGTGCGTCTTTCCTTGGGGTTGGTGAACATCGTCGCCGCGGCATCCACCTCCACCAGCTCGCCCAGATAGAAGAAGGCAACGCGATCGGCGCAGCGGGCCGCCTGCTGCATGTTGTGGGTCACGATCACGATCGTGAAATCTTTCTTCAGCTCGTCGATCAGCTCCTCGATCTTGAGAGTGCTGATAGGGTCGAGCGCGCTCGTCGGCTCGTCGAGCAGCAGGACCTCAGGCCGAACCGCGATGCTGCGGGCGATGCACAGCCGCTGCTGCTGCCCGCCGGACATGCCCGCGGCAGGCGCCTTCAGGCGGTCCTTCACCTCATCCCACAAAGCGGCGCGGGTCAGGGACCACTGCACGCGCTCATCCATCTCGGCACGCGCGAGCTTCTCATGCAGGCGGACACCGAAGGCCACGTTGTCGTAGATCGACATCTGGAAGGGGGTGGGCTTCTGGAACACCATCCCCACCTTGCTGCGAAGCTCGTTCAGGTCGACGTTCGGGCCGACGATGTTCATGCCGTCGAGCATCACCTCACCCTCGGCGCGCTGACCGGGGTAGAGTTCGTACATGCGGTTGATGACGCGGAGCAGAGTGGACTTGCCGCAGCCCGACGGCCCGATCATGGCGACGACCCGCCGGTCCGGCACGTCCAGCTTGATCGACTTAAGGGCGTGGGTCTTGCCGTAGTAGAAGTTCAGGTCTCGAACTACGATCCGGGCCGCTTTATCAGGGGCTGTGGCTGCGAGAGCCTCTGTCGCCGGTTTCGCCTGGTCCGTCACCGCCATGTGCGTCTATCCACGATGCTGTTCTGCCGAATCCTACATCAGTTTCGGCCGATGTTGCGCGGGAATAGCGGAGGCGCCCAAGCGGGGCCATGGCCCGGTCGTGAAGGTTTGATGACGGCCCCGGCAGACCGCCCAAACAGGAAGGGCCGCTCGCGCGGCCCTTTCCGTCCAAGGCAGGGGGAACCAGTCTATTCGGCGGCCTTGGCCGTCTCGTTCAGATCGACGACGCGCAGATACGGACGCAGCGTCTTCCAGCCCTGCGGGAAGCGGGCGCGGGCGTCCTCGTCCGAAAGGCTCGGCACGATGATGACGTGCTCGCCCGGCTTCCAATCGGCCGGCGTCGCGACCTTGGTGCTGTCGGTCAGCTGCAGGCTGTCGATGACCCGCAGGATCTCGTTGAAGTTGCGGCCCGTGCTCGGGGGGTAGGTCAGCGTCAGCCGCACCTTCTTGTTCGGGTCGATGATGAAGACGCTGCGGACGGTCAGGCTCGGGTCGGAATCCGGATGCACCATGCCGTAGAGGTTGGAGACTTTCCGGTCCTTATCCGCGATCACCGGGAAGTTCGGGGCCGTGCCCTGGGTTTCCTCGATGTCGCTCGCCCATTTCTCATGGTTCTCGGCGCTGTCGACCGAGAGGCCGATGGGCTTCACGTTCCGCTTCTCCCATTCCGGCGCGAGGCGGGCGACGGCGGCCAGTTCCGTGGTGCAGACGGGCGTGAAATCCTTCGGATGGCTGAACAGAACCCCCCAGGACGTCCCGAGATAGGCGTGAAGGCTGAGAGGGCCGATGCTGCTTTCCTGCTCGAAGTCGGGGGCGATCTGGCCCAGCGTGACGGTCATGCCTGTGCTCCTTGGCGTGGTTTCGGGCGCCAGATTGCACCTCGGGGAAGGTCAATCAAGCGCCTTGGCGCGGAAAGACGTGGCCTCCATGGCAACGCCCGAATGGAGATTTCTTTTCTACTGACACGGGCTATGATCGAAGCTCTTTCTATCGAACTGCGGCTGACGGGGTGCGGAGGGCAAGACTTTCTGAGCCGGTGCTTCGCCGTCACGCCGTGTCACCGCCTTCCGGATAGGGCGCGGGGCGCGTCTGGCAGCCGGCCGATCCGGCGCCGACGATCCGGTGCGCATGAGAGGCATTGCGCCAATACCAGCCGCCCCGGCGCAAAGGCCGCAGCCTGACGCCGGGCGGGATGCGCACCCCGTTCGCGTCCCGGTGCCAGGTCTGGCTGCAATCGATGATCAGCGGGTCCCCATCGGGAGATTTGCCAATCGCGCCGAGCCACATCACCACATGGCCGATGCCCCCGCTCCGGTTCCGGATATAGATCAGGTCCGCCGGCTGCAGGATCGTTTCGAGTTGCTCGTAGTGGCGCAGCGTGATCCGCTCGGCGCGCAGGCAGCCGGCGCCACCCGGCCCCGTCAGCGTCCCCGCCGCCGCCTGAAGGCCGATGCCGGTCGGCAGCTTGATCCCGAGCGCGTAGTTGAAGACGAATGAGATGAAGTTGCTGCAATCGAGGCCCGGGCCGTCACGCCCGGCGGCAACGGGCCTCCATGGCCAGCCCGGCGGCGGCACCCAGGACGGGATGTGGTGATGCTGATAGGCAAGCCCGATCTGGCGCGCGGCGACGGCGATAACGCGCTCGCGCAGGTAGGCGGCGTCCGTCCGGGGCAGCGCGGGTGCCGGGTATTGGGCGGCGGGCGGCCCCCACGACGCGCCAAGGGGCCAGACCCCAGCCGGGGTCCGGGCGTGCGCCGCCTCCCAGGCCGCGACAGGCTGGTCTGCTTCAGCGTCCGGGTCGTTCCAGGGCGGCTGGTCGAACCCGGCGTTCAGCAGACTGCTGTCAGAGGTGAAGCTCAGCGCATAGGGCGAACCATACCCCGTATCGTCCTTTATCGCCGGCGTTGAGACAGAGGTCTTGGTTGACGACATTTGCGCTTCTGCGGTGCGGACGCTAAATGTTCCAGTCGTACCCAGGGTCATGCCAAGCAGGCTGGCCAGCATCCGCCGACGCCCTTCGCCGCGCGGCCACCCATTCTCAGAGACAGTCAAGGGACGATCAGGCAGCACAATGCGTTTCGAAAGCGGACGGCAACTCACGGCACGGGGCTTCCTGTTCGATATGGACGGGACACTGGTCGATTCCGGTGCGGTCGTCGAGCGTGTCTGGGGTGCCTGGGCCCGCACCCATGGCCTCGATCCGGTGGGGCTCATGCCCATCGCCCATGGCCGCCGCGCCATCGAGACGATCCGGATGTTCGCGACGAACGTGACCGATCCGGAAGCGGAAGCGCGCCTGCTGGAGGAGGCCGAACGGGACGATCTGGTGGGCCTCGAGCCGATCGCGGGGGCTGCCGATCTGATCCGGTCGCTGCCGCCAGACGCCTGGGCGCTGGTGACCTCGGCTGACGCGGCCCTGGCGCGCAGCCGTCTGGGCGCCTGTGGCCTGCCGGTGCCGCGCATCTTCATCACGGCGGAATCGGTGGAGCGGGGGAAGCCGGATCCCCGCTGCTACCAGCTCGGGGCCGAGGGACTAGGGCTCGACCCGCGAGACTGCATCGTGTTCGAGGATGCGGATGCGGGCCTCGCCGCCGGACGGGCCTCGGGCGCACAGGTGGTGGCGGTGGCCTCGACCCAATCCGCTGAGGGTCTCGACCGCAAGGGCGAGTTGTGGGTGCCGGATCTGAGCGGCTTGCGGATACGGCGCGCGGGCGAGGTGTTCCACCTCTCCCATGTCTGATCCCGCGCCCGATGCCATGTCCGATGCCAAGTCTGGCCGCTGCGCTTAGGTCGATCGGAAGCCCGTCGCCAGAATTTCGACATCCTTCTTATCTTATGCTTCTACCTCAGGCGCATTGAGTGAGGGCAGCATGATGGGCCAGCGGCAAGGCTTTCCGCCGACTTCAAAGGTCGGGCGGGCGAAGATGGCGGCCATGGCCATTGTCACGGGTGCTGCCCTGCTCACCGTCAGCGGGGTCGTCGTCCCGAAGCCGGCCCTGGCGTGGTGGCGCAACGGCGTCTGGGTCGGCGGGCCGGGCTATTACCCGTACCGGCCCTACTACGGGCCACGACCGTATTACTACGCGCCGCCGATCGTGGTCGCGCCGCCACCGGTCTATTACGCCCCGCCGCCCGTGGTCTATGCGGCGCCGCCTCCGCCGCCCGTCTACTACCCTCCCCAGCCCTTGACCTATCCTGTCGCCGCCCGCACCTGCTACGCGCCCCCGCTCAATTGCCCCATGGAGGTGCCGCGCAGCCCGGGTTCGGCCTGTTACTGCTCGGACTCGACCGGCAATCGCTCCTACGGCACGGCGCATTAGCCCTCGCATGACGGTCGAGGCTTGAGCCGGCCGCCGATCCGGTCCATGAGGCGCCGGCCGGCGGGAGGATGAGCACGGACATGAAGGTGACGGCTCTGATCGTCTGCGCCGGGCGCGGCACGCGGATGGGTCCGGGCGCGCCCAAGCAGTACCGGTTGCTCGGCGGCGTGCCGGTGCTGCGCCACACGGCGCTGGCCTTTCGCCTGCATCCGGCGATCACCGGCATTTGCGCGGTCATCCATCGCGAGGACGGCGCCTTGTATGAGGCCGCGACGGAGGGGCTCGATCTGGCGCCTCCCGTCTTCGGCGGCGAGACGCGGGACGGCTCGGTTCGTCTCGGACTGGAGGCGCTGGCGGCGGACCCGCCGGATCTTGTCCTCATCCATGACGGGGTGCGCCCTTTCGTGACCGCGGAGACCATCACCGCGGTGATCGCGGCACTGGAGACCTGCCCGGCGGCGATCGCGGCGATGCCGGTGTTCGACACGATCAAGTCCTGTGCGGGCGGGCTGATCACCGGGACGGTAGACCGCGCCTCGCTCTGGCGCGCGCAGACGCCCCAGGGGTTCTCGTTCCCGGCCATTCTGGCGGCGCATCGTATGGTCGCGAGCCGCCCCGATTTGCCGCCGGTGACGGACGACGCCTCGGTGGCCGAGGCCGCTGGCTTGCCGGTGCGTATCGTCCAAGGGTCGGAGGACGCGTTCAAGATCACCACCGAGGCCGATCTCCGCCGCGCCGAGCGGCATCTGCGCGGTGATGAGTAAGGAGATGGCCGTCGCCGACGTGGTGGCGGCGACACCGTGTCCGAGGACGCGGCAGAGCTTGGCGCAGGATCTGCGGGAGCTTGGGCTCGCCGCCGGCAGCCTGGTGCTCGTTCATTGCTCGCTCAGCAGCATCGGCTGGGTTTCGGGCGGGGCCGCGACCGTCATCTTGGCGCTGCTCGACACCGTCACGCCCGCGGGCACGCTCATCATGCCGGCCCAGTCGACGCAGCTGAGCGACCCTGCCGGATGGCGCTCGCCCGCGATCCCCGCGGCGTGGCATGACGAGGTCCGCGCCTCGCTGCCAGCCTTCGACCCACGGATTACGGCGACTCGCGGCATGGGCGCCGTGGCGGAGCAGTTCCGCACCTGGCCGGGCGTCTGGCGTAGCCGGCACCCGACGCTCTCGTTCGCCGCACTTGGTCCGAGCGCCGAGCAGATCATGAAGGACCAGCCGCTCGACGACCCGTTCGGGGAGGCGTCGCCTCTCGGCTGCCTCCACCGGATGAGCGCGCAAATCCTGTTGCTCGGCGTCGGGTTCGAGCGCTGCACGGCGCTGCATCTGGCGCAGCGGAGGGCCTGGCCGGATGCCGAACGCGTGCCGGCCGGCGCGCCGATGCTGGTCGATGGCCGTCGGCAATGGGTTCGCTTCCGGCTGCCGCCGCTGGATGCGGAGTTGTTTCCGGAGGCCGGCCTCCGCCTGGCGGAGCAGGGTCTGGTCAGAACCGGACTGGTCGGTTCGGCTCCTAGCCGCCTTATGCCGATGGCCGCCATTGTCGATGCCGTCGCCGTGGACTGGAGCCAGCGTCGATTTTGACCGCCCGCGCCGGTTGGTGATGCTATGGTCCGGAGCGGAAAGGCTGGCCTTTGCATACGCCATAGGAGCCGACGGATGAAAACGGATTACTTCACGACCTTTCTCGACACGCTCAACAACCGCCCGACCGCGTTCAGCCAGCCGGCATCGGCGACGGCCGCCCCCGCACCGGCACCCGCGGCCGCGCCCGGTCTCGACATCAACCTGATGCTGAAGGCGCTGGACGGCCGGGGCGTCGTTCCCATGGCGGAGCTGGTGCAGGCGACCCAGAGCAGCCCGGGCGCCCTCATTGCCGCCATCCAACAGATGAGCAGTTTCGGCCTTGTCCATTACGACCCGTCCGGCGTTTCCCTGACGGAACAGGGCCGGCACGTCATAACGTCCACGCCACCCACGAGCTGAGACGCGCCTGGCTGACGGATCCGCGGCTCGTCGTCCACGGGGTTATTGAGCTTCTCCGTTAACGGTGCGAAGCTGGAATAACGGGTTGCGTTACAAACTCGTGCGGGCTGGACAGCGACCGCGGAACCGGCTGCCCTGAGCGGAAAGGCCCATGGTTCTGCTGCAGGCCGCCTTGAACATCGGCAATTACTGGATCGCCGTCTTCGCCCTCGTGGCCGCCGTCGTCGCTCTGTGGGTCGCACTTGTCGTCGTGCGCCGCATGGACGCCGGGACGACGGCCGATATCGGCATCGTCCATCAGCGTGTGCTGGCGGCGGCCACCGCCACCGTCTTCGTCATCGCCTTTTTCGGCGCCGCGGATGTCTATGTCCACGCGCCACCGCTCGAGGCGCGCGCCGATATCATCGGCCTCGCCTTCGTCTCCTTTTTCTCGGGCCTCGTCGGCTTCAGCGAGATCGCGCAACGCTACCGGGACCGTCCGCTCCGGCTGCTGACGGTCACGCCGGCCCTTATCTACATCTACATCAACATCGCAGCCGGGATCGGCGCTTTCGCCCTCGTCGAGGAGTTTCAGGTCTTCAAGGGCGCCCACGCGGCCCTGTACGACGTCATGCTCGCGAGCTTTGGCGCCGTCGCTTTCTTCCGGTCGTCCCTGTTCACGGCGCGCGTCGGCGATGCGGATGTCGATGTGGGACCGGCAACACTGCTCAAGGGGCTACTGTCGGTGACCGACCAGTTGATCAATCGCTGGCAGGCGGGAGATCGGGCCGAGGCGATCGCGCGGACCATGCGGACCATCGATTTCGACAAAGCCAAGGATGGCCTTTCGATCCTTTGCCTGACCAGCGTCGAATACATCACGCCTGAGCAACAGGCATCCTTCGGAAACGCCGTCAAGAAACTGTCGACGGACGTGAAGGATCCCGTCCAGCGCAGCATTCTCCTCGGCGTCTACCTCACGCAACTGGTCGGGCCCGAGGTGCTGACGCGTGCGGTGAGCGCCATGGGCGACAGTATCAAGGCAACCCCCGGTCCCACCGCGCAGACGCCGCCGCCTACTCGTCCTTCGTGAGCGACACCCCGTTGAGCTCCGCGATGATGTCGGAGAGCTGCGGCACGTAGTCCTCGCCCCTTCCCGCGCCCGCCGCGAGGGCAAAGCTGTTCCGCACCGCCGCTCCCATCGGGTTGGCGAAACTCGCCGCGCTCGCGAAGCCGGCGAGATAGCTCATATCCTTGAGCGCATTGCGGATCGCGAACTGATGCGCGTTGCGGTCCCGCTCCAGCACGTATTTGAAGAAGGTCTGGTAGAACGGACAGTCCATCCGACCGCCCCGAATGACGCTGTCGAACACCTGCGGCGTCAGGCCGGCCTTGGCGCCCAGGGCCAGCGCCTCGGCATACAGCGCCGCATAGCCCATCGAGACGAAGTTGTTCAGCAGCTTCATCGTATGCCCGGTGCCCACCGGCCCCGTATGCACCACCTTGCCCGCAAAGGCGTCCAGGATCGGCCGCACCCGCGCCACCACCTCCGCCGGCCCGCCCACCATCACGTCCAAGGTACCGGCGGCGGCGTCCTTCGGCGTCCGGCTCAGCGGCGCGTCGATCAGCGTGATCCCTTGTCCGCGCAAACCCTCGGCCAGCCGCAAGGTCTGTGACGGATCGGAGGTCGAGCAGTCGATGACCACG